>OAUV01000009.1_pt1 | contig 304702 bp, 288 predicted proteins | sample 1516841 | NCBI WGS metagenome assembly OAUV01 (sample SAMEA2580044, study PRJEB22360) | human gut metagenome | biome: human gut; feature: human-associated habitat; material: faeces | place: Denmark | collected 2008/2010 | reverse complement strand
AACACACTGAATTTCAAATCATTATATATACTATTTTTGAGAGATTGGATTTATTCGCAATATTCTTCGGAAGAATCAGGTAATAAGCTGAAAAAGGCTCTTTACAACTTCTGGCATCTTACTTTATTCTGCTGAAGTCTACCTGAATCTCGTGGATTTTTCCTACCTTTGCACCCGCAAATTGCAGAATTATAGGTATTAAATAGTAAATATAAAGATGATTACAGTCTCGAACGTATCGGTACAGTTTGGTAAAAGAGTGTTGTTTAATGATGTGAACTTGAAGTTTACAAGTGGTAATTGTTATGGTATAATCGGTGCTAACGGCGCTGGAAAGTCCACTTTCCTGCGGACTATCTCAGGAGACTTGGATCCGACAACGGGATCTATCATGTTGGGGCCGGGCGAGCGTCTTTCCGTTTTGAGTCAGGACCACTTCAAGTGGGATGCTTATACGGTGATGGATACTGTGATGATGGGACACACAGTGTTGTGGGACATCATGAAGCAACGCGAAGAGCTCTATGCCAAAGAGGACTTTACCGATGAGGACGGCTTGAAGGTTTCCGAACTGGAAGAGAAATTCGCCGAACTCGACGGCTGGAATGCCGAAAGCGATGCAGCCGCCTTGTTGAGCGGGTTGGGCATCAGGGAGGACAAGCATTACGTGCTGATGGGCGAGCTGAACAATAAGGAAAAAGTACGTGTGATGTTGGCGCAGGCCCTGTATGGCAATCCCGATAACCTCTTGCTGGATGAGCCCACCAATGACTTGGATATGGAAACCGTTACCTGGCTGGAAGACTACCTTGCCAACTTTGAACATACTGTCTTGGTGGTAAGCCACGACCGCCACTTCCTCGATTCTGTTTGTACGCATACGGTGGATATTGATTACGGAAAGATTAACCTTTTTGCCAGTAATTATAGTTTCTGGTATGAGTCGAGCCAGTTGGCTCTCCGTCAGCAGCAGAATCAAAAGGCTAAGGCCGAGGAGAAGAAGAAAGAGCTGGAAGAGTTTATCCGCCGTTTCAGCGCCAATGTGGCGAAGAGCAAGCAGACCACCAGCCGCAAGAAGATGCTCGAAAAACTGAATGTGGAAGAAATCAAACCGTCATCCCGTAAATATCCGGGTATCATCTTTATTCCGGAACGTGAACCGGGAAATCAGATTCTGGAAGTATCGGGACTGACCAAGACACTGGAGGACGGTACGGTGCTGTTCCGCGATGTGAATTTCAATGTGGAGAAGGGGGATAAGATTGTATTCCTCTCACATGACCCGCGTGCCATGACTGCTTTGTTTGAGATTATCAACGAAAACATGAAACCCGATTCCGGAACTTTCAATTGGGGTGTTACGATCACCACAGCCTATCTGCCGTTGGATAATACGAGTTTCTTTAATACGGATCTGAATCTGGTGGACTGGTTGAGCCAGTTCGGCGAGGGCAATGAGGTCTACATGAAGAGCTTCCTCGGACGTATGCTTTTCTCCGGTGAAGAAGTGCTGAAGAAGGCAAGCGTATTGTCGGGAGGTGAGAAGATGCGTTGTATGATTGCACGTATGCAGTTGCGCAATGCCAACTGCCTGATTCTGGATACGCCGACCAACCACCTCGACCTGGAGTCTATTCAGGCATTCAACAATAACCTGAAGACGTATAAGGGCAATATCCTGTTCTCATCCCATGACCACGAGTTTATCCAGACTGTGGCAAACCGTATCATCGAGCTGACTCCGAACGGTATTATTGACAAGATGATGGAGTATGATGAATATATCACTTCCGACCACATCAAGGAATTGAGGGCAAAGATGTATAATAAATAATATAGGTTAGGGTGTCAAAACTCTGACAAGCATATCATTAGCTTCGCTCAAAACATCTTTTATTTCTTACGCTAATGTATAGTCTGTCATGCAGAACGTAGTGAAGCATCTCTTCTCCTACTCACAAAGAGAGTAGGTTCTTCGCTTCGCTCTGACTATACCTTAATAAAAAAGGCAGAAGAGGTTTTGAGCGAAGCTAATGACAGAGTAAAATGATAGTTAATGTTAGTTTTGATACACTTTCCTATCTTTTATTCTGAACATTTTTAAAATCACTCCTGTTCCCAGTATCATTAATACTGTACAAAGCATGGAGCCTTCAAAGCCGAAAGCGCCTCCGTTCATCAGGTTGGCTTCGGGCAGATGGAGTGTCAACATGCTCTCACCGAATTTATTCCCGCTGACTTCATATCCCAAGACAGGACCTTGTATCCAGTTCCAGAACCAATGTAATGCTATCGGAAAGCAGAGGTTGCGGGTATATATATAGGAAGAACCCAAAAGGACACCTGCCAGCAGAATATTGATAAAGGACAGGAAGTTGAAGTTCGGATTGCCTATATGAATCAGTGAGAACAGAACGGAGGAAAAGAACAAAGCCCAGAATTTATTTATCCCGCCTTGCAGCATCCGTTCCAGTACAAAGCCCCGCAATGCCAGCTCTTCCGTAACGGCTACCAGCAAGAAGAAAACAAAGCTGATCAATAGGGAAGAAGGATTGAATGTAACTCCTGTAATCTTTACCGCCCCTGCCAATAAGGATATGCCGAAGCCTATTGCATAAAGAACGATTGCCAGCAACACTCCTGATAATAAATCCTTTCGGCGCATTGCTAACGAACGTCCCAGACCTGCCAATGACAATCCGCGGAAGTGCCACACAATCCAGGCGGAAAGGAATACGCCTATCAGCATCAGTGTTTCGCTCAGCATGAAGACAAACATGCTGTCCGGACTTTCTTTGTCCGTTTTCAGAAACAACACAGAGAAAGGAATACTCATGATCGTAACAAGTATAACGGCCAATGCGGCAAATGCAATAATGTCGATTGCAACTTTTCCAAAACGTTTGATTGGGAAGTCATTTTCTATATTTTCCATATATCGGTAAAGTGATCTTTTGTTTGACACATCCTCTCTTAACTCTGGCAAAAATAATAATAAAAAGAAAAAATCATTATTCGGAATTGGCAGTTTCTTCTTATCTTTGAAAAATAAACTCAATCTGACACTTAAAACATGAACCTGAAAAAGATATTTTTAGTAATAGCCGGCTTGGGCATCCTATTGAACAGCTCTGCCCAGACTTCCAAAAGGTATACCGTTGCAAAGCCCGGCACTTTGGTAGAGATGCTGACCGAGGAGGAAGCTAACGAGATAACGCACCTTGTCTTGCAGGGCAAGCTGAATGCCATTGATTTCCGCCACTTGCGGGATGAGTTCAAGAAGCTGCAGATACTGGATATATCCAATGCCTCTATCAGCATGTATGCCGGAAAGAACGGTACGCACCCCGACCGTTTCTATGTCTATCCCGCCAACTGCATCCCGTCTTACGCCTTTTGTAAGCAAATCAATGATAGCGTGTTTGCAGGAAAAACTTCTTTAACCCAAGTAATCCTGTCCGACAAGGTCAAGAATATAGAGGATGGCGCATTCAAGGGATGTACCAACCTGAAGATTTGTCAGATACGTAAGAAAACTCCCCCGAATTTGTTGCCCGGAGCTTTGGCCGACAGTGTGACAGCCGTATTCGTACCGCTGGGCAGCAGTGACGCCTATCGAAATGGCAAAAGGTGGGAGACATTCGCGTTTATAGAAGGTGAACCGGTGGGTGTCACTGTGCAGATAGCTGCTATGGGCAGTCTTGCCAGCGAACTTATTCATGCAGGCATACAGCCCAAAGATGTGAACTTCCTTACGGTGGAAGGAAAAATGGATGAGGCGGACTTCACTTTGATACGTAATTACATGCCTAATCTGGTGAGTGTGGATCTCTCCCGGTGTAATGCAACGGTTATTCCCGACTATACATTTACGCAAAAGAAATATCTGCTCAATATCAAGCTGCCCCATGGCTTGAAAAGTATAGGCCAGCGTGCATTTAGCGGGTGCGGACGCTTGTGCGGCACGTTGGTATTGCCTTCCGGTGTGACGGCCATAGAATATGGCGCGTTCATGGGATGCGACAACTTGCGCCATGTTCTTGCCACCGGCAATAAAATCACCACTTTGGGCGATAACCTTTTCGGCAATGACAAGGATAAACTGATATATAGAGATTAGTGATTAACGTTAATCACTAACCCCTAAATACGTTCCACTCCGATCATAGTCAACTGTATGCGTTTCCGTTCGGTATCCACGCCCAGTATCTTGACGCGTACCTGTTGATGGATGGACACAATCTCATTGGGGTCTGATACATACTTCTGCGCAAGCTGGGAGAGGTGTATCAGGCCGTTTTCTTTGATGCCTATATCGACGAAAGCGCCGAAATTGGTGATGTTGCTCACGATGCCCGGCAGTTCCATGCCAATGCGAAGGTCGTCAATCGTACGCACGTTCTTGTCGAACTCGAATACCTTGATAGGCCCGCGCGGGTCGCGTCCCGGTTTTTCCAGTTCTTGCAGAATATCTTTCAGGGTGGGCATCCCGACGGTGGGAGAGAGGTATCGTTCCGGTTGTATCTTCAATCTCAACTCTTTGTCGGCTATTAATTCGGCTACACTGCATCCCAGGTCCTTGGCCATTTGCTCCACAATATGGTAACTTTCGGGATGCACTGCCGTATTGTCCAACGGGTTCTTGGCATCCGGTATGCGCAGGAAACCGGCGCATTGTTCGAAAGCCTTGGCGCCCATGCGCGGAACTTTCATCAATTCTTTACGGGAGGAGAACGCTCCGTTCTCTGCCCGGTAATTCACGATGTTCTGCGCCAATTGCGGGCCGAGTCCCGATATATATGTAAGCAAGTGGCTGCTTGCCGTATTCAGGTTCACGCCGACGAGGTTGACGCAGTTCTCTACGGTCTGGTCGAGAGATTTCTTGAGTTTGCTTTGGTCTACGTCATGCTGGTATTGTCCCACACCGATTGATTTCGGGTCTATCTTGACAAGCTCTGCCAACGGGTCCATAAGCCGGCGGGCAATGGACACTGCACCGCGTACGGTGACATCGTATTCTGGAAACTCGTCTCTGGCAATCTTGGAAGCGGAATAGATGGAAGCTCCTTGTTCGCTGACGATGAAGATCTGCACTTCCCGGTTGAATGTCTGCCGTTTCAGGAAATCCTCTGTCTCGCGGCTGGCGGTGCCGTTTCCAATGGCGATGGCTTCGATCTTGTAGGCCTCTATCATCTTTTGCAGTTTGGCGAATGCTTCTTTGCTTTGGTTCACAGGCGGATGCGGATAGATATTCTCATTATGCAGCAAATTGCCTTGCGCATCCAGGCATACCACCTTGCAGCCGGTACGGAATCCCGGGTCTATTCCCATTACCCGCTTCTGCCCTAATGGTGAGGCGAGTAGCAGTTGCCGCAGGTTCTCCGCAAAGACGCGGATGGCTTCATCATCGGCACGCTCCTTACTTTGTGCGGCAAACTCTGTTTCGATGGACGGTTTCAGCAGACGCTTGTACGCGTCCTGTACGGCTTCGGCCACTTGTTTTCCGCAGGCATTGTTGCTCCGCACGAACTGTCTTTCCAACCGTTCCACGCACTCTTCGTCATTCGGGCTGATACTCACTTTGAGCACCCCTTCGGTTTCGGCGCGCCGAATGGCAAGCAAGCGGTGCGAACTGCAACGTTTCAGGGATTCCGAACAATCGAAATAGTCTCTGTATTTGGCCCCTTCTTCCTCTTTTCCTTTCACAACTTTGGCGGTCAGTACGGCTTGGCGTGCAAAGGTATTGCGCAGAGTGTTGCGGGCTCGTTCGTTTTCGCTGACTTGCTCGGCAATGATGTCGCGTGCGCCTTTCAGGGCATCGTCCGCATCTTTCACGTCGCCTTTCACAAAACCGGCGGCACGTTGTTCGGGATGAGGCTCGCGTTGGAGCATCAGTATGGTGGCGAGCGGTTCGAGTCCTTTCTGGCGGGCTGCTTCCGCGCGTGTTTTCCGCTTGGGCTTGTAGGGCAGGTAGATATCTTCGAGAACGGTGCCGTCCCACGTTTCTTCAATGCGCTTTTGCAGTTCCGGAGTCATCTTCCCTTGTTCCTGAATGGTGTTGATGATGGTTTCCTTCCGCTTGGCCGTTTCGTTCAGCTTTTCGTAATGGGTTTGGATGGCTTCTATCTGTACTTCATCCAGTCCGCCTGTCATTTCTTTACGGTAGCGGCTGATGAAGGGGATTGTTGCTCCGTCATTGAGCAGGGACAATGTCTGTCCAATTTGTTTTTCTGATATGCCGAGAATGGCAGCTATCATGTTGTGGAAGATTTGTGTCATGTCAGCTTCTTTTTAATAATGCGTGCCAAAAGTACGAAAAACAATCTTTCTTTGTGCCTTTTTTGAGTTTTATTGTATCTTTGCGACAGTTCCCTGGGATTATGAGATTATTTAAGAATATATTTTATAGAGCATTGCTCTGCCTGACGGCGTTTCTTTTCTTTGCGCGCCCTGCCTTTGCGGTGACGGGCGACCATCCTGTGCTTATCATAAGTTCTTATAATCCTGATGCGGGCCAGACTTCGGGCAATATTTCCGACTTTATGGAAGAGTTTCAGCGCTTGGACGGGAAGTGCGGGGTAGAATTGGAGAACATGAACTGCAAAAGTTTCTCCGAGGCTCCTTGGTGGAAGCAGAGAATGGTGGGCATCCTTTCCAAATATCAGGGCACAAAGATTCCTTCGCTCATAATACTGATAGGGCAGGAAGCGTGGGCAGCCTATTTGTCGCTGGAGGACTCCGTCCGGGGCGAAGTGCCGGTGATGGTGGCATTGGCCAGCCGCAATGTGGTGCTTTTGCCGGAGCATGGCACAGACCTGAAAACGTGGATGCCCGAATCGTTGGATTTCCTCGACGATTTTCCCGACTCTCCGATTAAGAGTGGATTTATTTATCAATATGACGTAGAGGCCAATATCCGCATGATAAAGCAGTTGTATCCCAAGACGGAACACATCGCTTTCATTTCGGACAACAGCTACGGCGGCGTCACCTTGCAGGCGCATGTGGTGAAAGAGATGAGGAAATTTCCGGAATTAGGGCTTATCCTGCTGGACGGACGTGTCAACACCATTTATACCATTAGCGACAAGCTGCATGCTTTGCCGCCCAATACCGCCTTGCTCATGGGAACATGGCGGGTGGACATGAACGACGGTTACTTCATGCGCAATGCCACTTACGCCATGATGGAGGCGGCTCCCGACCTGCCTGCTTTCTCCATCACCTCTGCGGGCATCGGCTATTGGGCTTTGGGTGGAGTGGTGCCTCATTACCGCCCTTTGGGCAAGGGGCTGGCGCAGCAAGCCGTCCGTCTGTTGAAGAATCCGGAGAAAGCCATGCTGGAGATTATTCCCACCCAGACCGTCATGGACGGCAAACTGATAAAGGAGAAGGATCTGGATATATCTTCACTTTCCGGACCTGTGGAATTGGTAAATGTAACTCCGTCTTTCTATGAGCAGTACAAATATCATATATGGGGGATAGCAGCCGTTCTGCTCAGCCTGTTGGTGGGATTGTTCGTCTCTCTCTATTTCTACTATCACACGAAGAAACTGAAAGACGAATTGGAAGTCTCCGAGGCATCCTTGCGTGAGGCGAAGGAGAGGGCGGAGGAGGCAAACCGCCTGAAGAGTGCATTCCTTGCCAATATGAGTCATGAGATACGCACACCGCTGAATGCTATTGTGGGATTTTCGGATGTGCTCTCTGCCGGCGATATTCCGTTGGAGGAGCAACGGGGATTTTTTGAGATTATCAAGGCGAATTCGGACTTGTTGCTCCGGCTGATTGATGATATTCTGGACCTTTCCCGGCTGGAGGTGGACCGGGTGACCTTTACGCAGGAAAAGTGTGATGTGGTGCAGGTTTGTACGCAGGCTTTGGCCTCTGTGGCACAGACGCGCCGGTCGGCCAACAGGTTCCTGTTTGAAAGTCCGCTGGAAAGTCTGGAGCTCCATACGGACATCCAGCGTATGCAGCAGGTGATCATAAACCTGCTGTCCAATGCGGATAAGTTTACGAAGAACGGCACGATAACATTGAAGGTGGGGCTGGACGAGAAGAAGCATGTTGTGCTCTTTTCTGTGTCTGACACAGGCTGCGGCATACCGTTGGAAAAACAGAAGAAAGTGTTCGAACGCTTTGAGAAACTGAACGAATATGCTCAGGGCACAGGGCTTGGCCTTGCCATCTGCAAACTGATTGTGAAAAAGTGGGGTGGGAAGATATGGGTAGATCCGCATTATACACAGGGCGCCCGTTTCCTTTTTACCCATCCGCTGGATTGATAAAAGAAGAAAATAAGAGTATGAAGAGACGAATTTGTTGCTTTGTATGGCTTTTCCTGCTGCTCGGAACGGTTGCGGCACAGGAGAAGGTCGTTAAGTTGAAGATAGTACAAACCAGTGACATACATGGGAACTACTATCCCCATGATTTTATTTTGCAGAAGGATGCCGCCGGGAGTTTGGCGCGTGTATATGCTTTTGTGCAGAAAGAGCGCGAGACGTATAAAGACAACCTGATTCTGCTGGACAACGGTGATATTCTGCAAGGGCAGCCTACGGCTTATTACTACAACTACATTGATACTGTGTCGCCGCACCTGACGGCCGAAATGCTGAACTACATGGGCTATGATGCCGGCAATATGGGCAACCACGATGTGGAGACCGGACGTGCCGTTTTCGATCGTTGGGCAGGCGATTGCCACGCCCCTGTGCTGGGAGCCAACATCATTGATACGGCTACGGGTAAGAATCATTTCCCGCCCTACGTGACGCTTGAACGCGACGGTGTAAAGATTGTGGTTCTCGGCATGATAACACCCGCTATCCCGATGTGGCTGTCCGAAAACCTGTGGAAAGGCCTGCGCTTTGACGATATGGAAACAACGGCGCGCAAGTGGATGAAGATAATTCGTGAGAAGGAACGCCCGGATGTTGTAGTGGGTATGTTCCATGCCGGACAAGACGCTTTGCTGATGGGCGGCAAATATAGGGAGAACGCTTCGCTGGACATAGCACGCAATGTGCCGGGGTTCGACATCGTACTTATGGGGCACGACCATGCCCGCGAGTGCAAGAAAGTGCAGAACGTGGCGGGCGACTCCGTATTGGTGATGGACCCGGCGAGCAACGGCGTGGTGGTGAGTGACATTGACCTGACTGTGACGCTGCGTAATGGCAAGGTAGTGGATAAGCAGATCAACGGTGTGCTGACCAAAACCGGTGACTACGGCATCAGTGAGGACTTCATGAAGTATTTTGCGCCGCAATACGCCACCATCCAGAATTTCGTATCGAAGAAGATAGGGCATTTGACGGAGACAATCTCCACCCGTCCCGCTTACTTCGGCTCTTCTGCTTTCATCGACCTGATCCATACTTTACAGCTTAACATCAGCGGTGCGGATATTTCGTTGGCGGCTCCTCTGTCCTACGACACCCGGATTGAGGAAGGAGATGTCTATGTGTACGACATGTTCAACCTGTATAAGTACGAGAATATGCTCTACACCATGCGCCTTTCGGGCAAGGAAATACACGATGTTCTGGAAATGTCCTATGCCCTGTGGACCAACCGTATGGCTTCTCCCGACGACCACATCCTGCTGTTCCGCGACAAGCCGCGCGAAGGTGCGGCAGACAGGGCGTCTTTCAAGAATTTCAGCTTTAATTTCGATTCGGCGGCAGGCATCGTCTATACAGTGGATGTGAGGAAACCGGAGGGACAGAAAGTGACCATTCACAGCATGGCCGACGGTACTCCGTTCGATATGGACAAGATGTATGCGGTGGCTCTCAACTCTTACCGGGGCAACGGCGGTGGGGAACTGCTGACCAAAGGTGCGGGAATCCCTCAGGACAAATTGAAAGAACGTATCATCCGTTCTACGGATAAGGATTTGCGTTACTATCTGATGCAATACATAGAACGGAAGAAGGTAATCGAACCGCGTGCGCTCGGCCAGTGGAAATTTGTTCCGGAGGAATGGGTGGCTCCTGCTTCCAAACGCGATTATGAGTTTCTCTTTGGCAAAGTTCAGGAATAATTCGTACCTTTGCAACCCGGATAGAACAAACAAGATAATAAGGACGTGAGAGGATTGAAAAGAACAATATGCGCATTATGCTTGCTGGCACTCTTTGTGGCCTATCAGGCAAGTGTGACGGCTTTCACTCACGTCCACTACGTTAATGGGGTGCTGATTACCCACTCGCACCCTTTCCACAACCAGCACTCACATTCTGCCACTTCGCTGATTGTCATAGGGCTGTTGTCCCACTTCAGTTCGGACAAACCGGACTGCTGCGAAATGTTGCATCCGATGCGTGCTTTGCTGCGGGTGCTCGAAAATGCAACCGACACGCCTGTCGTAAAAGGCAAAACGTGCCGGGTGATTTCACTTCGCGCTCCCCCCTGTTTCGTTACACTTTGATATTTTTCCGCATCAACGTCGGGCATTTGCCATGCCTGCGTTGCCATTGATCGTAACTGTTTAAAATTGGTTTATATCAAGAGCATCTGTTGTTCGGAGCGTATAAGCTGATTGTGTGTATTTACTTAAAAAAGCGATTATTCAAATGAAACATTATATATTGGCGCTGGTGCTTGCCATGGCAAGCATCAACGCAGCTATTGCTGCAAATCCCATCAGGGAAGGCAATATGATTTCCGGCCATGTCCTTGTGAAAGGCTCGGAGGAGAACATACCGTATGCCACTGTTTTGATAGTGGGCAGCGGACAGGGAACGGTGTCTAATGAAGAAGGCCAGTTTGAACTCAAGAACCTTCCGGCGGGCAAATACACCTTGCGCGTATCCGCGGTAGGCTATAAAACACAGGAAAAGGAGATCGAGGTGAACAAAGACTTCACCGCCGTTGTACATTTCCAGATGCAGGAGGAGAGCTTCATGACAGATGAGGTCGTAGTATCGGCCAATCGCAATGAAGTGAGCCGTAAGGCAGCTCCTGTGGTGGTAAACGTGATGAGCACCAAACTTTTTGAAATGGTGAATTCCACCGACCTTGCCAAAACACTCAACTATCAGTCGGGACTGCGTGTGGAGAATAACTGCCAGAACTGCGGCTTTCCGCAAGTGCGCATCAATGGACTGGAAGGGCCTTACTCCTAGATCCTGATTAACAGTCGCCCCATTATCAGTGCCTTGAGTGGAGTGTACGGGCTGGAACAGATACCGGTGAACATGATTGAGAGGGTGGAAGTGGTGCGCGGTGGCGGTTCGGCGCTGTTCGGCGCGAATGCTGTGGGCGGAACCATCAATATCATTACCAAAGACCCTATCAATAACTCCTTTCAGGTGTCGAGCATGTTCTCTAATATGGACGGCAAGTCATGGGAGCAGTATATGGGCGCCAATGTCTCTTTGGTGGCCAAAGACAACTCCTACGGCATCGCTCTTTACGAAAGCTATCGCAACCGCAATCCTTACGACCGCGATGGAGACGGCTTCTCCGAACTGGGCAAGCTGAATATGAATACTTTCGGCTTTCGCGCCTATTACCGCCCTACGCATTTCAGCCGCATCAACCTGGAATATCACACTACGAACGAGTTCCGCCGCGGCGGCAATAAGTTCGACCTCCAGCCGCACGAAACGGACATCACAGAGCAAACCAAGCATATCATCAACAGCGGTGGCTTGAGCTACGACCTCTTCTGGCGTGAATATAAGCATAAGATCTCATTGTACGGCTCCATTCAGCACACCGACCGCAACAGCTACTACGGTGCGCAGAAGGACCTGAACGCTTACGGCAAGACAAACGACTTGACTTGGGTGGCAGGCGGCATGTACGTAGGTAATATGGATAACTGCCTTTTTGCCCCCGCCACTTTTACGGGCGGACTGGAGTATCAGAACAATTCCATGCACGATGTGATGACGGGCTATCACCGCGACATGCAGCAGGATGTCCGCATTGCCAGTGCCTTTGTGCAGAATGAATGGAAGATGAATGTCCTGACCATGCTGGTGGGCGCCCGGCTGGATAAGCACAATCTGATAGACAAGTTGATTTTCAGTCCCCGCGTCAATCTGCTCTATAAGCCTTCTGAGGATTTTCAGGCGCGTCTGACGTACTCCACCGGTTTTCGTGCGCCGCAAGCCTATGATGAAGACCTCCATGTCACAGCAGTGGGCGGCGAGGGTGTGCAAATCAAGCTGGCGGACAACCTGCGCGAAGAGCGTTCCAACAGTTACAGCGGGTCGGTGGACTGGACCACTCATTTGGGACATTGGCAGGCCAACATACTTGTGGAAGGCTTCTATACGGACTTGCGCCATGTTTTTGTTCTTGAGGACATCGGAAAGAACGACATAGGCGATGTTATCAAAGAACGCCGTAACGGTAATGGTGCCCGCGTGTACGGAGCAAACCTCGACGCCAAGATTGCCCATGGCAAGGAAGCGCAGTTCCAGTTGGGCTTTACCGCGCAGCGCAGCCGCTACACCCACGAGGAGGCATGGACAAAAGTGGACGGTGTGGACCTGACTACCAAGCGCATGCCCCGCACACCGGATTATTACGGTTACTTCACTTTCTCGTCTGCTCCGGTGAAGAATTTCGACTTCTCACTGTCCGGCACTTATACGGGCAAGATGATTGTGCCGCACTATGCCGGATATATCGAAAAAGACCGCATGGAGAATACGCCCCAGTTCTTCGACCTCAATCTGAAGCTGAATTATACGTTCGTGCTGCACGACCACATCAAATTCCAGCTGAATACGGGCGTGCAGAACATCTTCAATAGTTTTCAGAAAGATCTGGATAAGGGAGAATTCCGCGATGCCGGTTATTTTTACGGCCCTACACAACCGCGTACATTCTTCATAGGATTTAAAATAATGAATTAGGATAACATTCACGATTTTTAAATTAATTATTTCGCGAATAATCCTATATTTGCCGGCAAAGCACAAGACCAATGAATACAAAACAGATACGCAATGTCGACATATCCGGCATACAACATCTACCTATGATTGACTTTATCGGCAATGATTTTGCTATTTTTGATGATATCAGGGACATTCCTTGTACGCCATATCCCACTCGTCTGAATGCGGCCTGTCTTGCAGTCTGCCGGAAAGGCCGGTGCAGGATGAATATCAATCTGCAGGAGTATGAAATGAGGGAAGGAATGCTCTGCATCATCCTGCCCGAACAGATTGTGCAGCAAGGTGAGCGCTCTGATGATTTCTCCGGCAGCTTTATAGCGGTGTCCAGAGACTTCATGGATGTGGTGATACCCACCATGCAGCAACTGTTCCCCATGTTTTTCATGATAAAGGAGCGGCCCTGCATCAAGGTCACCGCCGAAGAGTTACAGGCATTCGAGGAATATCATTCTTTTCTGTGGAGGAAAGTGAGGCTGAAGGACAATCCGTACCGTAAAGAGATTACGCAGGGATTGTTGCTGGCGCTGTTCTATGAAATCTATGATATTTATCAGGGGCACACAGCGAAGGAACGTACCCCGAAAAGCCGTAAGGAGGATTTGTTTGAGCACTTCATCCGGTATGTATCCGAGGGCTATAAAGAAGAGCGGAGTGTGGCCTATTATGCCGGCAAGATGTTTCTCACGCCCAAGCACCTTTCTACCGTAGTGAAAGAGGTGAGTGGCAAGACGGCGGGCGAGTGGATTGACAGTCTGGTGATTCTGGAGGCGAAAGCCTTGTTGAAATCATCCGAGCAGAGCATTCAGGAAATAGCCGATGAACTGCATTTTGCCAACCAGTCATTTTTTGGAAAGTATTTCAAGCATCATACGGGCATGTCGCCTAAGGAATATAGGAAACAGTAGTGTGAGCGTTCACTATATAACACAGGGCTGAACCGCTGGAAATCCGGTGCGGTTTGCAGTGGAAGCCTTTAAAATAAAGTAGTATGGAAAAAAGAGAAATTGATCTTACCGTTTCCTGTTATGGGAAGGTGAAAGATGTGAAGTATGATGTTGTCATTCTTCCTTGGGGGGCTACCGAGCCTCATAACCTGCATCTGCCTTATCTGACAGACTGTATTCTTCCGCATGATATTGCCGTAGATGCCGCTACGCTGGCATTGGAACGTTCCGGTGTGCGTTGCATGGTGATGCCTCCCGTACCTTTCGGTGCGCATAACCCCGGACAGCGCGAGCTTCCTTTTTGTATTCACACCCGTTATACCACCCAACAGGCCATTCTGGAGGACATTGTAGCTTCTCTTTATGTTCAGGGCATACGCAAAATGGTGATCCTCGGCGGACATGGCGGGAACAACTTCAAAGGGATGATTCGCGATCTTGCCGTTACTTATCCCGACTTCCTGATTATGGCAACCGATTGGTTCAGCATCATTCCCACCAAAGGCTATTTTGAGGCCGACATAGACGATCATGCCGGCGAATCGGAAACTTCTGCCATGATGTACTATCACCCCGAACTGGTGAACCTTGCTGAGGCCGGTGACGGAGCTTCCCGTCCGTTTGCCATCGCTTCGTTGAATGAGAAAGTGGCATGGACGCCCCGCCATTGGGATAAGGCTACGGTGGATAGTGGAGTGGGGAACCCCAAGAAAGCTTCCGCGGAAAAGGGAGAACGCTATCTCAAGCCGGTTATCGAGAAACTGGCAACGCTCTTTGCGGAAGTCGGACAGCACGATCTTTATTGAGAGGCTTTTCCTCTCTTTCCGCCCTGCCCGGTAATATATAAAAAAGGGGGGGAGGTATGCGGGAATGATAGTCGAACTTCATTCCCGCACACCTCCCCCTGGTTTTTTAGTGCACCTCTAAAAACTAAACCTGCTCCAGAACCCGCCTTTCTTTCTTGGGGGAGCTTCATCCATATTGCGATATAACTCCTCGTATGTCAGTTTCTTCTGAATCATGCGGTATATATCTCCCCAATCGGGCAGGCCGCCTAAATTGCGGTCGTCAATAAAGATATCCGCCTTTACCTTGCGCGAGAAACCATGATGTGCAGCATCTTCCTCTGGATAATCCCGGTTTATGGCATAAAACTCCACGCCCCGTTCCCTGCACCATTCCACAGCTTCTTTCAGAAGTTCTCCTTCGCGTACGGTCCACAGTATCAGCCGGTGATGATCTTTCATCAGCATTTTCAGCGTATCGGTGGCAAAAGGAATTTCGTTTCCTATCTTAGGGTAGCGGTGCTCTACGATTGTGCCGTCAAAATCAATGGCGATGGTCATAGGTCAGTTTTTGATTTATGGTGTTTGTTCCTTTCGGGTTATGTCAGTCAAATCAGAGTGTACCGCCACCGGAATGTTGGTCACTGCTTTGGTTGGTGTACTTTTCTTCAGATCCGGTATAACATTTCAATGCAATTGTGACATTCTTCTTGACGCCGTTTGCCATGATCTTGAAAGTATATGTTTTGGTACAGTATTTGGCTTTGTTCTGATAGTAGAGAATGCTGTTTCCGCTGATGTTGGTCTTCAGGACACGCTCTACGGTGTAAACAAGCGGATTGCCTTCCGTAGACCGGATTTGCGCTTCGATGGTTGCCGCCAGTTTCTCATCCTCTGCACCGGCTGCTTTCAGTGCGGCGGCGGGAGTTGTGGTGTATTCCCATCCTGCTTTGATGGCAACTTTTATTTCAAAATCTTTGATGCCGGATATATTTCCGCTGTTATCCTTCTTTACGGTTTCCGCGCCGTTGGCAAGGTTGGCTTCGCCCACCGTTTCTTTGCTCGTCACTTTTTCGGCCTTTATGCGTGTGGCATATTTTCCGGCAATCGTAGTGCCTGTGGGAATGGTGATTTCATAGTTTCCGTTGTTGAACTTCACTTCCGTATTCAGGTCCTCCCATGCTCTGGTGAGAGTAGCATCCTTCTGAGCCACCATGTTGTCCGGGTCGAAATAGATGGAAACATTTGCACTTGGGTTTGGTGTAGCAATGACGATATCTTTCTTGGCAGTGGCATTTGCCGGTTCTGCCTTGATGGCAATGCTGCTTACTGCCACCTGTTCCACCTCTTTCTTCTCACTGGTGACAGGGGCGGATACATTGGCTTTGGGCTCTTCATAGGCTCCGGCACTGATTTTCACACCCTCATCCATTGCGTTGGCGGGAGCTGTTACAATGGCTGCGGGAGTTTCCGTTTCAGTAGCTGCCGGTACTTCCACCTTCGTTTCCTGACCCGATACGGCTTCTTTAGGGGCAGTATATTCTACGACCTTGCTCATTTGGACGTTGAGCGTCAAAGTGCTGCGGTTTTTGGCGGATGATGCGATGTTCACCTTTGTGCTGAAGTCCTCCAGCTTGCTTGCCTTTACGGTTACGGTGTAGTCACCGGTCTTGCTCAGGGTCAGGTTGTATTTGCCTTGTGCGTCGGTGGTAGCTTTTATGTCATCCGTTATTTTCACTTCCGCACCCTTCACCACACCTTCGGCAGACGACACAACACCTACCAGATAATATTCGGTAGTAGTATCCAGCGGGTCTGGAAGTTGTTCCGGAGTTTTGTCATCTTTACCGCATCCGGCAGCGGTCAGGCAGATTGCAGTGAGCAATACTCCCATTCTGAAAAAGCTTCTCATTTTCATAACTTCTTGTTTTTTAATTAGAGTTTGTACTTGATAATTTCTATTTAGTTTTTCTTTCCTGTTCCTTAATGAGGAAGTGGCGTATATAGTCGGGCTGGTAGAAGTTGCTGCTTCTGTTTTCATCCGGACGTATGTTGTAGCTTTTCCCCATTTGGTCGTTGATGTATTTTCCATGAGACACCATGCTGTATGTCCAGGCAAAGTAGTCGGCGGGTTTTATCCGGAAGGCATGGTTCCGTTTCCATCTTTTTCCGGGCAGAGGTATGGCGAAGTGAAAGCCGCCGTTTATCTCTCCTCCCGTATACAATGCGTACAACCCTATGGCATATTCTCCGAAATGTCGTGTACAGTCACCTCTCACTCCGTAATCTCCATAGATGTAGCGTCCGCCTTGCAAGTCAAATTGCAGGTTGGTGTGGGGCTCATATACGCTTGCTTTGAGAAAGGCATTGACTCTCGGAGTAGTGCTGACGTACCATCCTTCACCGTCCACGATAGCCGAATATACGGTTGCGCCTACCAATGCTCCGAGTTCCAGCCTGCCATTGTCTGTCCGGAACTTCATATCCAGTTGCGCACCCATGCGATTGTGAGTGAAGTTTCCGGCTGTAATTCGCCCGAAGAGGTTGTTTCTGAACCTTACTTCTTGCGACAAGGTCATCACGCCCGGATGTATCTTTTTATATTCCCCATATAGGTTGGCAGCTATGGGGAATACAACTTGCGCTGTCAGTTTTCCACCTTTCCACAGTCCCATTTCTATGGCAGGGCTGAGGTTGACGGCGTAGGTATATAGTTTGTTCAGTCTGTTATTCTTCAAGAACAGTTCGGGATATACGATGACATCCACTTTCCATGCCGAAGGGTTTTCAATTTCCTTTGCGTTTTCTACGGCTTTCATGGCATGGTCGGTATCAATGCTGATGCCCATTTCTGCATACACCTGCATCAGAGAGATCTTTTCTTCCCGATAATCATTCAGCAAGGTGTCCGGCAGACTGATGCATAACTGAGGTATTTGGTTCTCCAGTGCAACCAGTTGCAGGCTTTTGTTTACATTGCTTTCCAAACAGGCATCTATCGCTTCTCCTATTCCCTGGTAAGTGCTCCGATACACATTGTCTTCAAAAGTGACGGTTATGCATTCTCCGGTCTCTGCATAGCGGATATTCTCCATGCCGATAGCTTTCAACTTCTCAGTGACGGATTGGGCGCTGGCTATGGCATTGGGAAGTAAGCAACAAATGGAGAAGAGCAGATATGATATAGAATGTTTTTTCATAAATATCCGTTTCTTTAGTGCAATAGCTTACACTCGTACCGTATTCCGCCTGACACACATTTGAAGTCTCTGGTAAAGATGTGCAATGAGATATGTTTCCATAATCTGGTGGCGGCTCCTATGTTGAATCCGTCGGAATCATATTCTGCCATGAACGCCATTTCCCTGTAAAAGGCGGGAGAGTAGCTGATGCCGCCAAACGGGCCTTTCTGTATGCTCCGGTCGTTTATCGGAATATAATATCCGGCAGTCAATGCAAGCCTGTCCCTTCCGGCTATGGAGAAACTTTTGGTCAATACTCCGTATACGGTACCGAAGTAATTATTTCCCGTATTCTTGAAAGGGTCGTCCACACCGATTACTACTGAAGGATGAAACCTGCCTTCTTTTAGCGGGCGTAGGCGTGCGGTCATTGAACGGTCTTGCTGAAAATATCCTTTTTTTCCGTCATATCGTGTTGTTTTCAACAGGGTGCACCGATAGCTCATCTCCAGTATTGACAGAAATGTTATGTTGATGAAATAATTTCCTGTGTTGAAGTTGAATGGGGTCATGCCATTGGGCAGATAGTTTCCGCCACCCATGAAAGTGCCGGTCTCCTGCATGTCGGCAGTGGGGATGTTCAGTAGGCCGGTGTTGCCTATGGAGTATTGGGCCCGTATTGTTATACAGCAGGAAATCAACCAGATTACTAATAAGTACTTCTTCACAGTATTACACTTTAGAAAAGTATGTATTTATTCTTCTGTCTGTGCTTTCAGATACAGCTTCTTTGCAAATTTCATATCATGAGCCACCATGATTTTTACAAGTTCCGGAAAACTTGTCTTAGTAGGATTCCAGCCCAGCAATGTTTTTGCTTTGGTCGGGTTACCTAATAGCTGCTCCACTTCGCAGGGACGGAAATATTTCGGATCAACCTCTACCAATGCTTTGCCGGTTTTCACGTCGATGCCTTTTTCATTCACACCTTCGCCTTCCCAGCGCAGTTCTATGCCGGCTTCTTTAAAGGCAAGTGTAGCAAACTCTCGTACGGTGTGCATCTCACCGGTGGCGATGACGAAGTCTTCCGGTTTGTCATGTTGCAGGATGAGCCACATACATTCCACATAATCTTTGGCATATCCCCAGTCGCGGCGTGCGTCCAAATTTCCCAGATACAGTTTGTCTTGGAAACCTTGTGCGATGCGTGCTGCGGCCAGTGTAATTTTGCGGGTTACGAATGTTTCGCCGCGACGTTCGCTTTCGTGATTGAAAAGAATCCCGTTTACGGCATACATGTCATAGCTTTCGCGGTAGTTCTTCGTAATCCAGAAACCATATTGTTTGGCTACACCGTACGGGCTGCGCGGATAGAAAGGAGTTGTTTCTTTCTGCGGCACTTCCTGCACCTTACCGAACAGTTCGGAGGTAGAAGCCTGATAAATTCTTGTCTTTTTTTCCATACCCAGAATACGCACAGCTTCCAACATGCGTAATGTACCTACTGCATCGGCTTCTGCCGTATATTCGGGCACATCGAAAGATACCTTTACATGGCTTTGTGCGGCAAGATTATAAATCTCATCCGGTTGCACTTGCTGAATGATACGTATCAGTGAACTGCTGTCCGTCATATCTCCATAGTGCAGATTCACCAGACGGTTTTTTTTCATATCACGCACCCATTCATCCAGATAAAGATGTTCGATACGCCCGGTGTTGAAGGAAGACGAACGGCGCAATATGCCATGAACTTCATAACCTTTATCAATTAAAAGTTCGGCAAGAAACGAACCGTCTTGTCCGGTGATGCCGGAGATTAATGCTACTTTTTTCATTCTGTGTCTTTTATTAATTTGATATTTTTTCTTTTAATAAGTATCCCAGAAAGAGGGCATTTCCTATGACATATCTTCTCCACATTCTTTTGGGCTCTTTCATCAGTCGGTACAACCATTCCAGACCATGCTCCTGCCACCACAGCGGTGCACGCTGTATGTTTTCTGCAAAGAAATCGAACACAGCGCCGATGGTGCCTATCGGTCCGTTCACATCCAACTCTTTCAGGTGCGCGTATACCCATTTTTCTTGTTTGGGTGCAGTCATGCCCACCCATAGTAAATCGGGTTTTACATGGTTCACAGCTTCTATCATCTGCCGATTGTCTTCCTCTGAGAATTCTGCCTTGTAGGGTGGGGAATAGGTCTCTACCCGGATATTGGGGTATAACCTGACAGCCTTTACCTTGATTTTTCTTAATGTATCTTCATTGCTGCCTAAAAAGAAACAGACGCCGCCTTCCCGGTTCAGTTTCTTCATTTCATGGAGAAATAAATCCCAACCGGCAATCCGTTCTATTTTTCTATGTCTCAAAAGCTTAAAGGCTAATACGATACTTGCACCGTCTGGAATCAAGGCATCTCCATTCAGCAATGCTTCGGCAAATGCCATATCTTTTTGAGCCGTATTGTATGAGTGGGCATTGATAGTGTTTATCAGCAACTTACCTTTGGGCAATGCATCAAGTTCGCTTCTGTGTCCCAGAAGTGAAACAGTTTTTAATTTCAACATGTTTTTGGAAAGCTGTATTTACCGCAGAGTACGCTACGCTATTGCCTGTCACACAAAAGGTTAATAGGACAGACATATATAATGAGGTATAAATATATGCGGCAAAATTAACTCAAAAGTATAGGATAACCAAGAAAAAATGTGAAAAATATAGATAAATGGAAATTTTATTATCAAAAGGGGCCATCAAATATGTAAGAGTGTAGCCTATTGGGATATCTCTTGCAGTTCTTTATCCTTACTCTGAGTGTTCCCCTTTGAGTCGATTGTTTTGATGAATTTATCAAACTCTTTACAATAGATGAATGCAGTTTTAATGCCTTTTATTGTTTTGGTTTCGTTTGTAAAATGCTGTGACATTTTGCTGGCGCATACAGTTTCCCAATCTGTTGCTGTATTCGCCAACATGTTTAATTGTTGTGTCAATGATGAAATGGCATTCTGATATGGATTTATATCTGTTACAAGGATATAGAGAATCGAAACCAATTGCTTTATGTCTTTTATTCCTATTATTTCTTCGCACAAACTAATACTTTCCAACAATTTGTCTTGCAATTTGTACTTCTGGTTTTGTTTATCTATACGTTTGTTCAAGATTTCTTTTTCATGTCCGGTAGCCTTTTCTTTGTGTGAGATGTTTTGATGCTCCAGAAAACTTTTCCATCCTTTTAATTCAACCATGCACAATTTGTTGGATGTATAGGTTAGTGCATCTACAGAATCAGTATTGGGTTCTTTCTTTTTTTGATGCCAATTACTTTCTATCCGATCGAAATTCAAAACCATTGTTTGTTGTATGGAGGTGCATTTCGGATTTGGGTGGCAAGGATTGTGTAAAGTACATATAGATGTTGTCGGTGTTTCTGATTTTGTTGCAATTTCCTCGAAAATCAGTTCAGGTGTCAGTTCAGTTTTCTCCATCACATTCCTATGTTTATAATTTCGTTCATAGGCTGTGCCAGTTTGACAAATATCTGGTTCAAGTCTTTCGTTACATCCTCTAATTCGCTCAATCCATCTTCCGTTTCTTTTGCTAAATAATAATTCACAAACTTGTTCAAGTCATGTTTTTCGGTAAAATACCTCACACCTTGGATGAAGTAGGGGCTGTGGGAACTAATAAGAATTGGAACTCCCGCTTTAGCTATTTCAACAAACAATTGTGCTATTTTTATTTGCCATTCAGGGTGCAAATGGTTTTCGGGTTCGTCCCATATTAGTATTTTATTCTCATTAATAGCTTGTGTCTCCATTAATATTTGCATGACTCCGAAGGCTTTTATACCTGAGGCCACGTTGACAGGCGAATACTTTACGTCTTCTTTTTTCCAAAACAAGTTTCTTGTTTTGTTGTCAAACTCAAATTTGCCCCCGGTTATATCTCCTATGGCATTCATTTTGTCATCAAATAGGGAAGGAGCCAAGAAGGGATACTTTATGGCATCTAGTTTTTGAGCCATATCCTTTACGTGATAATTGACAAGCGGCCTGAATATAGCAGTGCTGTATCTTTTTTCCTTCAGTGTTTGTGCAGAAGCCAGTATGTCCAATAAATGAATGTACAGAGGAGATTCCACAAAGGTTGCGTCATTTATTTGGAATTCCGTCAAATTTGTAGCAGAAATGTCTTTTATTTTATTCTTTTCAAGAGAGATGAACACATTGTTATCATGTGTTCCTTCGTAAAAAGCTATTTCGGAATGTTCTGTGCCATTTGTACAGATATTATTCAGGAATTCGGCTTCTATGATTGTTTCAAACTCCTTTTTCAATATGTTTTGCGGCTCTTTATTTTCCTGTATCTCCTCCTTTATGTTTTCCAGATATCTTAGGATTCTTGCTTTTTGTTGAGGAGTGATATCTATATGTTCTGTAAATTTCTCTTTTTCCTCTAATAATAAGTTATCAGCAATGGTTGCATCCATTAGTTCCTCCATGAACTCATTGATGTTTGGAGGAAGAATTAATTTCTCCTTAATATTTATTTGCAGATTCTTTTCAATGGAAGATAACTGATTGTATAACATTGCTGCTTGAAATCGGATTCTTCTATATCGTTGTTCATCGTTATGGTTCCCCATATTTCCTATCGCTTTGGTCAGGGCAAATAACATTTTTCCTATTGTGCTTTTTCCTGAATCATTCACTCCGGCAATGATGGTCAAGCCATTCAATTCGATTGTGGCATTCTTTATCTTATTTATATTTGTAAGCTTGAACTGCATTTTTTCTTTCCTTCTTTCTTTTTATATGCCACAAATATAGCGAAAAATCTCCGACCTCTTGTTTTTGCTTTTATTATTTTCATATTATTGGGGACGGAACTCATTCTCTATATACTTCTGCTACTTTATCTGTTATCTTGTCTCACTTTTTTAGTACGCACTCATAGTGTTGTTATAATAAAAAGAACTTTTCCATGCTATACTTATGCTTTATTTTCTTTGTTAATAGCAATAATCTTTTTAAGATTCTCTTCTCCATAAATAGAGCTGTGTATGTTTAATTGATAATAGTGTAAGTCTCCTTCCGGTATATATAATTTGAAAGGTTTGTGGATCTTTAGTAAAATTCTTTTGTTTTCGATTTGTAAATGGTCAATGTTACTATATAAGTATGGACCTTCTGAAATAGATGGCATAGCCATTTTATTATTTTCATTACATTCATCTTTACATAGTTCTATTACAGGCAAGTCGTTTTGTTTTATTATGATTAATGCGTTTAAATTTGATTGAATATTTATTATTTGTGCTCCTAAATATCTCATATTTCCATCCTTATCTATTTCTAAGTCTTCTGGTCTTCCATAAATCATCGTAAAATTTTGTAGGTATATCCCCATAGAGAGTATTACATAAGTTTTATTTACATCTAATAGGTGTAAAGCAGTAAAAATATCTCGGTATATGATGTTATATGACCGATATGCTTTGTGTTGTCTGAATATTGCACTGTAGAAATCATTGATTTTTCCATTTACAAAAGATATGAGTGTTTGAGGTAAATTGCTTATGCCCTTTTCATGCTTCTCTGCTAATGTAGAGGCAGGTATTTCTATGCTAATAGGCAGGCATTGATAACGAGAAACTGCAGTTTTCTCTTTTTTGAAATCATCGGTTGATGGAAGGTCTAGTTTTTGATATTTATTTTCTTTTATAAGATTCTCTTTTAGAGATTTGACTTTTTCTTCATCTATTTTGGGGCTATTTTCTATTTCATGCTTTGTATCTTTACAGTTATTGATATGAGTATCAAGTAACTTCATAACTTCTTTTTTAGGAGGTAACATAGGTAAATGTACCTGTTCAATAGTGTTATTTTCATACCACTTATCGACATCCTGTTTCAGTGATTTTATCAGCCAGATTTCATTTTCTAAATCATTCAAGTCTTTATAAGCTATTTCTGGCAATTCCATAGGATCTGAAAAAGTATAATTATAATCATTTACAGACCATAAGCGAATTATTAAGAAAACCAGGTAATAACGTACTTGGGAGTATATGAAGTTATCTGTGTTTACATCGTTGTATATTCCTTTGGGCGAGTATTTATCTGTAAGTGTGTTTGGGGAATTTATAAGTTCATTGAAATGTAATACGTAGTGCCATATCTGTTTGAATGTTCCAGGTACTAAATAATATCGAGGGATTCCAGTAAATACATTGGAGAAAGAAACAATATTGTTCAGCATTTCATATTTTCTGAAGTAACATAATAAGCCCCCCACCATGATTTGCATTTCCATAAATTGTTTTTCATTTTCTTCTTCTTGTTTTTCACTACTTTCCTTATCAGATTGATACTTATGAGAATCAATAAAGAAACGATAATAACGTTCTGCATTTGACCAGTATTGCATTACCCATTCTTTATTATTTCCCTCTATTGCATTGTTCAGTCCTGTCCATAGGATTTTATAACTTTCGGGACTAATATAATTATTTTCATCGAAAGGGTTATATATGATGGTTGTAAGCAGATTGTCATTATAAAAGAACCTGTTTCGTATATCTGTTGAGAATTTTAAGATGCGTTCAAATATTTTGAGATAGAAATCTGGATAGTTTCTATAACTGTTAGTAGAATTGTTTTTCCAATAAGCTGTTATTTCTTCTATTAATAGTGATTTATATTTTAAGCAAATGTCTCCATTATCGCCTCTTGAAGCATAACCCGCAATATCTGTTATTTCCATCCATGCACGCTCTATATAGTTTTGTTTTTTGATAGATTTGTTTTTAATACGTTGAAATAATTTTTCCGGGTCATAATACTCTTGAATAATAGTAAACAGATAGATGAAATTAATAGAAAGCGAAAATACAAGAAGTGTATGTATTGTTTCTAATATCACTAATGTTGCTTTCGCTTTGAGCCAAAACATTAAGAAAGGCATTAAAACAGATGAACAGACTCCTATTACAAGTAGGAAGAAGTAACAGTGATATGCTGGTTCTCTTTTAAAATGTGCGGATAATCGGGTAGATCCATATTGTTCATCTACCTTTTGAATGCATTGCAATATTAAAGGAAATGCTACGCCTAATAATGCCGCTAATATAGAGATAAGACTACTAAAATTGTAGTTATAAAAATCGAACATATTAAGAATTATTTTATAGTATCAATTTTTACTTCATGAATAATTTTTCGTGGTTGTTTAACATTTACGTCCACATTGCCCTCTATGGCTATTTGCAATGTGTCAAGCTGTAATATTACTTCCTCTTTAATATATAGCGTGTCGATTTTGGCTGTCATAGATTTTTCCTTTTCATTGCTACCTTTTACACCATTAATTATACATATAGATATCGTTATAATTATATTACAACAGATTATGAATGATACGGGTAGCCAATATCGCTTTATGAGTTTTAAATATGTATTGAAGTTCTTCATTAATAATAATTATAATGTAGTTATACATTCTTTTAATATTTTCGATAATCGTCTTTCAAATTGGGCTAGCGTAAATTCTTTCAGAAATTTCTCTTTTCCAGCCTTCCCCATGGCTGTACATTGTTCAGGATGATCCATTAGATATTCTATCTTTTCAGCAATTTTTTCCGGTGAGTGCTTTTCTACAATATATCCGGTTTTTCCATCCTCTATGATGGCGGGTATTCCTCCTTCGTTAGTACTGATACAAGGAAGTGAGTACTCCATAGCCTCCAATAGAACTAGACCAAAAGTTTCATAGAGTGTAGGAAATATGAAAATATCTGCTTTTCCGAAATAATCTTGCTTTTCTTTTTCATATTTTTTTCCTTCATATATTACATTTTTACTTAAATTGCGTATTTTTACTTCTTCTTTGAAATATGCAGCATTTATCTCCGCAGTTTCTCCTCCTACAAATTTACAAATGAAAGAGTAACCTTTTTCTTTCAGTATTTTGCAAGCATCCAGCAGTACAAATACTCCTTTGTTGATTAAAAGATTGGAAAGAAATAGCAGATGAGGAATTTGATTGTTTTTTGCAGCTATTGATTTTGTGCAGAGGGCTTGGGGAATTCCATTAGGGCAGATATAAACATCCTGTTTGCTTACATACTTTTCAATGTCTTTGTATAAGGCATCAGCAAGTAATATAACTTTTATTCCTTTAAAAAAACGTTGATACAATAGATTATCCAACCATTTGTTTTGATAGATGGCTACACCTTTATTATGATAGTGAATTACTATTTTTTGCCTCATTATCTTCAGAAGCTGAACTACTACAAAATCTTTATAGAAAGCACCTCCGCACGAGTTGGGTGTGACATATACTAATTGTGGTTTTATTCTTTTAACTTCTTTGATAATTGTGATGAGCAAGCAAATAAATTTCCAAAGTTTATCGATTCCCCCCTTGCCAATATCTTGTAGCCTTTTAGCAGTGGTTAGATTAATGTAATGACAGTTAAAAGTCGTATTGATTAGTTCACTGTCATAGATATATTTTCCCATCATGGCTGCACCGTGTATAGGTGGAGGCATATGCATTATGAAAAGAATATTTAGTTTTGGGGACATGTTATGATAGTATATTTTCTAATTGGTGATATTTTTCAAAAGCTTTGCTGTTACCTTTATTTTTTTCATAGTTTGCTTTTTCTGTGGCAAAGCTTTTTAGGTATGGTAGATAATCTTTTACTCCACAGGTTGTGAAGTATTGCTCTATTAGTATGTTGTGCTCATCTATGACTTGCAGTAGTTCGCATTCCGGATTGAATAATAGGGATACTTGGCAGATATAAGTAAATAGGTCAAATCCTAATGGACGATCTTTTGCTAATTCCCAGTCTATGAGTTTCATTTGGTTTTTGTACATTAATATATTCCAAGGACAAAAATCTCCGTGTGATAGCGCAAGCAGCAAACCGTTCTCATTATTTTTTTTTGTTGTTAAATGATAATTCTTTAGCTTTAGACATAGTGTCAAAATCTCTGATGTTACTTTTTTGCTTTTAGGTCTTTCTCCTTTTATATATTCAGCTTTTAAATAGACATAGTTCTCATTTATTTTATAGTCCAGAAGTTTTGGAGTGAGTTGTGTGCTTTTTAGTGTTTTGTATATGTCAATTTCATTTATTGTCAGTTTTTTAGCTATCGGATTTTGTGAAAACTTAGCAAAGAATGGAGTATGATTTTGATTGTCATATCCCAATATGGATATTTTTTGTTCTACTCCTGGTGAACCCATGTTGAAAGACATTAGGCAGTCCGTTCCGTCTGCTTCTTTTATCTGATGGTAGTGGAAAGGGAGGTTATCTTCATTTACTGCTGTTAATGCTCTCACTATGCTATATTTTTTGAACCAACTCCAGTAAAGTTTAGATAGTTTTCCACCGTAGGCACTATATAAACCATACATGTATTGTTGATTCGTATTAAGTTTTGGGAAAAAATAGGAAGTTGTGAATGTTTTAAAGCGGAAGTAAGTCATTACAGTGAAATTTGATGATAGATATTGTCTATTTGTGTCGCTTTTTCTTCCCAAGTGAAATCAGAAGCTCGTTTTAATGCATTTTGTGACATCTGAATACGCCATTCTTCATTGTTATAAATGGTTTTTATAGCTTGCGCAAAGTCATTTACAACTTGCTTTTTGGAATGTATGTCAATTTTTATGCCGCAGTCTATTGTTATTACATTAGAAAATCCACAATGATTGAGTGCAATAACAGGTAAGCCATATGATAGAGCTTCTAATAAGACTGTAGAAGTTAAATCTGCAATACTGGTGATACAAAATAAATTACACTCTTTCATTATGGAAATAGCTTCTTCTCTTTTAACCCATCCATGCCAAATAATATTGTTTAGATGATATCTTTTTGCAAGTCTTTTCCATCTGAGTGTATATTTTCCTTGTCCGATTACATGTAGCTCAATATTATCTTTTAAATTTGATATAGATATTGCTTCTAATAGTAGATTTAAAGCTTTCCCTGGTGTATGCTGTCCACTCCATGCAATTTTTAATATATTATTAGATCTTGGAGATATTTGTTTTTTTTGTTTATCTTCTAACATGCCGACTTCTGGGATTATGATAGATTCTTTGCCCCATCTTTTTAGGATTCCATCATGATTGTCTTGAGTGGCAGATATGATTGCACTACTACTCTTGGCAAAGGATCGTACTCTTGTCTTGAAGTGCATCTGATAAATATTTATTAAGTTTCGGAAGCCATAATATAAAGTTCCATATATTCCGGTGGAAGGAAGTAAACACCAGGGTGATATACACATACCGCCAATAGGTCCCCAAACTAGTGGTTTATTCAGTTTGTAAAAATACCCAGGTTCTCTATAACCTACCATATTCAATTGGTGAATTACATCGAAATTCTCTTTTTGGTCTAGTGTTTTGGCTAATATTAATGCTTTTTTCTGCCAAGCTTTATAGAACCAATAATATGATGGTGGCCATATTTTTCTTAATTTTTTATGTCGTTCTTTCTCTATGAAATAGAAGTGATAGAACGGTTTTTCTTCCGGATGTTCTTCAAAGTACTGGTTTAAGTCTTGTTGAAATTTACTTTCAGTAATGATGTGTAACTCGTGCAGACGGCATAGGCTTTTTATAAAATTCCATCCCATTCCCGGTTCACTACCCTTGTAGGGTGAACAAGCGTAACAGTTGATGAGTATTTTCATTGCAATTTAGTATCTTTAAATCGGAGAGCCATCATTTTCACAATTGCCTTCATGGTGGCATTAATACTTTCTTGTGTGGTAGTAGTAGTATCTATCCAAACTGCTTTGTGGTGGTTATGGCAGAACTTTTGTAGCACGTGTGTTTGGCGGCCCACTTCTCCGAGGCTCGTCTCTGGTTTACGGATATATATCTTTTGGGGGTCGCCACCCAGACAGAGTATGATGTCTGGTGTAGGCACCACGCATTCGCCAACTCGTAATATCCAATGAGGTAATGAGGTGCGGCTCCGGTGTTGATCTATGTAATAGTCGTAGTAGTAGCGATCAAAAATAAACACTTTCGATTTGGTATGTATCCGTGGAAATACCGACTTCATATATCCTAAAGTATAATCCAACAAATAATATCCCCAACGAAATACCGAACCTACCAGTCCTGACGGTTTCTGTGCATGCGGGTTGGTGACTACTATCGGTTTGTCTGTCTTCTCTTTCTTTCCCAACAATACACCCAATTCAGGCAACACATTGGGCCGAAGGTGATTGTAGATTATACTTTTGTGAAATGCTTCATTGATAATGGGAGTGATGGCATTGATAATGGTACTCTTACCACTGCCGTCCGTTCCTAATACAGCTATCACATAACCTGGTTTTTGGAATAGACGTTTTATTTTTCTGATTTTGTTAAAGCCAACATTTTTTTTTACAATTGATTTTTTAGCTAGCTGACATAAAAAAGGTATCTGTTGAACGATATCCTCTTTTTGAATTGCATTGTAGAAAATTTCAATGAAGAAAGGAGTAAATAGTGAACACTTTGCTTGCAAATATTCCTTTTGATAGATACTTTTATTTGCATATATGGGTGTGATATATTTGTCATTGCATTTTCCATTGTTTATAATCTCTTTTAAAAATGCAATGATATTTGCAAAATGATCCTCCAGTATATTTATATCCTTGTGATGAGTAATATTTGCTTTGATAGATTGCTCGGTTATCATGATGTTTTGCTGATAATAGATATTACCTTTGAAAACATCAATCTGGCAGCCTTCTTTTTCATTCAGATAACAAACTTTAGGGCAATGTACATCACTTAAATACGATACTAAATGGCTATTTGTTTTTTCCTTCACTTTTTCTAGAATGGCATAGAAACGGGGAGAATCTTTAGATGATACCCATAAGTCAATATCGCTTTTCCCAGTATGTTGGGGCAGGGATTGGTAATTGCGGAGTACGCAATATTCTATTTTCTCCTTATTGAGTAAGGAGAAGAGGTTGATTACAAAACTATTTTCTTTCATTTATGAATTTTGTTGGGCTATTGTTCCATTGGGATTTATCAAATCTACTTTTAAGTTTAATAATCTCCGAATCAAATAAGTAAAGCGGCTAAAATAAATAATGCTTGCTTTATAATATCGAATGAGTTTATTTGCATTAGGCATATAAAGTTCTTGAGGAATGGCATCATTACGAGTATTACCGGAAAAATAAAAAGGACAATAAACATTGTGAGTATTTGTCAAAATCCATTTTTCAGCTTCATTTCTATCTTGTCTGTTTATTTTTAATCTATAGAGACTTTTGACATATTCAGAGCGAAACCAAAAGAAATTCCCACCAATTATTCTAAATTGGTCATTGAATATTTTTTGATAGTTGGTTCCATATACATCTTTTCCCCTTCCCTTTGTACTAAGGGTGTGTATGGCTATTTTATATCTGTCAAACATAAAATACTCAGCCATTAACCGCTAACTATTACTTACATTGTAAACCTCTGGCTTATTTATCCATGATATACCTTTTGTATGAAAATAGAAGCCGATAAAATTTTCTTCTTGACATTTTTCTTGCATTTTTATTAAAGTAGGGTATTCAAAAAGAGTTCTATCCTCGTTTGTATAGAATACTTCTATTTTGGAGTATTTATTTATACATTTTTGTAATAAAGGAATCTCATCTTTTTTTATAAGGACACCCATAAATAGCTTGTCTAATCTATCGTAAAGCCCTGATTTTTTTATATGAGCTATTTGCTCTTCCACTAGTATTTCCCATTTGTCACACATGCAATAGGCGTGATAAAATCCATATACTTTTTGAGCTGCATCTATCTTGTTGTATGCAGCTTCCATCTTATTATTTTCTTTATTGAGGCGATATACAAAGAATAGTTTTTCCCAATTCTTTTTATCAAGCAATAATCTTAGATTCATTTTGATATTTTTTATTATCTTTTTGTTTTTTGCTAGTTATTATTGTGTTATACACTCTCTTTGCACAATTTTCTGCATTGAAAGGAATTTCTTTTGCTATGGAGTGTGCTCCCATTTGGGTTAAGTTCTGGTGGTGGAAATAATCCAAACATTGGAGGACGGAATGAGGGTTTAATGGGTCGAATACATAGCCATTTTGATTGTCTATTAATTCAGGGTGGCATCCATTATATTGACTGCATGCTATAGGTAAACCGCATGCCATGGCTTCAGGCACAACGAGACTCCAATTATCTTCCAATGTGGGTATGATATATATATCTGCTATATTATAGTAAATTCCTATTCGATCATATTCTATTCGCCCTACAAAATGGATAGAAGTATTGGTAAACTTTTTTTGATATTCTTCCATTTTATCACCTGTACCCACAATTATCAAATGATCATGTGGATATTTAATAAGGTGTTCGTTCCAAACTTTTAGCAGATGAATTAAACCTTTTCGTTCAATAAGCATTCCTGTGAATAAGAAAGTCAATCCTTGGCTATTTAGGTTCAACTTTTGTCGGAGGTGCTGTTTGGTAGCATCACTGGTGCGTGCTATACTCTCTTTCAATCCTTGGCTGTCAGCATTCATACCTCCAATAAATATTTTATTCTCTTTGATTCCTATTGATTGTAGGTATTTTTTACATTCTGAACCGTTTACAAAATAGCCGGTTACGAAATAGTCAGTTAATTTACGATGTAATGTCTTTATCCATGGATTATTTCTTTCGGTATGCAAAGTACGTTCATAACCTATATATATTGGTATTCTTTTCAGTGTAGCGTATGTTATTACGAATGGTGTCCATTGCCCGAATCCTTCTGTTATTAAGATATCGGGTCTTATTTTGGCAATGGCTCGTATTAAACCTTGTGTAAATGAGAAACATACCAGCTTAGTATAATAAAACATTTCGTTGGTGAAGGGGATGGCATGTTGTCCCATTTTCACAGGTATGTCGTTTTTTAATTTTTGGAAACGGATATCATTTTCATATCGGTGTTTTGAATATAACACATAAAAATTATTGTTGAATAGTCGGTTCAGTTCCATATAGAATGGAATGCGATAGGCAGCAAATATGGGATTACAGTATAATACTTTCATGAAATTTGTTTTTTGATGTTTAAAAAATGAATTACTCGTTCTTTATACTCTTTTTGCTTACTTAGATAGGTCTTTATATGTGCTGTATATTGATTATGGATGGCTTCATTAAGTATTGCATCAGGGCAAAAGTGATATATGTCATCATAGAGATAACCTACTTGTTCTTCTTCAATGAACTTTAGTGCATTGCACCGATGACCGACGACAGGAGTACCGTTGAATAGCGTATCTAATACTACTCCGCTGCTACGGTCTGTATAGACTCCTTGGTAGTTTAGGATGCAGTAACGCGATTGTTGTATATAGCGGTAATAATTATCGTCAGATATAAGCTCTATGTATAGCTCTATATTATTATGTTTCTGAGCTATTTGTCGAAGAGCATTGGCATAGGAAGTATCATGGGTATTACCGGCTATCAGTAGCTGATGTCCAGTGTGGGCTAACCGTTCCGCTACTTCCAATACTCCTTTGTCTGGCCAAATGCTGCCTATTATGGAAAAGTCATATTTCTTTTCATTATAGGCAGTATGAATTAGTGGCTGATCATAATAAGGATAGATGTAATCTGGTACTTCACAGTAAGGTCTTGCATAAGCCTGTCCTATACGACTATTGGGACAGATTGTTCCTTTGATTTTCTTTCGTGCTAACTTGTAAATCCACCGTTTAATGGGTAATGAGAGCGACTCTTCACTATACTGGATGCAAAAGATATTGTTCCATTTCTTGGCAAACAAGGCTATTCCTATAAAAGTAGTTACTGCACCTGCCATTTGTAATATAATTATATCTTCTGGAGAAGTTTTATTAAATAAATGTCGACAGTTCATCAATACCCTCCATTTGTTGTGGATCTTGTTTTTGCCACTTATGGAATCATAAGGCAGCATAAATAAGTCTTTTTTTCTAAAGTTAGTTTTATAGATAGGGCCACCTCCAATCAGCACAGGACATATATTTTGGTAGAGGTTTATATAATTTTGTGCTAAAGCAAAATAATGACCGGTACAATACCCTTTGTTGTTGTTACTCTTTACATCTGCTATGATTAGTCTTTTCATTTATATTTAATGCTTTGAATTCTATTTTGAATGTTTCTGTATATAGTTTCTTGCAATAAACCTATGTTTTGACAAAAATTGTGGTTGAGCATCACTAGAAATATGGCAAATGCTCGAATAAGGTTTAAAGAAGGGAGAACTGAAGGATGCATGTTATTTTTTTATTTGGTGGTATAGTTGTATATATTGTTTGTATTGTTCATTGGAAAATAATAGTGATCGCTTTCTGCAATTTTCTGTAGTATAGAAATTTCTATGGCTTGCGATTTGTTTTACAGCTTCACATAGTTGTTGTAGGTTACCTTGTTTCACTACTATTCCTGTTTTTTCGTCTATAGCTTCCGGGCTACCTCCTGTTTGGAAAGTAACAATAGGAGTTCCTGCAGCAAGTGATTCTAGATTAGTGGTGGGGAAGTTGTCGGCTAATGTAGGGTTACAAAATACAGAGGCAGATTGATACCATGCTATCATTTCATCTAAAGTAGAAGTACGTCCTACACAAATTATATTTTTTTGTGCTAAGTATTTTTTTTTCTTTTCGTCAATATTGCCAACAAGTACTATTTGATAAATGTCGGGTAATAATTCTGGCATTTGTTCAAAATAAGTCATTCCTTTGCGAGATTCCCAATTGATGGCACATCCTAAAACAATCTTTTTTTTCTTACTAATTTGATATTTACTATGTATATCAAAATTTGACTTTTGTGCAAATTTGGTTGTGTCCACACCATTATAAATCACTTCCACGCGATTTTCTTTGAATATTGACTCTTTTACAAAAGATGCTAACCATTGCGATGGAGTGACGATAGTGAGATTTTTAAAAGCGGTATGCCAACGTTGATATATTTTCCATTGGTAATGAGTACTGTCTATCCAAGTTTCACATTGGGGGCAATTACCACATCCTGTTTTCCAGCGATTGCAATTTACTTCGTCAAAATATGGGCACTGTCCTGTAAAGGCACGGCAGTCATGCATAGTCCATACTATAGCCATGTTATGTTTATTGGTATAGTGAACTAGTAAAGGAATACTTAAGCATTTGTCGTTAATGATATTAAAATGGAGTATATCGGGTTTATGCCTACGAAGCAAATGCAGTAGGTGTAGAGTTTCAAATACAGAAAATACATCTTGTAGTCCAGTTATTTTGTGCCAACGCGAATGAATAAACCAATTGAGCCTAGTCCCCCAAATATATTGGTGAGGTAACATACATCGTTTGTTACGACCGCTGTTAGGTACCATTAAAATATATTCATCTTTATTTTGCTCAATGGCATGAACTAATGATTTATAAAAACGTGGAAAGAAACCGGAATTGCCGGATTGTATGATTGCTATTTTCATTTCTGCATAATTCTTTTAATATCTATGTCTGTATAATTGAGCCATCTTCTTGACAAACAACATCCTATCAGTAGGAAAAAGGCTATATGATAAAATTTGCATCCAGTAATGTCCCCTACGAAACTATTTAAATACCAACCTGCAGCAATAATACCTATTGATCGAACGAATTTATTGTTTCCTTGCCAAGTTGATTTATAAATGGCTAAAAGTATCAAGCCATAATATGCTAACGCATAGAGAATACCTCCTCGTAATAAGTGGTTAAGGAAAGGTACCTCAGATGTGATGCGTCCATATTTTCCCTTATTTGATTGGTCGAAATAGAATGAATAATAATGAGAAAAGGCTCCTTTTCCTATGAGCCATGAATGACTGTTTGTTAAGTCATGAGCTATCTCTGTATATAAAAAGGTACGAGTATCGGCAGATATGGATGTATCGTTAGTTTTTGAAGAGAGGTATATGCTCATTTTCTCAAATGGACTCAATTCCTTGGTTATGTGTAATGTGGGTACAAAGAAAATCAGAGGAATAACAGTTACAGTTATAACAAGAATTTTATTCCATCGTGGTTTGTTTATTACATAAGCCAACAAATAGCTTGCAAAGACGAATACAATGATAATGATAAACATACGGGTAATGAAAATACTCAGTATACCTTCCAATATGGCAAGAAGTAAGAGTGCTTTATAGCGCTTGTTCACGTATGGATAAAATACAGTTCCATAAATCGCTATCCACCCCAATGAGTTGTTGAATCCGAAAATGAAAACAACACCTGCTATAAGATATATCCAAGTGGCTCTTTTTAGTAAAACTACATTGTATCTTAGAGTACCTAAATAAGTAAATAAGGGCGGTGACAATAATAAAGCTGTATATTCATTACCAAAAAGAGTTATCCATTTATTGCCGAATGCATTCAGGGAAGCATCGGTGTTGAATATCGTTCTTGCAATTTGTATTACAGCCATCAGTATGCAAGCCCTTAACAGCATGTTTCCCCATTTAGAAAAGTCATTTTGTTTGATAAGTATAAAGGGGAATGTACAAATACTGCTCCACATGCCTATTGAAAATATCAATTTGATGGGAGTAGGTGCAAGAAAGTAGAGTCCCCAAATGAGGGTGAGTGCCATGGTAGCATATGCTGCGAGATAAATGCTATATTTTGATTTTTTGTAAACCTCAATCATTCTTCCAGCAGTTTGTTCCATTTAGCCCAAATGGTAGATTGTGAAAATTCTTGTGCTTTCTTCAACGCATTTTGGGCTAAACGGTTTATTTCGTTTCTGTTTTGCATTAAAGCACTGAGGCGATTTATAAATATTTCTTTGTTGAAAGGGGGTATAAGAATGCCGTTTACATCAGAATCTATGATGTCGGGGATGGCTGCAAAGCTATTGAAAACTACAGGAACTACTCCGTTTCCCATGGCTTCGGGTAGAGTAAGGGGAAAACCTTCAAAGATGGAGGTCATTAAAAAAAGTGAAGCTTTTTGATAGTAAGGAGCTACTTCTTTTTTGAATCCTTCCAGTTGTACTCTTGTCAGATGGTCGTTATGGATGTAGGCTTCTATTTCATTTCTTTGTTCGCCGTCTCCTACCATTATTAATTTCCAATCCTTACAGTTTGGTATCTGTTCTATCTTTTTCCAGATATCCAATAAATGAAGGATTCCCTTAGAGGAAGTGAATCTACCAGTGAAGAGACATATTTTTTCTTTTGCAGGCATTTTGTTTAATAGAGATATTGAAATGGGATTTCCTATCACTTCTATTTTATCATTATTTGTTAGATTATTCATTTTCATGAAGATAGGAACATATCCGGGTGACAACACCACGTATTTATCACAATATGCGTATAACAGTTGCTTGCGTTTTTTCATCTTGAGTATTCCCATTCCATGGAAATAAAATATTTTAGCATACGTGTAAAGGTTGTACCATGGATTTTGTTTTATAGCTTGGCGTATGGATATTAATCCATTGTTTGGAGCGCTATGCTCCACACAAATTATCTTGATTCGCTTTCTGTTAGATGTATTGAATAGTAGATGCTCATTGGGATAATAACTGTCTTGATAGATGATGGTATTGATATGCTCGTCAATTATTATTTGGTTATAGTAGTTTTGATTTTCTACAGTATTAATATGATTGGGATCAGGCAATTTAAAGAAGTTTACATTTGTATGTAATTTAGGTAATAACTCTTCTTCAGCTTGCTGATGACATGATAAAATGCTTACCTTATAGTGTTTTTCTGATGATAGATAGTTGGCTAACAAGGTGGTGACATTCTCTATTCCTCCATATCCTGGATAGCGTGCTATATAGAATAAGATAGATTTCATGAGTTCAATGCGTTTTCTAAAAAGGATATGGATTGCTTTTTTAACAATGCTAATCGCTCTTCAGCTTGGCTATAGTCTACCGTTAGGTTTTCCGGTAATGTACATTTCCCTTTTTTGAGTTGAGTTTCCAATCCTAGTATCCGAGTGATGGATTCTAATCGTGAGTTGCGATCATTATTATTAAGGAATGTGAAGAAATTTCTACGATAGATAATGGAAAAGACTGTTCCATGAAATGAGTTGGTTACCACAAATTCAGCTTCCCGCACCAGTCCTAAAAACTCACGTGGGCCTGCTGCCCTGCCTGAATGATACCGCCAGTTGGCTAAGTCACGGATGGAACCAATTTTTACAATTTCGTAACCAAATTTCCGGCTCAAAGAAAACACAAATTCGACAGAACCTTTGGGATCACCCAAAATGGTGAAAAATAAGATATATTTCTTTTTTCGGGCAGGAGAAATGGCTATTTCATCCCATTCAGTGGCATCGCATAGTAGAGTAGGGTCTGCGACCAATGGCACTTCTTTGTTTAGCAGATGCTTAAGTATTTCTGCTCCGGCTTCTTCCCTTATCGATAGGTGACCGATATGCTGTAGAAAAGGAGTGTATTTTTTTTGTTGTTTATCAGTAAGCTTCTTCACTCCAAAGCTAGGTGCATAGGCTATTTTTTGATTGTCAGATATAGGAAAATCTAAGAAATAGCTCATGTCGTCTTCGCAAATTAAGGGATGCCATACTTGGTCGCTTCCGGTGACAAGCGATTGGTAATGGGATAAGTCTGCCGTCAGTTCGTCTTTAGTGTAGTAGTGCTTTTGTGAAATGCCAATCACTTCTTCGGAAAACTTATTGAAAGTTGCTAAGCGTTGTCTTTCTCCAAATAGCCTTAAAAAATTGTTTATTATCGATCCGGCTATGGCCTTTGGGGAAAAGGTGGACCAGAAAAAAAATCTTTCCTGTCCTATCTTGCCATAGTCTATTACTTCAGCGTCATGCCCCAATTTCTGTATAGTATAACGTAAGGCGTATGCTTGTAGCATGGCTCCATAATTGATAGAACGATGATATGTCAATATTCCTACTTTTTTCATTTTTATTTTTTCAATCTTTTCAATGTTTGTTTTAATTCTACTTCCACCCTTTGATCTATTACCTTTTTTCGATTAATCACGTAGATGGCACGTAAGTAAGCCAAGGGGCTACGCTTGGTAATGCGTGGACCTACTATATTTTTGACTATAAAACGAGGAATATAATTGAATAAAAAGTGTAGATGCGTAGTAATAGATATGTTTTTACATTCATGTTTATCGCAATACAGGCGAGGGTTTCGGGGTAAACATAGTTGCCAATCGGTGGTTTCAATATGCAGGTTAGAGCATTTATCAAGTAGTTGTTGGCCGTGATTGTTGTTCACTATTAAAAGAGAAATGCCTTTACTTGCTTCCTCTTTTGCTTGTTTGTTCCCCCAATAGTCACCCATAGTGAGATCAGCTACTCGCTCTATACTGGCATACTGGCATTGGTAGCAAGAAAGTCGAGTTACAGTGTCTGATGTAAAAGCATGATAGAAGAAATTTTTATGCCGATTTTTCAGAACTACCTTTTCCCCTTTCTTGATAGCCGTGGTATAGGTATCTTTTCCCCATCCTAAGTTTTTAGTTCGGAATGATACTATTTGGTCGGCATGGTTGTATTCTAAATGTTTGTCCAGAATAAGATTAGACACTACTCCATGGCATATCACTTCGGCGGTATAAAGGTTTTTTTTGCTTTTGTTTTTCCCTAAATACGAATATAGTGCTGCTACTTGACAGGGTGTGCCTGTGAACAACACCGTCTGTTGGGCTTCAAGATGCGTGCGGACTTGTTGGTATATCCCTTGAGAATAGCTCTGTATGTATTTTGCACCTTGTATGCGAGGTAGCTCTTCCGGAGAAGAGATACATATGTGTTTCACACGGTTATTGTTAATCTCAGCACCGCAAATAACTCCTCCCTTGTCCAGTATGGTAGAGGCTAAGGCTGCAAATACTCCGCCAGAAGTGCTTAGATTCCGCTGGTCTTGATTTTTGTTCCAAGCGGTGTAAGGAACGTAACTATTGATAGGATTCCTTTGGAGAAATGTACCGTTACATACCTCTTGGCATCGCTTTTCACATAAATGGCAATTGGTGCATTTTTGCGCATCAACCACCGGATGCCAAAGACCATTCTTGTCCTCTGCTATTGTTATGGCACCTTGTTTGCAACTATCTGCACAACACATGCAGCCGGTGCAATGTGCATTATCTGCTAATTGTGGCATTGTATTTTCTTTATGTGGTGACTTTTTATAAATAAAATAACGTTGAATACTTTTTTGCTGCTATTTATGGACGATTATTTACGTTTCAATTTTTGCTTTATTCTCTTCAATGACCAATATAAGCGTAAAATGACAACTATGGCGCAAATTTTGAGGGGGGAGACTAATAGTCTTTTTATAAATTTGTGATAACCGTTAGCAGGGTTATAGAAGGGTAACCATGCAGCATAGAAGTGTAAATAATCAGATATTTCTGCTTTTTGAGTCTTGAAGGAATGGGGCGTTGTAAACAATGCTGTGAGATAGCCAAAACTGCTTATGATGTACATCCTCCGTGTATCATTTTCAAAACGTGGGCTTTGAAGCATGCTGAGCAGGTGTTGTGCGCATTGCAAATTGATGTCTGCTGCTTGCTTTATTTCTTGATAGGATCGTTTGTACGCAGTCAATCCATTACCATGGATAATATAGTTGTAGGCCGAACGGTTAATGACAGACAGCCCGTTGCAATACTCTAAATATTGTAATGCAAAGATACGGTCTTCACTGATACTGATATTTTTATTGAATCTCAGGTGATGGCGTTTGATAATTTCTGTTCTGTACATTTTGGTACAGATATATCCAAAGATGGAGTATTGGTTGATATCCGAGATTCCGTCAAGGAGTCTCTTTCTCAAATAAACTCCCTTGTTGGGAATAATCCTTTCTGTACGATCGGTAAATATGCGGTTAATTCCTTGAAATACCATGTCAACATCCGGTGAAGCAGAGGCACTTTCCACAAAATTTTGTAAATAGTCGGGCTCTAAATAGTCATCCGAATCGGTGAAGCACAGATACGGAGAGGTACATAGTTCAATTCCTTTATTTCTGGCTGTACTTACTCCACTGTTGTTTTGTGAATAGACTATTATTCGGCTATCATGTTTTTGGTATTGGCGGCATATCATCAAACTGTCATCTTCACTTCCGTCATCTATCAGTATGAGCTTGAAGTTGCTGTAACTTTGTATAAGGATGCTGTCTATGCACCTGTGTAGAGATTGTTGTGCATTGTAAACAGGTACAATGATGCCTATTTCAATATTCTTGATTTCTTTAGAAAGCATATTTCAAGAGTGGATATTTATTTTTTAAGTTCCTTAATACATAGGTCAGGCATACGGTAGATAGTAATACCAACATGTATAGAGTAAAATTGGAGATAGGCAAAATATGGCGGTCTTGCAGTCGCACTAATACGAATATAAATGTAAATTGTGAAAAATACATGATGGTGGAAATTTGTCGAATTATGGTGGTATTCATTTTCCACGAATAGGTTTCATCTGTTTTGAGTGCTACAATTACTAATGATGTAGCCAAAGGTATCAAAGAGAAGAAGGAATCTGAGTCTTTTCTTAAACCTTCAGAGTATTCATAGATGTAGTGGTTTTCTATATATGCAGCATAAATAGTTGATATACAACATAATACCCCCCCCCACTAAGCTGATATTGTCCATGATTTTCTGATAATTCTCAGCTATGAACATGCCTATAGCTACATAAATTAGACCTGCCGGGAAGCAATGGTACGGGCGAAATATAACATCAGTAAAGATTGATATGAAGTGGGTTATTATATGTTCTGTATCAAACAGATAATTATAGGAAGCCGCTATGCAAGGTAAGATATAAACCGCTAAACTGATGAGCAGAATAACGGAATTAGTTAAATATTTTTTTAAAAAATATATAATGAACGAACATTGTAGCAAGGCCATGAGATACCAGCTTCCTGGAAAACTGACAGAGAATAGGCTGGTGTGGATGAGGTTCAGAAACTTTTCAGCAAATGATAGGTTGTGATTGGCAATAAGGCGTAAATAAATGGTGAGCGGCGCAGTAACTATTAGCCAAAACAAATAGAGTTTGGCGATGCGTTTGGCAAATACTTTCATTTTCTCCCAATTAGGTGATTGCTTAAATAAGAGGAATGCAGATATAATAAAAAAGCAGGGTACTCCAAAACGGGTAGCGCATACAAAACAATAGTCATAAAGGTCATTATTGAATCGGAAACAGTGCAGGCCTACTATACAGATGGCACTTATTAACTTGAGAATATCGAGTGATTTATAGATTTTTCCCATGATATAATTTAAGACGGATTTGATTTTTTAAGAAGTTACGTTCGTTTTGTTCTAATCCGATAAAATAAATGGAGATCAGAACAGAAATTACAGCAGTTACTCCTACTGTCAAAAACCTTGTTAGAGATACCTCCATTGAGAGATAACAGAATAAAGGGAGCGTAAATGATAGAATAACTACGCCTACAATTCTGATTATTACATCTTTTATATAGTTTCGTATGGAGAATCGTATCAAATTGTGTACTAAATACATCCGGACTACTTGTGCTAATATGGCATAAAGTAAGTGGGTAAAGAATACGCTTTCAGGCGGAAACCCAAGCTTGAGAGTGATATATGAAGTAGGCACAATGAAGAGTAAAGTTCCTCCTACTAGAATTTGATACATACGCACTTTTCCGGTGGCTTGAGAAGATACCATAAAAGCATCAGCCATTACGTTAATCATGCTGATGCATAGCATGATTCTTATAAAATTGCTGGTATGGGTAGGTACTTCTTTTAACCACCACAGTAGTACCTGATCGGTCTCTATCAGTAGTGGTAGCGATAAGAAATAGAGTAGGAGGAAAGAATATTTAGAACTTGCAAAAACTAGTCTGTGCATTTGTTCCATCTCATGGTTGGCATACGATTTGGTAATTTGTGGACTCAGAGCCAATTGGAAGTTAGAACTAAAACCGGTGATGGCATTCTGTACTTGTACTGCAATGCCACGTGCTGCGTTGACAATGGGGCCGAAAAATATGTTCAAAATAATGTTCACCCCTTGTGTGATGCCAATACCGGCTATAATACCAAACATATTCCATCCGGCAAATCCCAACATCTCTTTCATAAGAACGGAATCCCACACAAATTTGTATTGGGTTTCTATGAAGTGACGCTTACAATAAGCACCGTATATGGATCTGATAATAACTTGAATGCAGAACATCAGTATGGCGTATATTTTTAATTTGTCGTAGTCTATACAATTAAGTAGATAAACAATTAAAAGTTTTGCTGTGACTTCAAAAATAGAAATGTAGGCAAAGGCTCCCATTTTTTCGTGGGCAATGATGTCAGCATTGTAGGGTACACTTATCATTAATATTACGCAAGTGAAGACGGACAGTTGATACACCCACATTGCGGCATCCATGCGTTCTGCCGGAATAGTCATTTGGGTAGTTAAAAGCCATAAACCCACAGTTTCGGCTAAAATCACAATAATAAGGGCGATTATGGCATGTATGGTAATACAGAGGCTGAATGTTTTTTTCAGTTTTTCAATATTTCCTGTCCCGATTTCAAAAGTCAGGTATCGTTGGGTAGCGGTGGCCATAGAACCGTTGAGGAATGAAAAAATTCCTACAACACCGCCTACTACGCTGTAGATACCGAAATCCTCTATCCCCAATATGCTTAGGATGATACGTGAGGTGTATAGGCTCACTATCATCATAAAGAGCATCCGGAAATAAAGAAGGAGAGTGTTTTGGGCTATACGTTTGTTATTTGCTAGTATGTTGTTGCTCATAAAAATATGATGAAATGTAGAAGATAAATATCTTTATGGGGAATTGTAGTCGTACAGTGAGTGCTTACCTAATTTAGAGTGTTTACATGCTAATTACTGTAACAATTGTGAAGAAATCAAAGAGAGGTAATTATTAGTATATAAGTTACAACAGCTATTATGATAGTTCCCAAATAATAGAGCGCATGCATTTCTAAGAAATTCCACCTGAGCCATGAACCTACTGATACACAATTTTCGCTTTTTTCCTTTGCGTATTCATAATCAAAAACTGTATGATTTAAATTGTATTTTAGTAGAATATTATAATATTTATTTAGCAATTCTTTCTTTTTGTCAAGATTTGGTTCGGAAGAGTCTTCTAATAGAATTCTCAACTCTTGGTTTAGTTGATCTAGTTCAACTCCACAGCTATGGTAATTGTTCTCTTTTTTTTCGTATTCCACCTGATTAATCATAAGAGTGACAACCAATACCAATATGGAAAGTACTATAGTAAGTATGGTTATTTGTGCATTTACTGCTTTAAACTTGTCTGTATAAACTAATAAGTTAATAATAATGATGTATGCAGATAGTGATGTTATCATTATGTTAGACGAATATTTGTTACGTCTCATTTTTCTACTTGCGGTAAAGCGGGCATTTTTTGTATTCCATACTTTATCTGATAATGATTTTAAAAAAAATTTATCCATTATTTGTATGTTTAGAGAGGGAAAGCCCATGATAAACAGAACAATCACTACTAAAAGGTAGTGCTGAAACTCTTTTATAGAGTAAAGTAACCAATATTTGCTTTGATTTCGGCAAATCTAGCAAGTATAATGCTTGCTATGGACTTTCCCTTTTTATTATATATATCCAATATTTTCTTCAACCTGCTTTTTCTTATGTCTGATATATCGTTCGAATGCAAGATTTATATCCTTATTTGAGTAATCTTTATCCAACCTCAATATTCCCATTTTTCTTAAAAATGCGGTTTTTTCAGGTATTGTTGTCATTTTATTGAAATCTAAAATGAGTCTTCCACCACCATAATTCATCAATTCATAATATGATTGAACAAAAGAATGGATTGAAGAAGGATTTATTTCTGGTGGTAATAATTTTTCTTTTAATATTATGTCCAAATGATATACTAATGCTATGTCGTTCATACTACGATAGTAAGGAAGCCACCCATAGCAATGAGATTCGTATTTAAAGCCAGAGATTAGCATATTTAGTTCTTTCTCAAAATATATCTTATATTGCTCATTATTTCCATTAAAAAGTAACCGATTGGAATTATCATACTCTTTTTTAAACATGGTACAGAGATTAGCAAGGCGATTGATGAGATTATTGATGTTTTTTTTTCGAATAGAGATGCATTTTGCTGTAAATACATATCCTATAAAGTCAATAGTGTTTATACCGATTACTCCTTTTTCAGTTTTTTCTTTGGAAAGAGTTAGTTTCAATTTGTTATTTACAAGATATTGTTTGATGTTTTTAGGGGTGATACTTTTATTTGTTTGTAAAATCAGGATATCATCTACGTATCTAATATAGAGCGTGTTGGGGGAGTTGCTAAAGAATTTATCGAAATGTTCCATATAGATCCCGGCTAGAATATTTGAAATAGCTAGTCCTTGTGGCACTCCATTTTTGTTTATTTTTAAAGATTTTGATGTTACCGGACCGGTTGGGGTTTGTATAGCCTTTTTTATAAGTAATAATGCATGATTTTCTTTAATTTTAGAACTTAACTTGTTCAGAAGTTTCTTTTGATTAATGTTGTCATAAAAAGATTTGAAATCTGTTTTTAGAAATGAAATTTCAGTTTGGCAGTTTCTTTTTATAAAGTCTTTTATAACTTTGATATGCCGGTTAGGAACATCATGACATACACATTCAGGAAATGTTTTTTGCAGATATTTGTTTAAGACTCCTAATACCAGTCTATCTCTTATTGTAGGAATAGATATAACCCGCGGTAGTTTATCTCTTCCCTTTAAAATTAACTGTTCATTATAAGTGGCAAAATGATAGTTACCTTCTCTGCATTTTTTAGCGATGATGGGAATTTGCTTTTGATAGTTTTTCCAAAAAACAATAGGTGTCATACCATCTTTTCCGCCTCCATTACGTATGATAAGATTTTCTCGAAAATATTGATTTAAATATTCTGGACTAAAAAAATCTTGAAATGTTTGTGGCTCTATATAATTCATTTTTTGTCTATTTATTATTGATAGTCAGATATTGAATAATGAGATGTTGCTATTTTAATAGATTTGGTATTAAATATTCATGCTATAGATGAATACCTAATCAAAAAATATGAAACTTTTATTGGCTATTAAAGGGGAGGATGGGGAAAATACTACTCGTATTTATGTAATTATGCCGTTTTATAGGGTACAATCAAGTACGCTACGCTTTCGCCTCTCCCACATTTTGCAGGAAAGACGAAAGCCATAGTAATTGATAAATGCGAGGCAAAATTACGGATAACTCGTCAGAACACCAAGTATTTTGACAGGAAATGTGTTTTTCCCTCGCAATGAGCAGTGGGAAAAAATCACTCTTTCAGCTTCGGAAACAGGATTTTTACCCCTTCCAGATAGATGCGCCGGGCGTTTTCGGGAGTGGTAAATTTGCTGAACGCGCTCAGAATGTGCTCATAATAGTCTATCTCATAATTATGGAGCCCTTTTTTATGTCCTCAAGATAGGACTGACTCATGTGACACTCTTCGCGGAACATTGCGCGATCAATTTTTAGAAGACGGATTTCACGACTGATGAATGCGCCGAACTCCATGTGGTCGGCGGCTTTTTTTGCTTTTAAAATCATACTGATTTCGTTTTTAAATGTTAATAAATATAATAAACTGTATATCTGTACCCAACTGTCGGGTACAGTTTTTCCGGGGGCAAAGCGTTAACTTCGCCGAGATTTTAAAAATAACAGATAATGAAAGCAAACATGACTACTCTTTCCATATACGAACTGCGAAAGACCATAGGGCTGTGGAAAAGCCGTAAAATAACAGATTCTACCATTTCGAAACTGCTGGACCTCTATTTGGGAGTCACCGCCTACATGAACGATGAAGCGGTTTACCCCGTAGAGAATTTCTACGACCTCGGCCTCTCGTTGAAGTTCAAGAATGCACGCTGCCTGGTGGAGGCGGTCAGGCAAAGCCGTTCGTTCGGCATCGTTCCGGACGGCAATGTGTATGGAATGAAATCTTTCTACTCTTATCTTTGGAAAGCAAAAGATGCTGCGGAAAGTTTACCGGAAACATTACCGGAAGAATTACCGGAAAAGTTTCCGCAAGCGGATATATATAATTATAATATATATAATAATTATAAATCTACTAAAGATATTCCTAAAGGAAATCCGATTCCTGCGGAAGAATGTCTGGAAGCTGCCCGGCACTTCTTTCATGTCATCAACGAAAACCCGGTGCAGAAATTGCAGATCTTCATTCCGCTGATCAACCGCTTCCAGCAGGAGGAGGGACTGACACGCGGGGATGCCTGTGCCAACCTTGTGCACTTGGTGAACGAATTGCTGGTTCCTCACTTTGCGGGGCAGGAGCGTTTCATGAAATCCGGTCACAGCGGACGTCTGTGCTGGCTGAACAACCTGCTGAAGTCTGCCCATGGACAACGCCTGCTGAAGGATGCCGCAACCGCCGGAAGGCGGAAAAGGGAGCAGGCAATGCGTGAGATGCGGAGCGAGCAGCGCAACAATCATCCGCTGTGCGAGTTTGAGTGGACGGACACCGAAACCGGAATGCGCTTTTATGACGACCCGATAGAGGGAATGGTCAACATCCCTGATGATGCGTCTCCGCGCCCGGGAGCAGGGAGCGTGTGGAATGTGCTGAGCAATAACTGGGAAGGAGGGAACTTGTGAAACCGTTTTATTATCTCTGCGATTTTCCTGAACGCAAGAACGTGGGTAAGAATTATCTGGCCCTGTGTCCTAAATGCGGCAAGAAACACCTTTCGATTTCCCGCGAGACGGGATTTTACCATTGTTTCTATGCCGGATGTGATTTTCATGGCCGCCTGAAAGACTTTTGGGAAGAACGCCCGCTGTCGGCCGGGAGGGCGTATGGCGGCCCGTCCGCTTCTTTCCCTGCATCGGCGGGAAGGAAGAACGGAAGTGCGGCGTTGGCGGGTAATGCCGGTGGTGGGGAAACTTTCGTGTCCGAAGTCTCGATGATTCCCAATGACTACAAACATCTCTCGCCCGACGTGCTCGCCAGAATAAAGCCGCTGACAGATGAGCCGGAGACGGCCGACCCTGATCAGCTTGCCGCCCGCCGTTATCTTGCCGACCAGGGAATATCCCTGAAAACGGCTGTCAGTGCACATCTCGGTTGCCTGACGCACCGCTGCTTCGGTGGAAAGGACGGCAAGGACGAAAAGAACGCTGCCGGGACGATGTACCACTGCATTGCTTATGTGAACTACGTCAACGGGCAACCTGTCAACGTGAAGTATCGTTCGTGCGACCCTTCCTCGTCCGGCTACACCAAATGCTGGAGTCAGGATTCGCCCACTACGCCTTGTCCGCCCTATAATATCGACTGCATCAACCCGCTGCGGATTTCCGAAGAGAGTGTTGCCCGTCTGATTGTCACCGAAGGAGGAAGGGATGTGCTGACCCTGTACGAGGCGGGCTACCCTTATGTCATCAGTGTGCCCAACGGCGCTGCAAGCGACCTTCGCAAAAGTTTCGAGGCTTTTGTTCCCTGGCTGGACCAGGTGCGCGAACTGGTGATTTGCGGTGATTGCGACCTGCCGGGGCGGACACTCGTGAAGCACCTTGCCGACTACTTCGGGTCCCGCTGCCTGTTCACCACTTTGCCCGGCGGCTGCAAGGACATATCCGATGTGCTTGTGGCATACGGTTCCGGTGTGGTGCGTGAGATTATCGACTCTGCACGTCCGCGGCATACGGCGGACATCATCACCGTAGGCGAACGGACGGATGAGGTGCTGAACGTGCTGCGTGGCGAATACGATCATGGATACGATGTGGGCTATGGCCCGCTGACCGACCAAGTGTTTCATCCCACCGATCAGGGCGGACTGATAATCGTTACCGGGAAGCCCAACAGCGGCAAGACGGATTTTCTGAATGACCTGACTTGCCACCTCATGGCCAAGACCGGGCGCTACGTCTGCTTTCTCTCTTTCGAGGTTCCCGACAAGAATAAGCACATTGCGCATCTCATCCGGCTGATGTTGGGCAAAGTGAACATGACGGCATATACCCGGGAGCAGTTGCAGCCCATTGTCTCTTTTCTGAACGCCCACATGGTGCATCTGGATCTGCATGAGATTTCGCCCACACCTACCAATATCATTGAGCGTGCGGAACGGGTGAAACGAGCTGTACCGTTGAAGTATCTCATCATCGACCCGTATCTTTTCATGGAGATGGAAAGCGGACGCTACAATACGGAAACACAGGCCATTAAGGCCATGCTGACGCAGATGCAGGCATGGGGGCGCAGCAATGGCATCTGGGTCATCATCGTGGCGCATCCCCGCAGCCTGAAGAAGCAGAGTGGAAAGGATGAACTGGAAGAAATAGACATGTACACCATTTCGGGCAGTGCCAACTGGGCCAATCTTGCCGACTTCATTTTTTCTATCAGCCGCATCAACCAGCCGGACCGCAACTATACGAGGCTCGACATGCTGAAGGTGCGCGACCAGGATTTGTGCCGGACGGGCAGCGTGTTGTTCGTGCGGCAGCCATGCGGCCGGTATGATGAGCGCGAGTCGGAACAGCAGGTAATGGCAGAAATGCAGGGCAAAGTGCTGGATAAGGACAGGCTGCCCTGGATTGAACTGCTGAAAAAGGAAGAGGGATGAAAACGCTACGCCGCCCCCTCTCACAAAAAGAGGAGTTCGTACATTTGTTCTGAAAAATCATGCAAAAGTAGGAATTTTAGGGGCAGGAATCAAATGTTTGGTTGTTTTTCCGGGGTTTTACTCCTGAAAGTCCGGGGATTTACGCATGAAATGCCGGGTGTTTGCAGCAGCAACGCCCGGCATTTGCTTTGTAAACGTCAGGGTTCTCCCAGCGCTTCCACGATTGTGTGTACTTGAAGCGGCGTGTAGCATTTGGCGTTGGGAAGCATGCCGCTGGCCCGGAGTTGTTCTTGAAGTCCGGGTTTGAAGGCTATCCAGCGGTTTAGTTTCCGGACAGCGGCTTTGGGTGTGATGTAAGGGCTGTAAAGCATGGCCAGCTCGCTTTTGCTGTAACTGCGTATGGTGAATGAGGATTTTTCCATTGGAACATTTTTATTACGATTGTTGATGTAAAGTTAATGAAAAATGACGGGGTATGAAAGCATGTGCAGAGGTTTATTGCGTCATAAGGTGCCATAAGCCGCGGTAATTCTCCTTATGGTGTGCAAGGATGCGCAAAGGGGTGCGAAGGGGTAGCGGAGTGGGGTGGAGGAGGTATCTTTGCATTGTCAGAAAAGGAGCTCCTGAGAGATTTGACAATTGAGAATTGAAAAGTGAAAAAGTAACAACCATTAAAAAAGTAAAGATTTATGGCAAATGCATTGGTAGTGCGTACACAGCGCTACAAAAAGATTGGAGATAAGACTTCTCCGCTGGTTTATACCCTGAAAAGAAAGCCGCGCGATGCGAAGATGTATGATTTGAAGCGTATCGCGGAAGAGATTGAGGCTTTGGGTGGCATGTCGGCGGAAGATGTGCTGCACGTGGGCAAGGCAATCGTGAGAAACATACGTGAGAAGTTGGCAGACGGAAACAGTGTCCGTCTGGATGATTTCGGGATTTTCCGCACTTCGTTCCATTGTGTGGCTACGGAGCTGGAAAAGGATTGTACGGTGAAGAACATTGATAAGGTGCGGGTCAACTTCAAGGTTGCCGGTACGTTGCGACTGGTGAACGATTCGGTAGCCACCACGAAAGGCGCTCCGAATAACATTACCTACGAACTGGTTTCTGCCGACGGCGGCAGTTCATCGGGCGGAACAGGCGGCCTTCCGGACGATGGGGAAGAGGAAAACCCGTTGGGATGAGAAGAGTGATGAACAAGTTTTTATGAACAATTTAAAATGAAGAAGAAAATGAGTAAAAGTGCAGGTATTTGGGATACAATTCTGAAAGTGGTGATTGCAGTGGCTTCGGCGGTGCTGGGCGTGTTCGGGGCAAATGCGATGACGGTGTAGGAGGGGAGATGTCCTGACAGTGTAAGAGCGTAATGCTCTTTGTTGCATGTTTTGTTTAGAAGGCGCCGGTTGGCGCCTTCTTTTTTTTCTCTACAAAGCCTACGGGCATATCCACATGGGCATATCCCAGTTTGTCCAGACGGACGGCTACTTTGCTTTTTCCGTTTAGGATGACGAGTTCTCCTTCCAGTCCGGCCAGCGGGCCTTTTATGACTTTTACGGCGTCGCCGGGAGCGAGCGGGGCGCTGCACATCTCCACTGCCTCCTGACTGTAATCGAGCATGAAGCGGAATTGTGCCATTTGCTCGTCGGGGATTACGGCGGGCGCACTTTCACCGCGCAACACCATATAGCGGTTGACGGCTTGCAGGCTTAGCGGAAGCGCACGTTCCTGCGGAGTGACGTGCACGAATATCATCATCGGAATTATCAGGCGGTCCACCCGTTTGCGGCGGTCGCTCCACTGGTGAATCTCACTCTGAATGGGCAGATAACATTCAATGCCCATAGCGGCGAGCCGCCGGGCTGTCCTCTTCTCAAGGCATGACTGCACGTAAGCCACCAGCCATTGGCGACGAACGGCGTCGGTTTCCGTTTCTGTGTATTTGGTACTTTGCATTGTTTTTGTGATCCATTAGTTTAAAAGGTACGTGCGACGGCAGCGCTCTACCGCCGCAACGTACCGACAAACAAACAAATATAAGCCCGGAGACGGGGACAGTATTTCATGTAGAAGTACCCCGGACTTATGGGGTATATGCTATTTACGGTCGGAGGTGCTGCCATAGCCGTATCCATAACCGTAGCCATATTTCTTGCCGTAACCATAGTACTTGCCATACTTGCCGTAGCCGTAGTAATAGCCGTATTTCTTCTTTTTCATATCCAGCCCGTTGATGACGGTGCACAAATTGGGCAAACGATTATTGTTGTACAACTCGTTGATCAGTTGGTAATCGTTCTTATGTGTATAATCGGCGCGGCAGACATAGATACTGGCGTCGGCCACACGAGCTATAAGTTGCGTATCGGTCACCATGCCGATAGGGGCGGTGTCAAGCACGATATAATCGTAATCTTGTTTCAATATTTCAACGGCATCTTCTAAAGATTGGCGTGCCAGCAGTTCCGTTGGGTTGGGTGGTATGATTCCGCCGGGCAATACGCTGAGATTGGGAGATATGCCGGAAGGTTGTATCATGGAACGCAGATCGGTGCTTTGGGGGGCAGACAAATATTGGGTGATGCCATACTCCTTGTGGGAGATGTGGAACACTTTGTTCAGTCCCGGCTTGCGGATGTCCAGCCCGACGATAATCACTTTCTTTCCCAATAATGCCAGGCTGACAGCCAAATTGGATGCGATGAATGTTTTTCCCTCACCACTCATGGTGGATGTGATGAGAATTACTTTCTTGTCCGGATCGCCCAAAATGAAAAGCAGGTTGGTGCGCAGGCTCCGGAATGTTTCCGCCATAATATCATTGTCGTTTTCGCGGACGGCTATGGTATGAGTGTGTCCGGCTTCCGGTTCGGTAAGGGGAAGATCGCCGATAATGGGTACAGCGGTGAGTTTCTCTACATCGGCACGTCCCTCAATACGGAAACTGAGGAGATTCAGGATGTAAATAATCCCTGCTGGAATACCGAGTCCAAGTGTGAACGCAATCATGTAGATTGACTTACTATTGGGAGATACAGGGAAATCATCTGCCAATGCATCGTCTATGATTTTGGCATTATTGGCGGTAGCAGCCAGTGCGATGTTGTTTTCCTCGCGTTTCTGCAATAGCATGAGATAAAGTCCAGCTTTGATTTCCTGCTGGCGCTGGATGCTGACGAAACGGCGTTCCTGTGCAGGAGCGTTACTGATGCGTCCGGCGTATTTGCCTGCCTGACGGTCGAGGTCGGCTTTGGTGATGAGCAGTCCTTTGCGTGTGCTGGTAATGGTGGTGATGATACCGGCACGCATATCCTGTATATTGCTGTCGAGACGGCGCACAACAGGGTTGGCTTCCGAAGAAGTGCGCAGCAGTCGGTTACGTTCCAGAATCAGGGCATTATATTGGGCTATAAGGCCGGATAGGGTGGCGTCGTTCAGCCCCACGTTGGCAGGTAGGGTGGAGGTTGCATTTTCCGGCTTTTGAATGTATTCGGAGAGATACTGAATCAGATTGAGCTGTGTGCCGTTTTCCACGCACAGCTTTTCGTAGGCGGACTGTTCGCTGACGGCAAGCTGTGCGTCGTTGCTGAGGTCGGTGAGGCCTGCTTCGCGTTTGAAGCTTTCCAGCTCCTGCTCCGTAGTGCCTAATTCCTGATTGATGACGGAGATGCGTTCGTCAATGAACCGGGCGGTATTCTGCGCCACTTCGTTCTTGTCGTTGTTGGCTTTTTTATTATATATTTCTATCAGCTTGTTTATAAAATCCTCGCCGCGTTTCTTATTCGTGTTTTTCACCGATACGGTAACAACGGAAGTGCTTTTGCTGGTCGGTTCAATGGACAAGGCTCCCCGGTATCCTTGGGCTACGGACAGGGGATTGACAATGCTTACATCTATATTACCGCTGCCTGCGGGAGGAACAGAAGGGTTGGACATAAAAGTGAGTGTACCGGCCTCACCGGAGAGAACGGCTGGTAATTTCGTGAAATGTTTGCTGACGGTATTTTCTCCAATGGTTGCCGTCACATCTATCTGTTGGTCGGAGTGATAGCTGATGTTCAGAAGTATAGGGGCAGACATGCGTTCGGCATCTTCGGGCAGGAAATGCACAAGTATTGGGGATGAACCGTATAAATCGATTCTGTTGAATCCGCTTTCGCCTGAATAGCTAATGTATAAGCCCAGTTCGCTGACTACATCCTTGATGAGCGATTTACTGCGGAGAATTTCTATTTCATTGTCAATGTTTTTAGCGGACGATATGAAGCCTAAGTTCTCGAATGCACTGAGATCACCGCCGGAATTTCCACCTTTCTTGTCATCCTTGATAATGATGGATGCGTTGATATTGTACACCGGAGTAATGGTTTTCAGATAGAGCCATGCACATGCCATGCAGAGAAAGACTGAGGCTATAAACCACGGCCAGCGGATGACATATTTGAAAAGTGTAGCCTGCCAGTTGGTTTTCTCTTCTTTTTCTTCGAACAAGTCGTCGTATATTTCTTCTTTCACGTCCGTAATTTTTTTTATTTACAGTTTTGTCTTTCTGTCTCACTTATTTGGTAATTGCTATAATAAGACTCGCCAATGAAACCAGTGAGCCGACAACCGAGAACCAGATAGTGGTGCTGCTACTGATATTGGATGTTTTTGCCTTGGTCTTATTGGGGGTGACATATAAAATGTCATTCTGTTGCAGGTAGTAATAAGGTGATTGCAGAATGTCCTGATCGTTCAGGTTGAGCGTCACAATCTCACGTTTGCCGGTATTGTCTTCACGAATCAGCTTCACGTTATCGCGAATGCCGTAGATAGTCATATCGCCTGCCATGGCAAGGGCTTCGAAGATATTGACCTTTTCGTTGGAGATGGTAAATGTTCCCGGACTGCCCACTTCGCCGATGACTGAAATTTTATAATTAACCATGCGTACGGTGACAATGGGTGTTCCACGAAACTGGGATTTGAGTTTGTCCTTGATGTACTGTTCGGCTTCTCCTTTGGTGAGGCCGCCTAAGTGGATAGTACCCAATACGGGAAATTCCACATTTCCGTCATTGTCTACGAGATATTGTTGCAGCGCAGGCTGGGAAGTAAGGGATCTGTTGCCGGTGTTGCTGGCGGGAGTTGCTATGGTCAGGTTGAATGGTTCTGCCAGTTCGGGCTCTTCAGGACAGCTCACTACGATTGTCAGCAAGTCTTTCGGCATGATGCGGGCATCATATAGGGCCATGCTGCGTGTGCTTGTATTGGCTGAGGCAATCTGGCTCAAATCATTCTGCAGATAAGGCACTTTCTTGTAGCTTTGGCATCCTGCCAGTAGCAGAGGCAATAATAAAAATATCAGACTTCTTCTTTTCATGTGTTTTTGGTTTTTAACTTTCAATACTCAAGCTTCGATTCACTTCAATAGGCCTCTTTATCTCCTCTTATCAGGTTTTTTACGGTTTTGTAAATGATGTATAGGTCGAGCATGAAAGTCCAGTGTTCCAGATACCAGATGTCTCGTTCCACGCGGCCTTCCATTTGCCACAGTTCTTTGGTTTCGCCACGAAAACCGTTGATTTGCGCCCATCCGGTGATGCCGGGTTTTATGAGATGCCGCACCATGTATTTGTCAACCAGCTTGGAATACTCTTCGGTGTGTTTCAGCATGTGAGGACGAGGCCCCACTACGGACATGCTGCCCAACAGGACGTTGATGAACTGCGGAAGTTCGTCGATGTTGCTTTTGCGTAGGAAATTTCCCAACTTCGTTTTGCGCGGATCGTTTTTGGTGGCCTGCATGGTGTCACTGTCTTTGTTTACGCGCATGGAACGGAACTTGTAGCACCAGAACTCTTTGCCAGCTTCTCCACTGCGTTTTTGCTTGAAGAAGATGGGACCGGGTGAGGTGATTTTTATGGCTGTGCCTATTATCAGGTATATCACAGGGAAAAGCGTGCACAGAAAAAGCAGTGAGAAAAGAATGTCGAACATTCGTTTAAGAAGTCTGTTTTCCGGCTGCGCCAATGGTTCCTGACGGATGTATAGAATGGGAACGTTGCCCAACATTTCAAAATGCATGTGGCGTTTGAGGTATCTGCGCACATCGGGCACACTGTAAAAGTGTATAAGATGATTTTCACAGTAATTGATGATGGGCAGAATTTCCTTGCTGTATGATGAAGGAAGTCCGCAGTACACGTGTTCTGTTGGGCTATGTTGGATGTAAGGAAGTGCATGTTGGGGAAGGCCCAGATAAGGGCATTGTTCGGGATAGAGTGGGGAAGGCGCTTCCGCAAAATAGCCGATTATCTTGAAACCGGATGCTGCATTTCCTGTCATTTCATGGTAAAGTTCAATCATGTTTTCACCGTCGCCTAAGAGTATGGTGCTACGGGAGTTGCCGCCCGAACGACGATAGGACTTTAAAATTTGGCGGAAAGTCAGCCGGTAGATAGTTAAGCAAATAAGAAAAAAGAAATAGAACAAGACAAAAAAACGCGCGGAAAGAGTTCCGAAATCTGCAAGACTGATAAGGCTGATGAATACTACTGCATGGAAAAAAGTGTTGCGTATGGCACGTGTCACAATCCGTTCCGGACGTACAATGCGTTCATGAAGAATAATGCCTTTGGAGTAGTTACAGGTAATATAGACCAGGTTCAGAAGGACCAACAGGCGGGGGAGAGAATTGGCAAATGTTTCGCCGAGTGTCTGGACATCTATTATATGATATAATACTATGAAGATAGTATTCAATATACATAAATCACCGGCAATGATGATTAACTTGATGACTTTATTAAATCGTAATACTTGTTTCATGGATTTGTAATACGTTTATAATCAGTTTTTTCCGATAAAAAAAGAATTAGGCCGTACTCTTTAATTGCTTGTTCCTGTTTTTATGTTCTCTTACTTACAAGGTAAGAGAATAAATGAGGCATAGTAAATAGTCTCTCTCTTTTCGTTAACATCTGATTATTACACATTAACGATGCTTATTATTGTTTAAATTGAGAAAATGATGTCAGAGAATAGAATAAAACAGGAAAGAAAAATGTGTAAATAAAATCGAAATGAACGCAATAATGAAAAATAGTTTTTATTTATATTTTATGAGGTTTAATACCATATAATTTGATTAAAATATAAAATCGTTTGTTTATTTGTTGATTTCTTTCTACCTTTGTCCCCATAAATCTCATTCTCTTACCTTGTAAGTAAGAGAATGAGATAGATATTTTAGCTTTTTCTTTGTATATGTGAATATATTTTACATTTTAACTTACCTTTTTTTCTTTTTCTTTGGATAGATTCTTGAAATGACTTTCCTGTTGGCTTTGCTCATTGCATTGTTGTTGAAGGAGGCGAGATAAACGTTTGTTACTTTTTCGGAGCTGTGTCCCAGGCCTTCGCTTATCATGGCAATGGCTACTCCCTCTTCTTTGGCGGTGGTGGCCCAAGAGTGGCGCGCCACGTAGGAGGTGAGTGGCACGTTTAGATGCAGCATTTTGGAAAGTTGGTGCAGATGTTGGTTGTAAAGGCGTAAGGCGCTTTTGTATTGCCGGTAGCCTTCCGAACCGGTGGACGAAAGTATGGGTAGGAGATAGGGGGATTGGGAATGTTTGTTAGTGTACCGGCGCAGGATGTCGGCAGCGTAAGGTTCGATGTAGACCGATAGCTGCTGGCGGGTTTTGTGGCGGTAGTAATAAATGGTGTTATGCCTCATGTCCGTCTTGCGAAGATAGACGAGGTCGACAAATGGAATTCCTCTGAGGTAAAAACTAAGCAGGAACAGGTCGCGGCTGAAGCATAAATGAGGATGCTGCTCCAACTTTAACTGTGAAAGGCGGCGTATAAGGGCGGGAGAGATGGCCCGCTTGGTGGTAGGCTCGTATCCTGTGAATACGAAGCGAAACAGTTCGTCGGCAGATGTGGCATCGGGAATGCCTTGTACGTACGCTTGGTTGAAGATGGAGCGCAGCATACGCATATAGGCTGATATGGTGTTGTGGCGCCGCCCTTTCTGGAGCAGGCTTTCTTCGTATTTCTTAATCAGTCCCGGTGTGAGTTCTTTGAAGGTAAGAGGTATGTCTCCGGTGAATTTTCGGAAACTTTTAATGGCGCTGGTGTACAGATTGGCGGTTCCATAGCGTCCGGCATTTTGGGCTTCTTCGATCGCACTTTGTGCGAAAGTATATATTGTGGTCATAATCTGAATTTTAAGATGAATAACGTTTTTGATAAACAAGCTGTCTCATAAAAAGATTTGAGACAGGAAGCTGTTTAGGCATAGAATAAGTTAATATTCTATATAAATTCAGATATGACCGGTCCGGACAACCCCGTAGAAACGTCAGAGTATGCCCGAACGCACTCTACTCAATGTCTCCGGAGTCATCAGCAGATAGGAAGCAATGTGCGACAAGGGAGCCCGCTTGATAACTTCAGGCTGGTGCTGCATCAGCAGGTTGTAACGCTCGCGTGCAGTTTCGAACCGCCAGGAGTCGGCTTTTATTTGTGAAGTGATGAGGGAATATTCGAGTATTTTGCGGTAGAACATATTGATTTCCCAAGACACTTCGGTGAGCAGCATCAGCTTGTCATAAGGCAGCAAGTAGACAATGCTGTCTTCAAGCGCCTCAATCATGAGGTGGGTGGGCTCTTTCTTCAGGGTACTTTCAATGCAGATGATAATGCAACCTTCATAAGAGAAATGTTCGGTGACGTCCTTGCCGTTTTTATAGTAGAACTGGCGCAACATGCCTTTGCCGACGAATACAAGATTATGGCTTATTTGTCCTTCTTTCAATAGAATCTCTCCTTTTTCCACTTCTTTGCGGATCAGGACTTCTTCTATTTGCCGTCTGCCTTCGGGAGCCATGCCGGGATAACGGGAGTTGACTGTAAGGTCCACCGTCTCTTTGAGTAATGTATCCATAACGATTATGTAGGGTTGGGTGTCATTTAGCATGGCAAAGATAGGAAAATTATTTGATATGTATCAATCTCATCTTTTTTTCATTTCCGTATCTTTGCGCGATTTTTACCATAACACATTCTACAATATAATGATACAGCAGGAAAATTTAAAGAAACGGCTTGCCAAGCTGGCGGCTCCTATCTTTATTGAGACGCTACTTATTATGATGCTCGGCGCGGTGGACACCGTCATGCTGAGTCGCCATTCGGATAACAGTGTGGCTGCCGTAGGCGTGGTCAATCAGATTATCATGCTGACGTTTCTGGTGTTTGAAGTGATAAATCTCGGTACTTCCGTACTGTGTTCACAATATATCGGTGCGCGCTTGCATAAGCAGGTGGTGCAGGTGGTGGGAGTTTCCATTTTGGTCAATCTGGTGGTGGGCATCACTATCAGTATGCTGTTGTTCGGCTGTGCAGGGCCTATTCTGCGCCTGATGGGGCTTGGGCCTGAACTGATGCAGGATGGCATGGACTACATGCGCATTGTGGGAGCGTTCGCATTCTTTCAGGCATTATCCCTGACTCTTTCCGCTTCGTTGAGAAGCGCCAATAAGGCGGTGTATCCGATGCTGGTTACGGTGGTGGTCAATATCCTTAATATAATAGGCAACTATTCTCTGATTTTCGGACGTTTCGGATTTCCGGAATTAGGGGTGGAGGGGGCTGCTATCTCCACTGCCTTCAGCCGGGGTGTATCGATGATCATTCTGTTCGTAATCCTGTTCCGCAAGCATATCCATAGTTTCCCGCGGGTTTATTTCCGTCCGTTCCCATGGGTGGAGCTGAAGAATCTGATGAAGGTGGGGCTGCCTTCTGCCGGGGAGCAGCTTTCTTACAGCTCGTCGCAGGTGGTAATCACTTATTTCATCAATATGCTGGGAGTGGAGGCGCTTGCCACACGTACCTACTGCGTCAATATTATTATGTTCGCCTATCTGTTCAGCATCTCTATGGCACAGGGCGGAGCGATATGTATCGGGCATCTGATAGGGGAGAAAAAACCGCATGCCGCTTTTCTGATGGGGAAGTATGTGATGAAGAAGTCTGTAATGATCACTGTGATCCTGTCCGGCATACTTGCGCTCTTCGGGCATACGATTTTTGGCTGGCTGACGTCCAATCCCGAGATTATCAGAATGGGGGCTACTGTCCTGATGATTGATGTCGTGCTGGAGATAGGACGTCCCATCAATATTTTTGCTACGAATGCACTGCGTGCGGCAGGAGATGTGAACTATCCGTTCTATGTGGGGCTGGTGGTGATGTGGAGCGTGGCTGTGGGGCTTGGCTATCTGTTCGGAATTCCGTTTGGCTGGGGCATTTGCGGCATGTGGGTTGCTTTCCTGCTGGACGAAAACATCCGGGGGGCTATCTTTGTCCGCCGTTGGTACAGCATGAAGTGGGTGAGCAAGAGTTTCATTAAATAGCATTTGTTTTATGGCGTTTGAAGGGGAGCTTGGAAATTTATTAATTTTTTTCTGTCCTTTTAGATTTTGAGTGTTAACGTGTTATCTCTTTTCTTGTCGGATTGCAGAAAAAAATATGCAGGAAAGATTTGCATAGTCCAAAAGTTTACCATACATTTGCACCGCATTTGAGAAGAATGCTGGTTACACTAAGGAAGTTTGGGTGAGTGGCTGAAACCACCAGTTTGCTAAACTGACGTACGGGTAACCGTACCGGGGGTTCGAATCCCCCAGCTTCCGCAAAGAAAGCATCGGTTTGTAAAAGCCGGTGCTTTTCAAATCGGTGGATTCGTCTAACGGTTAGGACACATGCCTCTCACGCATGCAATACGAGTTCGATTCTCGTATCCACTACAAAGTTTTTTTGTAAAATGTTTGAATGCACTCTTAGCTCAGTTGGTAGAGCAACTGACTCTTAATCAGTGGGTCCAGGGTTCGAATCCCTGAGGGTGTACGAATTTTAAACACGAAAAGAAAAGTTCTGAAAATTATTGATTTTCAGAACTTTTCTTGTTTTAGGGCTCTCTCTGCAAAATAGGGGGAGAGGAGGTTATAGATTTCATCCCGGCAAGATGCTCTTACCGGGATGATGTGAATTGTTACTGTCAATATAATATGATTTAAGAGTAAGGTTCTTGTTGTCTTACTTCAGGTCTGGTAGGGTTCGGGGTACGAACTGTTGACTACTATTTTCTGGCGTATACACACGTCCTCCTCCATATCGCGTATTTCCCTCACCGTTATTGGTATATCCGACATAATTGTCGTATGATGAACCGGCACCAGGGAAAGGTTCCCCGGAATGATTCACATACATGTTGGCTTCCCAGTCCGGCCGTAGTAATACGCTCGCCAGTGAGCTGGGTTCCCAGCGTTTCTTGCCTTCTTTGTCGTAATAGAAATTGAGTCCTATCGAACTGTTGGCAGCACCCAGTGTACAGAACACACATTCCAGTTGGTCGGTAACAGGGTCATAGGTCATTGTGTTGCTCTGTGCTACGTAGGGTACCCTATTATAGGCCTTATATACTGCAGATAGCAGTTGGGACTGCTGGGTAAGGAGAATAGTGACTTTTTTATAGTCGAAGTCGTCCTTGTCAATGCCTAGAAATTCTGATGCTTTGAACAGATGCACTTTATATTTGGTAGCTGCACGACGGATGCGAATCAGTTCGTTATTACTGCCATTATTCAACGAATAGCTGTATTGCACTATGTAAGTGTCGTAAGGTACAGGTTTCATATAAATTTCGTTATCACTGGCTGTGTATTGGTTGGCAAATATCACGCGTCCGTCCGGACTGTCATTACCTGAAATATTGCTTAAGTTAACTGAATCGGGGCGGAAGAGGAAAGCGTTGATCTTGAATTGTTTGTCTACATCCTTATCGGCTTTATTGAAGATAAACGAAGGGTAATCGGACAGACTGGGTGTCAGCGGTTCATTTGTGTTTATTCCTGCCGGAAAGCGTCCTTTGAGTTCAAACTGCCGGTTAGTCAGTTCATAAAACTCGATGAGGAGATGATGATTCTCTGTCCACTTCAGTTCATTGAAGGGACTGTTGGGACGGTTCAATTCCACAGCATTCAATTCATTGTAGAAAAAGCTCATATAGATGTACTTGTTCAACTTTAGTTTTATGTATTGCGTCAGGGAGGCCCCTTTCTGGTCGAATGCGATAAAGGTTGCACCACCTTCAAATTGTGCGCGGTCCAGATCCATTAACCTGGGTGAAGTTATGTGTATGATACGCTTGGTTGAATCAGTGGGGCTGATATCGGCGGTAGCACTCCAGCCTGCGGGGAGCATTGCTTCGATACGTTCCACATTGTTTGAACTAGTATACGGCACGCTGATGGTATGCCCTTCACGAAGAAATACGATAATGGAATCCACTCCATTATGATCTTTCAGTGCAAGGTTTCCCGGCTTAAGCTTGAAGTTAATTCCCAGCAAGGGGATATTGTAGGAGGTGCCATCGTGCAGGCTGATGGTGATTGAGGTACCGTCATCTGCTTTCACCACGCTTTCGATGATTGGATCCACCGACAGAGTTTCTCCTTTGTCTCCTTTGGGTCCAGTGGCTTTTATTTTTTGCCCGCCGTCCAATATGAATGTATAGTTATTCTCTTTCGGGTACTTGATGGTCCAATAGTAGTTTTCGTCTGCGGGGTTGTCAGGGTCTTTGGCGGCACTGATAAGGGGAGTATCTCCGTTTATTCCGTCCTTTCCGGGATCGCCCTTGTCGCCCTTTTCACCCTTGTCACCAAGGGCTTTATCTTGGGTTTTCACGCCATTGATAATCCAGTAGCCATCATCACTGATGCCCACAACAGGGGAGCGGCCGTCTGTTCCGTTTTTACCGTCGCGTCCATAGGGAATGAAGAACTTGTAGGTATCCAATGTTATGTCTACTCCTATGGTATCCTTTTGTCCGTTATTTTCTACAATTCGGTAGTCAAATCCGGTAACGGTAGGTTTGTTTGCCAGAATGGTATAGAGATTTTTCAGTTCTACGATTTCATTGTTAATGCGTAGAATCTCCGCGTTGATCCCGGTAATCTCGGCTGACAATTGATATTGGCGACTGTATAAAGTGCTTATATCTTCTTTGTGACAGGCTGTGACCAGCATAAGTAGTCCCAGCAGGCTTTCTATGACAAATATGGTCTTTTTCCGTTTCATTTCGGTATACTTTTATTGATAGAAATTGATGTTTGGAATATCTGATCAGGAAGCATCAGCGGCTTCCCAGTCTTTTTTGGTTAGCGATAGCGGCGGTGTCACCTTTCTCGGCAGCCATGTGAAAATAGTGTGATGCCTTTGTTGGATTATTTTCAAGTGCTGCACAAACTCCCAGGAGGTTCCATGCCCGATAGTCATCCAAGAGGTGTGACAGGTAAGCGGTAGCCATGCTGGTGTCATTTTTATGCAATGCGATGGCGGCCATGTAGATGCGTGCTATCGGGGCTTCTGGATAGAACTTGAAGGCGATGCCCGCACACTCATTGAATGCTTCGGAATACATCGGGTAGCAGTTGGTTACGGCTATCATTTCTTCCACACTGAGTTTCTCCGGTTGTGTATGTATAAGTCGCGTTGCTCGTTCGATGGTAAATGGAACAATCGTGTAATGAAAAGTATATTCGTTGCGTCTTAACTGCGGATATAACTCGTTCAGCATGCTTCTGTAAGCTGACAAATGTGCAAGTTTGTTTTGACGTGTCTCCACATCCGCATCACTCCGGAGAATGGCAAGTGCACGTTCTTTTTCAGGATTTTCCCAGGCCTGTAACAGGCGCTCAAGTCCATTCCAGTCTTCGGCGTGGCCTCGGCTCTGAATCTGGCTTTCGGGATAATTGAAGTTTTTGGCAATGTGGGAGGCGATGGCCTTTGCGCGGTTTTGGCTGAGTAGGATATTGAAATCATGCGGTCCTTCGGGCGAGGCATATCCGTCAATGGAAATGGAGCTGATGTAGATATCCTCATCGTTGGTAAGCTCTTGGAAAGCTGTAGCTATTTTTCCCAGTTCTTTCAGATTGTCTCCCAACTCAGGTCGTATGTCCCATTTCGAAACAGGGAAGTACAAGTGTGCCTGTCGACTCAGGGAACGTTCCTTACGTATGACTGTGTCAGGTTGCAGGTAGTCGAAAGCGAACTCTCCGTTCGAGAAGGGATTTGTCAATAGGGTCGCAGCAGGCAACACTTCTATTGCAGTCGGTGTGGAATGGAGTTGTGGTTTATTCCGGCGGAATTTCCAGAAAAGCGATACGCCGTTCTGCCAGATGAAGTCGTCATGGCTGTGCCGTATAGTACGTATGCCGTCGAATTCTCGTTTGTTGACCCACACCAGACCGCTGCTTATCTCCAGTCCCAGCTTTTGCGTAAGTGCAAAATGAACTGCGAGGTCACCACCCAACCCGATTGACAAGGGGCGTTGCTTGGGAGATATTCGACTTTTATCACTCAGGGAGTGTGCTTGCGCGTGAAATTTTTGCAGGTAGATTCCCGGCTTTACCAACAGTGATATGGGCTGTTCACGTCCTTCGGGTACGTGGCCAAAAAGGCGGTTGAAATTGAACACTGCCTGTAACGAAACTTCCCAGTAACGTGATTCACTGTAGATTTGCGAATAGGGAACTGACTTGATATAGACATTGTTTCCTTGATTCTCCCATATGCCCGCGTTGTCAGGGGCTGTCTGGTAATTATCCTTTCCTCCTAATATAGTATAAGGATAATAAGTCATAGCATCCTCCGTTCCAAGGCGAAAGTTCTCCGCTGACCGAGGTGAGAAGCCGCGCATTCGGCCTACGGATACTCCCATTTCGATTCCAAAAAATGGTGAAAACTTGTAACCGGGCTTGAGGGAAACTTTGTTACCCCAAAAATCATGTTTGTTTGTCAGTGAGCTCATGTCGCCGAACATGAATGGTACGGAATAACCCGCACCGATGTACCAGTATCCGGTAGTTTCAGGATAATTCTCCTTCTCTCTGAAGGTGTAGGGAGAGTAGGGACGTATACTGTCCTGAGCTACGGATTTCGCAGACAATTTGCAGGCTGCCAAAGGTAATAGGATGCATGTGAATAAAATTCTTGTTACTCTTTTCATACGTTCACATATAAAATTATATATTATTGATGATTTTGTTGCAAAATTAACTCCTTATAGTAAGAGATTAAAACATCTGTGATGGACATCTTGAATGAGCAATATATTGATATGCAGATGATTATTTGGTTATGTGATGTACATTTAAAGGCAACTTGCACGCACCTCCGGGCCGGTAATGGGTGGAGGAAGGTTTTGCCTAAAATAAAATTATTCACAGCGAGCTTTTAGAACTGTTTTATGAAATCATCCAAAGTCATATTCTCAATTTGCATTTTTTCTTTCAGACGCATTTTCTTTCTTGAAATGCTTCCTTTAGCTATATGATAGATTTCCGAAAGTAAGGAGAGCGAGAACTCCATCTTCAATAGACATGCAAAACGTATTTCTTCTAATGTAAGTTGCGGATATGCTTTTTCCAAACGAAGAGTGAAATCATTGAAACATGCATTCGTGTTCTGTATGATAATATCCCATTCTTCCTTTTTCATATGCATAGCTCCTTGCGAATTCTGGCTTTTCATCAGAATAGGTACGGTTAAGGCATTCAGGCGCTTGTAATATTCAACGCTCTGATTTAGTGATTCTATTTCGATAGCTTCACGATCATGCTTTTCCTGCAAATACTTTATTTCTGTTTCCCATTGGCTATTTTGGAGACGAACCATTGCCAGTTCCTTTTCCTTTAGAGACATCTCAACTTTTTTCTTGGATTGTTTTATACGGAAAACTAGTGATGTTCCCGAAAGCAAGATGAAAGATAAGAGGATAGCCAGCCTGTAATAAGAGAGCTCATGTTCTGAAAGTTCTATGTTCATTTGGGCAATTCTTCTCTGTTGGCGTTCGTGTTCCTGAAAAGCATTCAGGTTGCTAATGTATCCCGCCTTATTGTTCATCTCAAGAGAATCTCTGCAACGGATACTCTTTTCCGCATATTCACATGCGGATTGAAAATCTTTCTTCTCCTTTTTCAACAAAGATAGTTTATGATATACACCTTGTCTCTCTTTTAGGGAAAGCTTTTCAATATCCTTCATAAAAATAGACTCTGCTTCTTTTAAGCGGTGCATTTTCAGAAATATATTACCTTTGAGTATAGTGCATGTCATTTTAAAGTTATACGAATGTCCGTCTTGCAAGGCTATGTCCGTATAGTATAAAGCTGAATCAAGCATATTCATGGCTAGATAAACTCTGGCAAGATCTTTATTATATTCAGCTTTGGCCAGTTTTTTTTGTGGAGGTACCAGCTCAAGTGCCCGATGCAGCCGATTTCTTGCTTTTATGTAATTTTTCTCAGAAATGCGAAGTTCTGCGAGTTCATGCATAGCCTCTGCCCTGAGAGTGGAATCTTTTAATTCGCAGGCAATGTCGAGAGCACGCTCCAGGCATTCTTTTTCCATGCCATGCATCATTTTGAAGCGATAAATATATGCTTCACCTACTTTGATGGCAAATAACATCCTGATATTTTGCCCTGCAAATTTTTCGGCTTGATTATAAAAAGCATTAGCTCTCAGGAAAGCATACCTGCCGGCATATATTCTTCCTAAGAAAAAATATAACTGGCACAAACGGCTAGAATCCTTTTGCTCTGCAAAATGGCTCAAAGCAAGATCTGATTTGTCAGGTAATGCAGGGATGTCGGGAACGAGCATCTTGGCCTTAACCAATAAATAATAATAAAATACTTTGTCGGATTTCCGCAAAGTGGTTGTATCCATATCAAGTATTTGCCTCAAGGATTTTTCAGGCATTGTTTCCAAAGAATCTTCCAGTACTAGCAACGACGGGCTATAAATGTTGCTTTGTTGATGACCACATGAGAATAAACACATGACCAGCATTAATGCAATTAAATATGTTCCCAACCGCATATCTTTAACTTTTAATATACCGTTTTTGTCTTTTGGCACTATGAATCTTAAGATAGGGCATTCGTTGGTGATGCCCGACCGTCTGTTCTATCATGCTAAAAGTAATTTATGTATTTGTTTAGTTTTCCATTGCAAAGGAAATAGCTTTTCTCTCGTAAAACAATTTTTATTATGTACATAGTGCTATATGCAAACAGTTGTATAACTGCTGTTTAAGCTTTTTGCTAGATGTACATATTGTATATAAATGGTATCTATATAGAAAAATATCTTCTGCATATCCTGCTTTTTTCTATGCTTTCCTTTTGTGCCTCTTACAAATTTGTGAGGCAAAAACTCGATGGTAAACAATTTGGGAATGGAATTGTTTTTACAGAAAAACAAAGTCATGAAAAATTTTACGTTTATCTTATTAATAGCTGCTGCAGCCGCCAGTTTCATGCCACAGCGTGTTCTTTCGTGCACAGGAATCACCTTGACTGCCAAAGACAGTTCACGAATTGTTGCCCGCACCATTGAATGGGGAGGGAGCAATCTTCACAGCCAGTACGTCATCGTGCCACGTGGTTATGAGCAATATTCCTATGTGCCGGAAACAAACGGGTCGGGAATGAAATTTACAGCCAGATATGGTTATGTGGGCTTGGCCGTTGAGCAAAAGGAATTTATAGCTGAAGGTTTGAATGAAGCTGGCCTTTCAGCCGGTTTGTTTTATTTTCCAGGATACGGTAAATACGAAGAATACAATCCCTCGTTGCGCACTTCGAGTATAGCTGATTTGCAACTGGTATCATGGATATTGGGTAACTTCACGAATGTGGATGAAGTTAAAGATGCGATTCGTAGGGTGCATGTCGTTTCCATTGATCCTCGGGCTTCAACTGTGCACTGGCGCATTGCGGATGACACCGGACGTCAATTGGTTTTGGAAATCATAGATGGTGAACCTCATTTTTATGAAAATAAACTGGGGGTACTGACTAACTCACCGGATTTTGAATGGCAAATGACGAATCTTAATAACTATGTCAATCTTTTTCCGGGCAGTGCGGAGACGAAATCATTGGGTGATATCGTACTTACCCCATTTGGTTCAGGTAGTGGCTTTTTAGGTATTCCCGGCGATGTTACTCCTCCTTCCAGATTTGTACGCGCCGCTTTCTTCCAGGCTTCTGCTCCACAGCAGGATGCTGGCGAAGAAACTGTTTTGCAGTGTTTCCAAATATTGAATAATTTCGACATCCCTTTAGGTGTTGAGTTTCCTTCCGGGCAGATACCCGTCAATATACCCAGTGCCACGCAATGGACGGCTGTTTCGGATATGATGAACCGCATTATTTATTATCGTACAATGTACAACAGTAATATTCGTTGTTTTGATTTGAATAAAATCGACTTTGGTAAGGTGGAGTATCGTGCTGTGCCTCTTGATGCGGTAAAACAGCAGCCGATTGAAACAATTGCCATTGAGTGAGATAGGTATTGTTTTTTTGAAGTTTTTGCGTATATTTGGGCTCGTTATGCGTAACAAATAGTTGCAAAGCTATGGAATAAAAATGTCCTTATATATATACGGGACCTTGAGAAAAGATTTATAAAAGTCCGTTGTCTGTGGATAATGGATTTTTTGTTGTTTTATGAGAATAATAAATCATCAGAATTGAGAAATAATATGAAAAAGAATTATTCGTCGCACAAACACAGTAAATGGACATTATTGTTTTTGTTTCTATGTATCGGCCACAGTGCCAAGGCTGATTATCCTATTTTTTGGCAGCGTTATACGGCAGATCCCTCAGGGATAGAATATAACGGGCGCTTGTATCTGTTTTGCTCACATGACACATACAATGTGGAAAGAGGATATGGCTATTTCATGAATGATATAACCTGCATTTCCACAGACGATATGAAAAACTGGACCGATCATGGAGAGGTTTTTCATGCGAAAGATTCTAAATGGGGGGCCAAAATGACTTGGGCGCCTTGCGTGGTTCACCGAAATGGAAAATTCTACTTATATTATGGAGATGCCAACAGCGGTGGGATTGGCGTAGCGGTAAGCGATCTGCCGACCGGACCCTATATTGACAACCACGACCGGCCTGTGGTGGGCATGGATACTCCGGGCGTGCTCCTCTACGACGAGAACAACCGTTGCATTAAAAACAAAAAAGGAGTGCCGGGGGCCATATCGGGTAGTGAGAACTGGGGGATGTGGTGCTTTGATCCATGTGTGTTTGTAGACGATGACGGACAGGCATATATGTATTTTGGCGGTGCTCACCCCGACAATTCCCGGATTATCAAACTAAAAGAGAATATGACGGAGGTTGACGGAAGTGCGGTCAAGCCCAACACTCCCGGATTTTTTGAGGCTTCTTTTGTACACAAATACAGGGGTAAATACTATCTTTCTTATGCCGGACATTATTTTGGGAAACCTGCCAATATAGAATATGTAATGAGTGACAAGCCTATGGAAGGTTTCAGGAATCCGGGAGTCATTTTGCCCAATCCGCCGGTTAATGACGGCTTTAACAATCACCACTCCATCTTTCAGTTTAAAGGTGAATGGTATATTGCCTATCATAACCGTAAAGTTGCCTATGAGAATAACGAACAGGATCAGCGCTCTCGTGAATATATGCGCAGTGTATGCATAGACCGTCTATTTCATAACGAAGATGGCACTGTTCAAACGGTTGAAGTGACGCGTGACGGGTTGGAACAGTTGAAGAACGTTGACCCTTACCGGAGAAACGAAGCGGAAACAATGGCAAAAGGCTATGGAATTGATACGGAATTCAAGGCCAGAGGATGTTCCGACCGCATAGTAACTTCCATTCATAATGGAGACTATTTGAAAATCCGCGGGGTTGATTTCAAAAACGGAGGTGCATCAAAGTTTGCTGCCTCACTTTCCGCATTGAAAGGAAGTGGACGGGTGGAAATACGCTTAGAGGGAGTGGACGGATTGCTTATAGGAACCCTTCCTGTCTCATCGACCGGCAGTTGGGAGAAATGGCAGACGATGACAACGGATGTCAAGCACTTGGGAGGAGTTTATGACTTGTATCTGGTGTTTAAAGGGGAGGAGGGAGAACTCTTCCGCATGGATTACTGGAGCTTTACAAAATAAGTATGAAAAACAAAGCGTAATGAACGGCTTTTCGGGCTGATTCATTACGCTTTGTCCAAATATCGTTTCCTGCTTTTATAACGCGTTCAACTCTTTCATTGCATACATGCTTTTATTTGAATAGTAGCTGTGCCATGTGATACAGGCTTCTGCGCCAAGTGAGAAACTCATGTGCTGTGTCGGGAGAAACAAAAGAGGTTGCATTGAAGCCGGCAGCTTTGAGGTCTTCCACTGCTTTGGTTACACCGGCAGGATTTTCTTTGCTTCCGCAACTGATGAAGATGCTTGCTACCTGATTTTTGTCCTTTATGTCGCCCGGTGCATAGACGCCGCCGCTCAATAGTCCGTAGTAATTGAACACTTCGGGACGACGCAAGGTTATCAGTCTTGTTTCAAAGCCGCCCATGGAGAGTCCGGCCATTGCGCGGTGCTTCTTGTCGGCCAGTGTGCGGAAATTGCTGTCAATGTAGGGTATCAGCTCGTCTACCAGGACTGTTTCAAATTCTTTGGCTGTAAATTGGTTGATATGCCCGAATCTCACATCATTCGTCATGCCGTATGTCATCACAATGATGAAAGGTTCAATCTTGCCTTCGGCAATCAGGTTGTCCATAATCAGGTTGGCGTGTCCTTGATTGGACCAGGCTGTTTCGTCCTCTCCCCAACCATGTTGCAAATAGAGAACCGGATATTTCTTCTTGTCTTTGCCGTAAGTGGGCGGAGTGTAGACAAATGCACGACGGTGAGTGTTGGTGCTCTTTGAGTAGAAATAAACTTGCTGCACGTTGCCATGAGGCACTTCCTTCATTGCATAGAAATCGGCGTCGTGTGCCGGAATCTCAATACCGCTTTCCCAACGGCAGGAACCATAGTAGTTCTTGGCTCCCGGATCATTGAACACGCCACCGTCGATAGTGAGGTGGTAGTAATGGAAACCTTCGTCCATGGGGCCGTCTGTCGTACCTACCCATACGCCTTCTTTATCCTTGCGGAGAACTGTACCTCCACGACCGCCCAGACCGAGACTGACGATGACCGATTTGGCATCAGGAGCAACCACGCGGAAACGGGCATAGCCTTGTGAGTTGACCATGGGATACTGCTGGCCGGGCTGATTGAGTACGGATGGGCGGAAGTCTTCTTTCACCACTGCATTGTCGGCTGCCGGATCAAAATCCTTGATGAGGCTGTAAACGCGTTTCGGCTTATAGTTTTCGTCGTAAGGCAACGGATAGTTGCGCACGCCTACCCATGAGTCCCGGTCGGAAAGATTCCAGAACGTGACATTGTCCACCACATCTTTATGTTTGCGGAGAATCTTGAAGAGACGTGTGTATTGGTCCTCCTGAAGCAGTTTTACTGTCTGACTGATGTCGCCGGCCTCGCGGCTGAAGTTGAGATGTCCTCCCATTTCCTCGTTGGCGCGAATGTCCAGCTCGGTGATATGGATGTGCTTCACTATTGTAGAGTATTTCGTCAGGGCGGCATCTACATCTTCCATACTTGGGCCGTAGATGTTGTAATGCCCCTGCATACCGATACCGTCGATGGGTACACCTTCTTCTTTCATGGACTTCACCATGTTGTAGATGCGGTCGCGCTTTTGGGGATCGGCGGCATTGTAATCATTATAGAAAAGGAGTACGTTGGGGTCGGCCTCGCGAGCGTAGATAAAGGCTTTCTTGATGAATTCATCGCCTGCTATCTGATAGAGGGGAGAGTTGCGGTAGGGGCTGGGCTTTTGTCCCATGACCGGCCGTCCGCCGTCGGAAATTGCTTCATTCACTACATCCCATGCGTATACCACGTCTTTGTAACGTTCCATAATAGCTGTGATGTGGTGTTTCATGTTTTGGAACAGTTTTTCTTTGGATACAAGATTTCCTTTTTCATCCTGATACATCCATTTCCCTATCTGTGCATGCCACATCAGGCAGTGCCCGCGAAGTTTGATTCCGTTGCTGCGGCAGAAGTTGGCGATTTTGTCGGCGTTTTCCCAGTTGAATTGTCCGTAGGCGGGTTCGGTGGGTTGCGGCTTCATGTCGTTCTCGGCCGTAATGCTGTTGAAGTCTTTTTTGATGATGGCAATCTGTTCGGGATTTGTGATGTTTTGCATGTTGACAGCCACACCGATAGAGAAGTAATCCTTGTAGGCATCCTTCAACCCTGTTGCACTGCTTTGGGCGAATCCTGTGTTTGCAGTCATGGCAAAGGCCAATGCACAAAGGGGTAATTTAAGTAAATGTTTCATGTGATAATAAATTAAAGGTTTGTGTTTGAAAACTATTACAAATTACAAAATAAGGCTTTCTTTTAGGAAAAAGCGTCATGTTTGTGTTACATGTTTTTTCTTTGGTGATACATCTTTTGGGTAAAATTCTGTATTTCCGGTGATTTGCTCGAATGAATAGCCGTTTTTTTCGGCTTTACGCGATTTTCCTGTATTTATCTTTTTTCGGCTTCGAGGAACTTCCTATCTTTGCACTCCTAAAAATAAGATAAAACTGAGAAAACTTTGGACTGGCTATATAGTTTGTTTGTCGAACACTCTGCCTTGCAGGCAGTGGTGGTGCTCTCGCTGATTTCCGCTATCGGATTGGGCTTGGGAAAGGTGCATGTTTGCGGCATTTCCCTTGGAGTGACGTTTGTGTTCTTTGCCGGTATCCTTGCCGGGCATTTCGGATTGTCCATTGATCCGCAGATGCTGAACTATGCGGAAAGTTTCGGATTGGTGATATTTGTATATGCGTTGGGACTGCAGGTGGGGCCCGGTTTCTTCAGCTCTTTCCGCAAGGGAGGCGTACAACTCAATATGCTGGCTCTGGGTGTGGTGCTGATTGGCACTTTGATGACTGTGCTGGGCAGTTACGGGCTGAATATCTCGCTGCCGGACATGGTGGGTATCCTTTGCGGCGCTACGACCAATACCCCGGCGCTGGGTGCGGCACAGCAGACTCTGAAGCAAATGGGACTGGAGTCCAGCACTCCGGCTTTGGGCTGCGCGGTGGCATATCCGCTTGGCGTGGTGGGAGTGATTCTTGCTGTGCTGGCAATACGCAAGGCGCTGGTGCGCAAGGAAGATCTGGAGCTGAAAGAAAAGGACGATGCGAACAAAACCTACATTGCGGCGTTTCAAGTACACAACCCGGCCATTTTCAATAAAAGCATCAAGGAGATAGGCGGGCTGAACTATCCGAAGTTCGTCATTTCCCGTTTGTGGAGGGACGGCAACGTGAGTATTCCTACCTCCGAGAAGATAATTAAGGAGGGAGACCGCTTGCTGGTGGTGACTTCGGAAAAGTATGCTCCGGCACTGACTGTGCTGTTCGGAGAACAGGAGCATACCGACTGGAATAAGGAAGATATTGACTGGAATGCCATAGACAGCCAGCTCATATCACAACGGATCGTAGTGACGCGCCCCGAACTGAACGGAAAGAAGCTTGGCTCGCTTCATCTGCGCAACCATTACGGCATCAACATCAGTCGTGTGTATCGTAGCGGCGTGCAGCTTCTTGCCACTGCAGAGCTGACCTTGCAACTGGGAGACCGCCTGACGGTGGTAGGTGAAGCAGCTGCCATACAGAATGTGGAAAAAGTGTTGGGCAACGCTATCAAGAGCCTGAAAGAACCGAACCTGGTGGCGGTGTTCATAGGCATTGTCCTGGGACTGGCTTTGGGAGCAATTCCCTTTTCCTTGCCGGGCATCAGCGCTCCGGTGAAACTGGGACTGGCGGGCGGTCCGATTATTGTAGGTATTCTGATAGGCACTTTCGGACCGCGCATGCACATGGTGACCTATACCACGCGCAGCGCCAACCTGATGCTTCGCGCGTTGGGACTGTCACTCTACCTTGCTTGTCTGGGGTTGGATGCGGGGGCGCACTTCTTCGAGACGGTGTTCCGTCCGGAGGGTCTGCTGTGGATTGCTGCGGGATTTGTGCTGACTGTTGTTCCGGTACTGATAATGGGCGTGATCGCCTTTAAATGGATGAAAGTGGACTTCGGTTCCATAGCAGGTATGCTGTGCGGAAGTATGGCAAACCCCATGGCGCTGAATTATGCCAACGACACCATTCCGGGAGACAATCCGTCGGTGGCGTATGCAACGGTCTATCCGATGTGTATGTTCCTGCGCGTAATCATAGCGCAAGTGCTGTTGATGTTCTTGCTGGGTTGAGAATTAAAAAGTTGAGAAAAGAAGAGTTGTTTTAATTACGGACAACCGAATATGAATCATAAATCTAAAATCATAAATCTTGTCATGGGAACCATTACTCCGGAAAGTATAATCAGCGACTTGCGCTATCTGCAGTTACTGTCGCGCAGTTTTCCTACCATAGCCGATGCCAGTACGGAAATCATTAACCTGGAGGCTATTCTGAATTTGCCTAAGGGGACGGAACATTTTCTTACGGATATTCATGGAGAATACGAGGCTTTTCAGCACGTATTGAAGAACGCTTCGGGCGCGGTGAAGAGGAAGGTGAATGAAATCTTCGGCCACACGCTGCGCGAAAGTGAAAAGAAAGAAATCTGTACGCTGATTTATTATCCGGAAGAGAAGCTGCAGCTGATAAAGGAAGAGGAAACGGATCTGGACGACTGGTATCTCATCACCCTGAACCAGTTGGTGAAGGTGTGCCAGAATGTCTCTTCCAAATATACACGCTCGAAGGTGCGCAAGGCATTGCCGGCAGAATTCTCCTACATCATTCAGGAGCTGCTGCACGAGTCGAGCGTAGAGCCCAACAAACATGCGTATATCAATGTCATCGTCAGCACGATCATCTCGACCAAGCGTGCGGATGATTTCATCATAGCCATGTGCAAGCTGATCCAACGGCTGACGATAGATTCCCTGCACATCGTAGGAGACATCTACGACCGCGGTCCGGGGGCGCATATCATCATGGATACGCTCTGCGACTATCACAACTTCGATATTCAATGGGGAAATCACGATATCCTGTGGATGGGAGCTGCATCGGGCAATGATGCCTGCATAGCGAACGTAATCCGCATGTCCATGCGCTATGCCAACCTGGCGACGCTGGAAGACGGATACGGCATCAACCTGCTACCGCTGGCCACCTTTGCAATGGATACTTATGCGGATGACTCTTGTGCCATCTTTGCCCCGAAGATGAATTTTGCCGATGCCAATTATAATGAAAAGACTTTGCGCCTGATTACGCAGATGCATAAGGCCATTACGATTATTCAATTCAAACTGGAAGCGGAGATCATCAACCGCCGTCCGGAGTTTGGCATGGAGAACAGGAAGCTGTTGCATAAGATAGACTTTGAACGGGGAGTGTTTGTGTACGAAGGAAAAGAGTATGAGTTGCGCGATGCCAATTTCCCAACCATTGACCCGGCCGATCCGTACCGCCTGACCGATGAGGAACGGGAGCTGGTGGACAAGATACACGCTTCGTTTATGAATAGCGAGAAGCTGAAGAAACACATGCGTTGCCTGTTTACGTATGGCGGCATGTATCTGGTGTGCAACAGTAACCTGCTGTACCACGCTTCCGTACCCCTGAACGAAGACGGAAGTTTCAAGCATGTGCGCATCGGCAAGAAAGAATATTGGGGACATAAGCTGCTGCAAAAAACGGACCAGTTGATTCGTACCGCGTACTTTGACGAGGACGGTTCGGAGGAGAAGAACTTTGCACTGGACTATATGTGGTACATGTGGTGCGGACCGGATGCACCGTCTTTCGACAAGGATAAAATGGCGACGTTTGAGCGTTATTTCGTTGCCGACAAGGCATTGCACAAGGAGAACAAGGGATATTATTATACGCTTCGCAACCGCGCCGATATCTGTGACAGTATTTTAACGGAGTTCGGGGTGGAGCCGGGCCCTCATTCACACATCATCAACGGACATGTACCTGTAAAGACGATTAAAGGCGAACGCCCCATAAAGGCCGACGGCAAGCTGCTGGTGATTGATGGCGGCTTTTCCAAAGCCTACCAGCCCGAAACGGGCATTGCGGGATACACGCTGGTATATCATTCGCATGGAATGCAGCTGGTGCAGCATGATCCTTTCCAAAGCCGTCAGAAGGCGATTGAGGAAGGGCAGGATATTAAGTCGACAACATTTGTCATCGAGTTCAATTCGCAGCGAATGATGGTGAAGGATACGGATAAAGGCAAGCAGCTTGTAACGCAGATTCAGGACTTGAAAAAGCTGTTGGTGGCATATAGAACCGGCTTAATCAAAGAGAAAGAGATTTTTTGAGTTATACTCGGATTCGTCTCGCAGGATAAATAATTTGCTCCTGCGGGATGAATAAAATCATCCCGTAAGATGAATTTATTCGTCTCATGGGATGATTTATTTTATCTTGTGGGATGATTTTATTCCGTCAGTATCGGCTTTAGTATTTGAATAATACTATACCGCCTTCCACAATCACTCCTTTGTCGAAGTTAGCATTTCGGTTGTAATACCTGTCCCAGCCGTAACCGCCGGTCACGAACACACCCAAGCGTTCCGTCAGGCGGTACTCAAGGTTTATGCGGGTCTGGAGAGAGTAGAGGCGTGCCGGAAAACCGTAATCTTTGTTCTTGAAGGTCTCTATGTGCTGGTAGCCTAAATCGCCGCTGATGAACAGTTGCTTGTAAAGAGGCAGTTCCAAGCCGGCGCGGTAGAAGAGTGCACCGGAGAATTTGTCGCTGAAATCGAGGTAATGCGTACCGCCGCCGAGAATGGTGTAGAACAGCTCGTTCTTGAAGCGGGCGGCCATATTCAGCTTGGTGGCGTTGCCGCCAAAAAGCATCATCTGCACTTGGGTGTCGGGATTGGCATTGACCAGTCCCAGCTGAAACCCGTCCAGCTTCTCTTTGTAATAGTTCACTAAACCTATCTGGAGTCCTTTGGCGCGGACAGCCACGTTTAGGGGGGCAAGTTGAATGCCGGTGGCCGTTCCGCCTGTGATGTTCCCTAAACCGGAGATCTGAATCCCTTTCATATTGTTGCCTACCACGTTCAGCAGGCCGGATGTGGTGACACCCGCGAAATCACCGCCCGAAATGTTGGCAAGTCCTGCAAGCTGCACGCCGCCGGTCTTTTCGCCGGTGATGTTCAGCAGGCCGCCTATGATGACTCCGTTGCTGTTGTCGCCTGCAATGTTGGCCAGACCGGAGAATACCACTCCCTGCGCATGATTGCCTGTGATGCCTACAAGGCCGGAAACGGACAGGCCGCAGAGATTGTCACCGTTGATATTGGTTATGCCTGCTACCTGTATGCCTCGCATACTTCCGCCTACTATATTGGATATGCCGGAGAATTGCACACCGTTCATGTCTCTGCCCGTAACGGAACCCAATACGTTTACTCCCAAACCGTTCAGGCGGTTCATGGCAGAGAAGATACCGAGATTGAGGAATGTGCTCCCTACTGTGTCCGTACGTTGTGTGGCAAGGTTCTTCCAAAGAGAGAGGTTGATGCCTGCTCTTTCCTTGCGGGCAGGGCGGAGCTTGTCTGTTTGAGCATAAACAACTGTCCCTGCTAAAAGCAAGGACAGGCAGATGAATGAGAATATACGTTTCATGATTCGTTTGTCTTTGGGAATAGGAATAGAGTATGCGTTTATCCTTTTGCTTCTTGGTATAAGAAACGTTTAATGGATTTTTTCGGCGTTTTCTCAAATTCCTCAGGATATATCTTCATTTTTGATACCTGGCTGTAAGCGGGCAATTCTGCGTTCAGAGCCACACGATTCTCTTCCATGACACGTTCTATGTCATCGTTGGTGAGCCCATGGGCAAAGGCATCATCGAAATCGGGATATACCAGTCCGACGAGTTTCTCGTTTTGCTGCACAATGATGCTTTCGGCCACGTAGGGCAGGTTGTTCAACTTATCTTCTATCTCTTCGGGGTAGATGTTTTGTCCGCTTGGACCGAGGAGCATGTTTTTGCTGCGTCCCTTGATGGTGACATTGCCTTCGGCATCCATTAGGGCAAGGTCGCCGGTGTGCAGCCAGCCTTCTTTGTCCACCACCTGTTCGGTGGCTTCTTCATTCTTGTAGTAACCCAACATGGCATTGGGACCGCGGCAAACAATCTCACCGGGGATGTTCTCTGGGTCGGGAGAGAGGATTTTCACTTCCATGCGGGGAGCTGCCTTACCGCAAGAACCGGGTTTGAAGCGTGTCCAATCCTCGTAGCAGATGATGGGGCCACATTCCGTCATGCCGTAACCTACTGTGTAGGGGAAGTCTATCATGCGCAGGAATTGTTCCACTTCCTGATTGAAGGCCGCACCGCCCACAATGACTGCCGCAAAATTACCGCCGAAGGCTTGTATCATCTGTTCGCGTACGGTGGCTTTTATCTTGTCGTTGATGATAGGCACTTTCAGCAACAGTTTCATGGTGGGCGTTTCCAACTTGGGCAATACGCTCTTCTTGATGATCTTTTCGATGATGAGCGGTACGGCCACAATGAGGTTGGGCTTCACGTCGGCAAAGGCTTGGAAGATGATCTTCGGGCTTGGCATGCGGGTGAGGTAATAGATGTGGCAACCCACAGAAAACTCATACAGGAACTCAAATGCAAGTCCGTACATGTGTGCCATTGGCAACATGCATACCAGCTTGTCACCGGCTTTCAGCGGCAGCACTTCAAAGGCGAATTTGGTGTTGGACCACAGGCTGCGATAGGGGAGCATGACGCCTTTCGAGTAGCTGGTTGTGCCGGAGGTATAGTTGATGACCGCCAGTTCTTCGGGCTGGTCTTTGTGATAGTCGATATGCTCTTTGCGGAAGTTCTTGGGGAATTTCTTGCCGAACATCTCATTGAGGTGCTCGCGGGCATAGGTGACACGTTCGTTACGCGACACGAGCAGGGTGAAGTCCGTCATCATGAAAATGCCTTCCAGCAGGGGCATGGCGCTTTCATTGAGGTTTTCCCATACTTGGTCTCCTACGAAAAGGAGCTTGGCTTCGGAGTGATTGACGATGTTGTGCACATTGTCCGCCTTGAACTCGTGAAGAATGGGTACGATGACCGCGCCATACGTCAGCGTGGCGAGGAATGTTACTCCCCAGTGTGAACTGTTGCGTCCGCAGACGGCGATCTTATCGCCTTTCCTGATGCCGCTTGCCTCAAAAATGATATGCAGCTTCTCTATTTTCCGGGCTACATCCTTATATTGCAGGGTTGCTCCTTTATAGTCGGTCAGGGCATCCAGATCCCAGTTTGCTTTGATACTATTCTCTATATAGGCGATAAAACTTTGTTCCATTTATTTGCACATTTAGTTGAAATTTGCGCAAATATAAGGGTTTATATTAGAGAATACAAACTTTTAGTGGGAAATACTATTTGGACGGATGCCCTGAAACGCTACGGTTCTTTCCTGTGTGAGGCAGGTTTGGATTGCCTTTTGGAGTTAATCGTTGCCCAAGTACCACCGGTACATTCGTTGCACGCCTTCCTCAATGTCTATCTTGTGATGCCAGCCCAATGCGTGCAGTTTGCTTGGATCGGTGAGTTTGCGCATGGTGCCGTCGGGTTTGGTACTGTCGAACGTGAGTTTTCCCTGATAACCTACGGTGTCCACAATCAGTTCGGCCAGTTGGCGGATCGTGATTTCCTTGCCTGTGCCGATGTTGATGTGGCAGTTGCGAACATCTTTATCACCGGGCTTGTAGGTGTCTTTGAAGTCTACGTGCTCCATAACGAATACACTGGCATCTGCCATTTCTTCGCTCCAAAGGAATTCGCGCAGTGGCGTGCCGGTTCCCCAGAGTTTGACTTCCTTGTCGCTGATGCCGTATTTGGCAAGTATGTCCAGTATTTCTGCGTTGCTGTTGCTGCCGCTGATACCTTCTACGGGACGCTGGTTCATGTCAAGGCGTACGGCATCCCAGTTGCCCTGTTGCAGGCAGTGCGCCAGATGCACCTTACGGATCATGGCGGGAAGCACGTGGCTGCGCTCCAGATCGAAATTGTCGTTGGGACCGTAGAGGTTGGTGGGCATTACGGCGATGTAGTTCGTTCCGTATTGCAGATTGAAACTTTCACACATCTTCAGTCCGGCAATCTTGGCAATGGCATACGGCTCATTGGTGTATTCCAACGGTGAGGTGAGCAGGACATCTTCCTTCATCGGCTGTTCGGCATCGCGCGGATAGATGCAGGTGCTGCCTAAGAACAGCAGTTTCTTCACGTTGTGACGGAAACTCTCGCCAATGACGTTTTGTTGTATTTGGAGATTCTTGTAGATGAAATCTGCACGATAGATGCTGTTTGCCATGATGCCGCCCACGAAAGCGGCGGCAAGGAATACATATTCCGGCTGTTCTTCATCGAAGAAACGGCGTACGGCAACTCCGTCCAGCAAATCGAGCTCTTTATGGGTTTTTCCTATAAGGTTGGTGTAACCCTTCTCTTGCAGGTTTTTCCAGATAGCAGAACCTACCAGTCCATGATGTCCTGCAATGTATATTTTGGCATTTTTTTCCATGATTGATGTTGTCTTGGCAATGTTATTCTTCTTCTTTTGAACGGGCATGCAACTTCTTTACGAACTTCATGTCGTGTGCAGCCATGATTCTTACCAGCTCCTCAAAGCTTGTCTGCTGCGGGTTCCAACCCAGCAAGGTTTTGGCTTTGGTGGGATCGCCCAGCAGTTGCTCCACTTCGGACGGGCGGAAATATTTGGGATCTACCTCAACCAGCACTTTACCGGTTCGGGTGTCGATGCCTTTTTCGTTTATTCCTGCACCTTCCCAACGCAACGGTATGCCTACTTCTTCAAAAGCCAGTGTGGCGAACTCGCGTACGGTGTGCATCTCTCCGGTAGCAATCACAAAGTCCTCCGGCGTATCATGTTGGAGGATGAGCCACATGCATTCCACATAATCGCGGGCATATCCCCAGTCGCGGCGTGCATCGAGGTTTCCCAAATACAGCTTATCCTGAAAACCTTGCGCTATGCGTGCGGCAGCCAGTGTAATCTTACGCGTCACGAAAGTTTCTCCACGCCGTTCGCTCTCATGGTTGAAGAGGATACCGTTGACGGCGAACATGCCGTAGCTTTCGCGGTAGTTCTTCGTAATCCAGAAACCGTATTGCTTGGCTACGCCATACGGGCTGCGCGGATAGAAAGGAGTCGTCTCTTTTTGGGGCACTTCCTGTACTTTGCCGAACAGTTCGGAAGTGGATGCCTGATATATCTTTGTTTTCTTTTCCAGTCCTAAGATACGTACTGCTTCAAGCATACGCAATGTGCCTACGGCATCTGTCTCGGCGGTATATTCGGGCACGTCAAAGGAAACTTTTACGTGGCTTTGTGCGGCAAGATTATATATCTCGTCCGGTTGTACCTGCTGGATGATGCGGATAAGCGAGCTGCTGTCCGTCATGTCTCCGTAGTGCAAATTAATGGTGCGTTTCTGCTTCATGTCACGTACCCATTCGTCAAAGTACAGATGCTCGATGCGGCCTGTATTGAAAGATGATGAGCGCCGCATAATTCCATGTACTTCATATCCCTTTTGCAACAGGAATTCTGCAAGGAACGAACCGTCCTGCCCGGTGATTCCGGAAATTAGAGCTTTCTTCATTGATTCTGATGTTATGTTTTTTCTGATCGTTACATGTTTCGATGTGCAAAAATCGTGATTTATTGTGAGACGGCAAAGCTAATGCGATAAATGATTTTACAATTATTCATATTTTAGGCATTTGCACTATATCGCAGGGGGTAATTTCAAATTTTACATGAACAAATGGGTTTTGCTTTTTGTTTCATCATAAAGATAAATTTTACAAGTATATGAAGAACTTAAATAAAACAGACATTGGACTGATAGGCCTGGCCGTTATGGGCGAAAATCTGGCTCTGAACATGGCTGATAAAGGCTGGCAGGTTTCAGTCTATAACCGTACGGTTCCGGGAGTGGAAGAAGGCGTGGTTGAGCGTTTTATGAACGGGAGAGCACGCGGAAAAAGAATTCAGGGATATACGGACATGGCTCTTTTCGTGGAGTCCATTGCCACTCCACGTAAAATAATGATGATGGTTCGTGCCGGCAATGCCGTAGACGAGCTGATGGAGCAACTATTCCCTTTGCTGTCGCCGGGGGATATACTGATAGACGGGGGAAACTCCAATTACGAGGATACCAACCGCCGCGTGGCGCTGGCTGAAGAGAAAGGCTTCCGCTTTGTTGGAGCAGGTGTTTCCGGTGGTGAGGAAGGCGCCTTGAACGGTGCTTCCATCATGCCGGGAGGCTCTGTAAGTGCATGGGAAGAAGTAAAGCCTGTTCTACAAAGCATTGCCGCTAAAGCATCGGATGGGACGCCATGTTGCCAATGGGTGGGGCCGGCTGGATCCGGTCATTTTGTCAAGATGATTCACAATGGCATTGAGTATGGTGACATGCAGCTTATTTCTGAGGCCTATTGGCTGATGAAGAATCTCCTGAAACTGGGAAATGAAGAAATGTCTTCCGTCTTTTCCTATTGGAACGAAGGCAAGTTGCGCAGCTATCTCATTGAAATCACTGCCAACATACTGCAACATAAAGATAAGTCGGGCGGTTTCCTGATAGACAAGATATTGGACGTTGCCGGACAAAAGGGTACGGGCAAATGGTCGGTGGTCAATGCTATGGAACTGGGCATGCCGTTGGGACTGATTGCTACGGCGGTCTTTGAACGGAGCCTCTCAGCGCAGAAGAATTTGCGTGAGGCAGCATCCAGGCATTTTGTCTGTCGGCATACGGATGTGGTATATAACAAGTCGGAAATGGTGAAGGACATCTATTCTGCACTGTATGCATCCAAACTGGTGTCCTATGCACAAGGGTTCGCTGTATTGCAGCGTGCTTCCGAGGCTTTCGGATGGCAGCTCAATTTGGCTTCCATTGCCCGCATGTGGCGGGGCGGTTGCATCATCCGCAGCGTATTCCTTAATGATATCGCCGCAGCTTTCGAACAGAACGAGAAGCCGCAGCATCTTCTTCTTGCCCCTTATTTCAGCAATGAGATGAAACAGTTGCTTCCCGGTTGGAAGCATCTGGTGGCACAGGCCATGAAAGAGGAACTTCCGGTTCCCGCCTTTTCGTCGGCATTGAACTATTTCTATTCATTGGTTTCCGTCAAGCTGCCGGCAAACATGATTCAGGCACAACGCGATTACTTTGGCGCGCACACCTTTGAGCGTGTAGATGAATTGCGCGGACAATTCTTTCATGAAAACTGGACCGGACATGGCGGAGATACAAAGTCGGGAACATATAATGTGTAGCCCTTCTTAATGGAACTCAGTGGAATGTCCTCAAACATAAATAAAGCTATGAATAGATTTGTGATGATAATTTTCGGCGCTTCCGGTGACTTGACGAAGCGTAAGTTGATGCCGGCGCTGTATACCTTATATAAGGAGAAACGTTTACCGGAAAGTTTTGCAGTATTAGGTGTGGGACGCACCGAATACCAAGATGATACTTACCGCGCTTACATCCGTTCCGAATTGGAGCGTTTTGTCGCTTCGGAAGAATATGCGCCTGAGTGCATGGAGGATTTCTGTAAACGCTTACACTATCTTTCCCTTAATCCCGCCGATGCAGCCGATTATGGGAAACTGAATGTACGCCTTCAGGAACTGACGGGTGAGCAGGAGCCGGATGGCATGTTGTATTATTTGGCTACACCGCCTTCTTTGTACGGTGTGATCCCCCTTCACCTCAAGGCTGCCCATTTGAATCGTCCCCACACGCGTATCATTGTGGAGAAACCCTTTGGCTATGATTTGGAATCGGCCCGCGAATTGAACCGCATATATGCGTCGGTGTTCGAAGAACAGCAGATTTACCGTATAGACCACTTCCTGGGCAAAGAAACGGCGCAGAATATTCTTGCTTTCCGCTTTGCTAACGGCATCTTTGAACCGCTTTGGAACCGTAATTATATCGACTATGTAGAGATTACCGCAGTAGAAAACTTGGGTATCGAGCAGCGTGGAGGATTCTATGAAGGAGCCGGAGCTTTGCGGGATATGGTGCAGAATCATCTGATCCAACTGGTGGCGCTCACTGCAATGGAACCGCCGGCTGTGTTCAATGCCGACAACTTCCGTAATGAAGTGGTGAAAGTGTACGAATCCCTCTCGCCGTTGACCGGGGAAGATCTGAAAGAACATATCGTCCGCGGGCAATACACTGCATCTGCCACGAAACCGGGATACCGCGAAGAGAAGAATGTTGCTCCGGACTCCCGTACCGAAACATATATTGCCATGAAAATCGGTATCAACAACTGGCGTTGGAACGGCGTTCCTTTTTACATACGTACAGGAAAGCAGATGCCGACCAAAGTAACCGAGATCGTGGTGCACTTTCGTGAGACACCGCATCAGATGTTTCGCTGCGAAGGCGGCCATTGCCCGCGTGCCAACAAATTGATCTTGCGTTTACAGCCCAACGAAGGCATCGTGCTGAAATTTGGAATGAAAGTTCCCGGGCCGGGGTTTGATGTAAAACAGGTGATGATGGACTTCAGCTATTCCGATTTGGGAGGATTGCCCGCCGGAGATGCGTATGCCCGTCTGATAGAGGACTGCATACAAGGCGACCAGATCCTCTTCACGCGTAGCGATGCTGTGGATGCGTCATGGCGTTTCTTTAATCCTGTGTTGAAGTATTGGCAGGAACATCCTGACGCACCGCTTTACGGTTATCCTGTGGGGACTTGGGGGCCTTTGGAAAGCGAAGCAATGATGAACGAGCATGGAGCCGAATGGACTAATCCATGCAAGAATTTGACGAATACCGATGAATATTGCGAATTATGAAAAGTTATATATATCCTACTGCTACTTCGACCTCGCGTGCTCTTATCCGATACATAATTGACATGATGAACCGAGAGCCGGATCGGATTTTTTATTTTGCTTTCAGTGGAGGGACAACACCTTCTTTAATGTTTGATATTTGGGCGCATGAGTATCGCGAAGAAACTCCCTGGATGCGGATGCGCATCTTTTGGGTGGACGAGCGTTGTGTGCCTGTCAATGATTCGGACAGCAATTACGGTACAATGTTCCGCCTGTTGCTTAGCGAAGTGGGGATGCCCGATGAATTTGTATTTCCTATCTGCGGCACGTGCCGTCATCCGTCGCAAGAGGCGAAACGCTATTCGGATTTGGTATGCAGCACAGTGCCCTTGCGCCGGGGATTTCCCGCTTTCGACATGGTGTTGCTGGGAGCAGGTGATGACGGACACACTTCTTCCATTTTTCCCGGTCAGGAATATTTGCTATCATCCTTTCAGCCGTATGAGGAGAGTATAAATCCTTATAACGGCCAGCCGCGGATTGCTATGACAGGCTGCTTGCTTTTCAGTGCTAAAAAGATTGTATTCCTAATTACAGGCAAAGGTAAAGCGGGTGTCGTTTACGATATACTGGAATCGGGTGATACCGGTCCGGCAGCCTATGTAGCACATCATGCCGAAGACGTGGACATCTTTACTGACATAGAAATTACCGGATAAAACAGTTGTCTTTCGGGGAGGCTGTTTTGTTCGGTGCGGCAGGCCGGGTCAGGGTGCAAGACGCACTATTCTCCATCCGTCGGATTCAGGAGATGAAGATGAGGGGATATGTTCTTCTTTGCAAAGAGTATACAGAAAGCGGTCGTGCAACCTGTTTTCCCGCCCTTGCCAAAACTCGAAACGAGTAGGGGTAACGGCAAAACCGCCCCAGCTGCCGGGACGCTGTATTCTCTGTCCGGTCAGCTTAATCGCTTCCTTTACAAAGGCGCGGATGATTTCCGTCCGATTGTTGATGATCCGGCTTTGTGGGGATATTCTTGCACCTATTTTGCTTTTGTAGGGGCGGGTGGAGAAGTAAGCGTCCGAGTCTTTTTGGGGGCACTTTTCTGCTTTGCCTTCAATATGTATCTGCCTTTCCAGCTTATGCCAGACGAAGGAGAGGGAGATGTAGGGATTATTGGCTAGCTGTTGTCCTTTGCGGCTTTCGTAGTTGGTGTAGAAGATGAATCTGCCGTTTTCTACACCTTTCAGCAGCACTGTGCGGGTGGAAGGGCGGCCGTCGGGAGCAACGGTGGCCACGATCATAGCGGTGGGTTCGTCTTCACCGCAATGCAAAGCATCATTAAGCCAGCAGGCGAATTGCTCAAAGGGGTTTTCGGAGATGGTGTTGCGCATCAACTTATCTTTCTTGTATTCTTTCCGTATGTTTGAGAGTTGCAGTTCCATATACTATTCTTTAGGTTGATAACAATGAAGATGCGGAAAGTGTTGAGATCATCCTTTCTTTACGCTTAAAGAAAGGATGATATGCAAACAAAACAAACAATCATCTAGAAAAAGATTTTCTCTAAACGATAAGTCAATGCAAACTTACTTATATTATTTTGATTTTTACGGAGTGAGGGATGTGAATATATATTAATTTTCGAATCAGTGATTATTTTATACATATAATTCTCTATAAATTGACTAAAATATACAAATGTGTGCCGTCTTGTTTAAAGGGGATTGTGGATGGGAGGAGGAGAAAGATCCCGATCTTTGTTATGCGATGCTATTTGTACAAATTGAGAATTCTTGTTTTTTTCCTGATATATTTGTATGTTTGCCAGAACTAATGTTAATACTTAAAAACAGAAACATGCTAGGAAAAAGAATTGGCCAGTGGGCATTGCTGGCAGCTATCAGTTGTTGTCTCTCAATAGGGGAGGCTTGTGCTCAGAAGAAAGATTTTGGAAATTTGGCTCGCTATTCCAAAGAAAACGCAATGTTGCCAAAACCAGCCAAAAAGGAGAAAAGGGTTGTTTTTCTAGGCAACTCTATTACGGAAGGCTGGGTGCGGACTCATCCGGATTTCTTTAAAACGAATGGATATATTGGTCGCGGCATTAGCGGGCAGACTTCATATCAATTTCTGTTACGTTTTCGGGAAGATGTGATCAATCTTTCTCCGGCTTTGGTGGTCATTAACGCCGGAACCAATGATGTGGCAGAAAATACGAATCCGTATAATGAGGATTATACCTTTGGCAATATCGTGTCTATGGTGGAACTTGCTAAAGTCAATAAAATAAAGGTTATATTGACCTCGGTACTTCCTGCCGCCGCCTTTAAGTGGAGAATGGAAATAAAGGATGCTCCGCAAAAAATCCAAGCTCTGAATACCCGCATAAAAGCATATGCAGAGGCCAACAAAATACCGTTTGTTGATTATTATCAGGCAATGGTATCTGCCGATAACAAGGCTTTAAACTCCCGCTATACCAAAGATGGCGTTCATCCGACGGGTGAGGGATATGATGTCATGGAACCGCTGATTAAAGCTGCAATAGAAAAGGCACTTTGAGAAGATGCCTGAATAAAGGATATACCATAATGTAAAAGCACTTCCAACGTTCGCTTACGGAGGAAGTGCTTTACACAAAAACTAAACTAGACTTATAGTATTGGAAATGTAGTTGTAATCTGTGCATCACTTCTTTGCAAGTTGGCTGAAATAGATGTCCGACAATAAATGAGAAAAATTAGTTCATATTTTGTAATGTTACGTTACTTTTATTTATATTTTCAAGTATTTCGTCTATGAATAAAGAGCGGTAATGTGGGCATTCAAGAACGCCCTTACTTTTTGCTTCCCTATACACTTTGGAAAATAGCTTTGCTTTCTCTCTGTCAGTGGTCGATAGTTGCTCTATGGGGGTACCGAGGAACCGACACCCCCAGCCTTTGCAGGTCGGGGTGAGTTGGCAATGGGTGGGGCTGGTCCATTGATTTGAACAGATGGTGATTGTCTTATTCATATTTTATTGTATAGTATTAGCTATGGCGTTCTGATACCATAACCATATTTGTGTAAATAAGCAAAATAATTGAAACCTATTTTATATATTTTAAATAGGAAGAGATAAACATTGATAATGCAATGCACAATGATGATATCAGAATAATTGCAAGTCCTATGATAATATCTTTTAGAACAATATTATCAGATGCTATATGCAAGTATAATAGGCATAATGTATAAACTACAAATGATGCAATAGTAACGCTCAATATTATTGCATTTATTCTTTTTTGCTTCTGGATATATTTTTCAGCTATAATATATTTTGCCTTTGCTTCAGGACACGCCTTACCAGAAGTAATGATATGAGAAATTTCATTCATATATTCTCGTTTATTAGAAATAAATGAATATATGACAGTGAACAATGTTATCCCTATTCCAAAGATGGACAAACTGAAGCTACATATGTCATTAATGAGTGTATTCATTTTTTAGCTTAAACAGTTTACAATTACAGGTTCCATTTTTTCCAATATAAACGTCTTATCATACATTTTATTGCTATTGAATTCATCTTCAGATATGTTAGTACAATAATTATAATTGCTTTCGATATGCAGTTTATATTCATCCTTGGCTTTAAGCACTTCTTTTCTTCTCGTCTTGCTAACTTTATAAGATTTCTTGGCACTAAATATATGGAATATTTTCTTTTCTATGGTCAAATCGGAATCATTATTTATAATTTCTTGCAAATCCTCATATGAAAGGTCTTTATATTCAATATAGGTTTTACTATTAGTCTGTCCGCTTACAAACTGATTTGAAAAGCGTTTATCATATATATCATCACTAAGAGTTTCTATTGATTGAAAACATGCCTTCATAGAATATCCACTAAATACTTTAATTTCATCTTCAAATTCTTTGGGTTTCAAGTGGGAGGTTTTTGTATTTAAAACTTCTTTGATAACTTTTTTGACAATTCGTATGAAATCTAAAGTGTTTTTTTCAGGATCATCATATAAAAAAAGATACCAAAACCGACTAAAGTAGTTACCTTTTTTTTGTACCATAGGGTACATTATTACATAGTAGTGTTCGCTTCCAATTTTGACATTTTGTGTTACTGGAATTTTGGCATTCTTAATTTCAGGACTCTCTATATATCCATCTCTCATATTAGTTTTGTGAGCTGACATTTGTAGAAATACAATAGGACTATCATTTAGATATTCCTTAGTCGCATTAATGCTTACCACCTCATGAGTGAAATGTTTGAAATCATTAGTGATTGTGATTTTTTTTGTAGAAGAACATTTGTATTCATTTATTTTGGAACATGCAGAATCTGCCATATCTTCTCTACTGATATTGAATAATTTTATTTCTTCTTGCTCAGTTTGAGTTTTGAATACAGGTATTCTTATTGTAATGTCTTCCATTTGTTAGATACGGTTATATTGTTAATTATAGCATTCCTTTTAATCAGGACTAATACCATATCCTGCTAGAAGCAAAACTTTATCTTCAAACAAAACGAAAAAAGGATATAGTTTCTTGTTTATAGTCCTTATATATTCTAAGTTTATCTGGTTAAAATTATCATCTATCAGGGCATATATACTTCTGAATCCCAGAAATGCAAATCTTATGTCTCCATTATTCTTGTTTAATTCTTGCTTTAGGAGTTCAATAAGTTCTTCTTTATCCTTGAATCTTATTGGTCCCAATATATTCTCAGTGATATAATTTAGACGATCAATATTTATTATATTTAATTCTTTTACCATATCTATTGCGCAAGAATAGAAAATTTTCTTGTATTTAAGATAATCATCCTTGATTTTCTTGTTATCAAAGAGTTCAGGAAAATCTACTAATTTTGAGATTGGGTATAACATTAGCAGCTTTGCAAAGTCTATATCTTTGTTCTCTTTCATAATGTTAAATTTGAGATTATTATTTAATTAAAATATTACATCACTTACAATATGCTGTTTGACAATCCACAAGCTACGTACTTGTGCTATTTCTATGTCGAAGTTGTCTAACTCAGTTTCATTTTGAAATAAATAGAATAGGAGGGAAAGAATCCCTCCTATATTAAGTTATTCTTTGTTTTCGTACATGTCAATAGTCCTGAAAAAGTCGTCGGTGTACTTATATAAATCATCAAGACTTTCAATTGTATGCTTCACATCTTTCTTATTTTCATCAATAGTAGCTACATATTTAGTAGCTGTATTGAAATACATGCGACAAATAGGTTTTCGGTTATTGTTGTCAAGTAATATACTGAAGTAAGTCTGTGCATCACGATATACTATACGAGATATATCCACTTTCTTCCGGCAAATAGCCTTGACGATGCGATAAGCGTCAAGTTCATCCTCTGTGGTTACAATTTTTGATTCAGAATGATTTTCCTCCTGATTGTCTTCGGATGAAGTGTCTGTCTGTTTGGACTGTACAGGTTCGGGATTGGAGTCGTTGACAGTTAAAGCCCCTTTCAACCGTTCGTTAATAATATCGTTGATGTGTGAAGAGATGGCACGTTTGACTAAAGGTGTGAACTGATCTATTATGTTTTGAAGCATTCTACCTTCATAAACTTTTGTAGCAAACATTTTTACGAAATCAGTGCTAGGAGAGGAGAATTCTTCTTGTATGATAGCTTTTAGTTCTCCCATATATTTTAATTCACTGGCTGAGTTCAGAATATTGTCCACATCAAAGTATGACTTATGGAATTTTTTCAATTCTTCGATTTGATTATCCCTCAAGTCTGTAATATCCACTTCTAAAAATGGTTTATCATCCATTATATTGGGTTCTTTTAAATCTGTATAGAAGCGGTAGATAATTCCATTGGTTAAAAGTCCGAATTTAGCCTTTGATACGTTGAAATAGCGTAGCAATTGGTTGTCGTGCAGGTTTAAGTCTTGTTTCCAATGCTTACATTCAATCAGCAATATAGGCTGGTCGTCCTTCATGATGGCATAATCAATCTTTTCTCCTTTCTTGGTTCCAATATCACATGTCATTTCGGGGAGTACTTCTAAAGGATTGAATACATCATATCCGAGAGCATTAATAAAAGGCATGATGAAAGCATTTTTAGTTGCTTCTTCTGTCTGAATGTTATCTTTCAGCTTTTCGATTCTATCTGCGAGCTGTTTAATAGTGTCTTTAAAATCCATAGTATTTATTTTTAGATTGATATTATAATCTCATGCTACGTTCAACAACCTTAATTACATTATATATCTCTACTACATCGTCAAGATTGACGGTATAATCATTGAATAGTTCATTTAGTGAATGGCAAGTGATATTTCCGCTATCGTCCTGCGCTGTGATTTGCTTAATGGATATTCCTTTTGTTCGATGTACGATGACGAAATACCAATCGTTGATATGAAGTTTAGGGAGCCACAAATCACGTCTTACTTCCCTGCAAAGTAGCTTGTCCCCGTCGCAGATAGAATTACGGCTGCCATCGTCCATACTGTCACCTTCTGTCTCAAATATGCGGTATTTTCCGTGATAAGTTTGGTCTACAATAACCGGCATTGTCGGTAGGGTATTTATGTATTCAGCATCTCCGTATCCGGCAAGATAACCGCATTGTGCTTTGATGTGTATAACAGGCACATTCATGTAGCTTAGGTCATCTACTTGACGGGCATTAGAGTGGAATGTTTGGGATTGGGTATCGGTAAGCATATCCCCCTCACCAGTTAGTAGCCAAGATAATCGAAATTGAGGATATGCTTTTATGATGGCATTAGCTAACTGGGAAGATATTTTTTTTGTTTTTCCTTTTTGTAAATCAAATATCCTTTGATAAAGTACTCCTATTTGTTCTGCTAATGTTGGAGCTTTAATACCCAATTCATCTAAAACACTATTTATTATTTCTTTTCCTGTCATGTTATTAAGAAATTTCTTATATTTGCAAAAGGAAATTCAAGTTCAAATTTTTATGATTAAGTTTGTCACAAGGTATATTACTTATTGGTATTATAGAAAGCTATTCTTTCGTATATACTTTTCCTATTTAAAGTATAGTGATAATCCTGAAAATGCAATTAATGATGCATTTGAGGATTTAAAAACCATTAGAACGTTCCTAAACTCGTACCTGCGTAAGTAACTCTTTCTTTTACTTTATGTGTTGGGTAGACTAATGGTATTGAAAATCTTATTTTTGAAGCATTCTCATTTACCTGCTTATTCTCTTCGTTAGTTGACTTTCCTCCCAATTTTCCTCCTACATTGATACCAAAAACAGAGCCACTGACTTCTACTCCCTTTTGGGTTTCTCCATTTGAACCGGTTGAAGTTACAGCGGTTACAGCGACTTCAAAGTCAATATAAGAAATTTTTAAGTCTCCTGACGTAGACTTTATTTTTTCTTCTGCCCTGCTATTAGTTGGAGATATAATAGCCCCATTGCTAAGTTCTTCTTGGCATTCTTTGATGGCATTAGTTACATCAGAAATCACTTCTTTAATAAATTCTTTCAGCTTCATATTTTAAATAAAAGTTAAATATAAGAATTTTCTTATGTATTATCTTGTTTTTGATATAAGAAAAATCTTATATTTGCAACGTCAAACAACAAACAACAGCAAAGATGCAAAGTTTGAGTGAGATTACCAAATTATTTACATACCTAAAAAGGAGTAAGACAATGAAAAAAAGAGATTATGAATTGGTAAAGAATGGCAAGTATAACAGAAGAGCAATCATGCAGAGAGCTTATGTATATGTGCGTAATTACAATTACTCTCTTTCAAGCGCCTTAAAAACGGCTTGGTGTGATGCTCATCTGAAAATGGATGAATATAAAGTACAGATTGCTCCTAAGTATCAAGATTACCCGAAACCGGCTAATAATTTCAGACAGGCTATGATTGATTTGAATCCCACTTTAAGAAGCTACGATAGCTCTTGGAGATAATATAAACAAAGCTGCAGAAAAGGTCAGTGCTATACCGGTGACAAAAGCCGCGAGGGTTCGTAATGGCAAACGAACACTTTACCCTTCACCGGGCAGCTTTCCCTATTCGGTGATGCGTTACGCCGAATTTCTCTATCCGGTCTTTGAGCCTACCCTTTGATGGGAGATAGAGAACTGATATGAGCTCGACATTCGGGCAGGAGAGGCGATACTCCGCAACAACACACCCCGAAAGACTTGGAACTGGTGACAGCAGAAGCAGACTTGAGTAGGGTTACGGGTGCAGTCCCGGTGAAATCTGCCGCAGTTCGTACTGAGAAAGGTACAGGAACTCCGAAGCATACCCATGTAAACAGATAGTAGACTTGTCCTTGATTGTGGTGGGGTAAAATAAAGAAGTCGACATGCCCCGAACGGTTATGCAGTGAAGTATAGTAGCTGATAACTCCGTTGAGAAGAGCAGAGAGAGCTTATCGGGGCACGAATATTAAAAATATAAGAATATGGACTATAAGGAAATAAACAATTTAACAGGTAAAATAAGTAAGATAGAATCCTTATTGGAACATTCCTCTCAAATAGAGATGATTGCTACAATTCCGAATGTAGGTTATGGAGCGTCTATATATGATGCTTCGGAACCGACAATAATAACGGTGAAGTTGGAAAAGGACGAAGCTGAATTTCTTCTAAATGAGTATCAAAAACTTATAGAACAGAAAGTGGATAGTGTGATAAAAGTGAATAAAAAGACGAATTTATGAAAGCAATTATAGAAAAGCAAGTAAGCATACTTCCTGCAAATAGCGGATTTGTCAGCAAGAGCGATATCAACGTAGCTCCTTATGTATTAACTATCAGGTTGTTTTCAATTCCGATATACAGAAAAGAGGTGAATGCCTCAAAATGGATAAGTCTTACTTCATTAACAGAAACTCCTTACAATAGTATATGCAACCAATGCGATGATAAACAGCAGGGATGAAACATACGAGCCTTTTTCGCAAAATACGAAAATCCTTCTTCTTGGTATGCTTTCATATACGTAAGCTTGACCGTGCGGTAATTCCCCGTTATGATATTTTCTTAGGTATTCCCGATAGGTGCGCACAGCTTGATTGCTCAACACTCTATTCTCGTATAGAGATATTCCAGAGAAAAGGATACAGAGTGCATTTACGCATATTGCAGTCACAAGGAGAACCTTGTTGCAAAGACTGTCCTCTGAAAGACTGCTTAAAGAAATGATTACCGCAAAGGTGGTTGAGGCTACCATTAAAAGCGTTGTTTGTATTTTGAATACCCATTCGGTTTGTTCATCCAGAGAACGCATATATAACCTAATTAGATTTCTTTCCCAACTCATATTTACTTAATTTTTTGATTTGACACTTCAAAGTTAAGTAAATCTCCCGAATAAAGCGTGATGCTGCCAATCGAATTGGTTCGGGAGAACTCAAATATTAATCAACTAATTACATACAAAAAATGGTAAAGAGAATTACAGAAAATTGGACCGAGGCTTTGCTGAATATGGAAGTAGGTGAAATTGTTGAATTCCCGCTTGAAAAGTCTGAATCTATTGTTGGAAGTATTATTCCACGTTTGCGAAAAAGAATGTGGAGAGAAAAGGCTGATTGGAGTAGAGACGGGGATTACGATACAGAGAACGGAATTTTCAGAGTTAAAAGGATAGCGTAATGGTTTCCCTTTCTCCAGCGGAAATGCTTGTTGCAAATGAGTATTGCAAGGGACTTGCTGACAAAGAAGTGGCCGACAATCTGAGCAAGTCTGTTTGGACTATCAAGACACAGAAGCGGACTATCTATCGAAAGTTAGGCATATCCAAAGATACTGAATTGCTTCTGTATATGATTTGCGACAGGTTGAAACGCAATTTCGATTTGAATGAGTTACGGAAGCATGGACTTGAGTTTTTATTCTCCATTCTTTTCATAGTAATGCAAATAACTTGTAATGATATTGATATGCGGAGAATGAAAACGCCCTCACGAGTGCGGACTACAATGCGCTATATAAGAGTAGGGGGACGGAGTAATAATAATTTTAATTTTTTGGCAGCATGATATATGAGGTAAACGGTGATTTACGCAGTTCTATGTTGATTGATGGGACAGCGGAGGCAAGGTTGGCAGATATACTTACCATCATGGATAAGCGTACATTTCCTAAGAGGGAATCAGAAAGAATAGTAGGTGGCCCGGGGAGATTGAAAACTTTGGTAAGTTCTCGAAGAGTGAGAGTTGAGTACAAACCTAATGGGAGAAGTTATTACAATGCTTCAGATGTATTGAGTTTTGCAAAAGTAAGAAAAGGAAGAAACCATGAAAAGAATAATTCTCAACGTGCTATTGCTTAATATATTGGCTTTGCCTTGTTTGGCAATGTTCAATGATGTTGATCCGGTAACAGGGGACTGGAACTATACTGTTAATCTTTTTGGTATAGTGTATTCTGTTTGGTTCTATCACAAAGTATTAAAGAAGATAATAAAGATATGAACCTCAGCGGAGGAAGTGCATTACACAAAACTTATTTAGTTAGATTGCTGTCTGCATGGTCTGTGAAGATATAGCAGGCAGAAACGGGTAATTAGCTCAGTCAGGTAGAGCGGTACATGATTATTTAATGTTGGTAATTTGTCATGGTATTATTTAAAGGTTTCATTCATGTACAGGTCGTGGTGTTCAAGTCCCACATTACCTACAAGCTTTTTTATGTTTAACCAATAATGCCGACGAAAAGGACGTCGTAGGGAGAATGCCCCTATTTGAGTTTTATGCTTTAAGCTATCTTGTTAACTACCCTTCCCGGTGTGGTTTGACCGCCTATCCGGGAGCAATGCCCAAGCGAGGGAAGATATAGTTTAGTATTTTTATTTTGTTGTGTTTAGGTGTTCTGTCTGTGAAGATGGTACACCTTTTTTATTCGGGAGTTCGGTGTAATGGCTAACACACCTCATTCGAGGAGACTGACGGTTCGAGTCCGTCAACTTCCACGACATTTTTTATTAACCACATAAATTTTATCATTATGAGTTTGATCAAGAAACCTAACGAGCTGACTGTTAAGACTACATTGTCAGCACTGATTTACGGACAACCGGGTATGGGAAAAACGACATTGGCATTATCAGCCCCGAACCCTGTGCTGTTTGATTATGACGGTGGTATTCATCGCGTCAATGCGGCTCATCGCGTACCCACTGTTCAGATAACAAGCTGGGACGAGACGAACCAAGTACTTGCTTCCGAGGAAATCCAGGAGTTCGACACAATTGTGATTGACACTGCCGGAAAGATGCTCTCTTTCATGGATAAGGCTATCATGGCAGCCAATCCGAAAATGAAGAAGGCTGACGGTACTCTTTCCTTGCAGGGCTATGGGGTACGAAAGAATATGTTCATCAGCTTTGTAAATCAAGTTACCCTCATGAGTAAGTCTGTTATCTTCGTTGCTCATGAACGGGAGGAGAAAGTCGGTGATGAAAAACAGATACGCCCGGAGATTGGCGGTTCATCTGCCGGCGACTTGATTAAGGAACTGGATTTAGTCGGCTACATGGAAGCCATTGGCAAGGATAGAACAATTTCCTTTGACCCATGCGAGAAGTTCTATGGTAAGAATACTTGTAATCTCTCTTCACGTATAAAGATACCTGTTATCATTGATGCGTCTGGTACTGTTACGGGAAAGAATGATTTTATGACGAACATCATTAATACTTACAAGGAATATCAAACAAAGCAAACTGAGTTGTCTTCCGAATATGATAAGCTTCTTGAAGTTATTCGTGATATGGTGGAGCAGGTGACTGATATGCAGTCGGCTAATGAGGTACGGGAAGCGATTGCGGGTATGAACCATATCTTTGACAGCAAGGTACGGGCTGGTATGATGCTTAATGAGAAATGTAAGCAACTCGGGTTGAAATTTAATAAACTCAGCAAGAAGTATGAACCAGCCGCCTAAGTACAGACTTTACCCGTCGCTGCTTGATAAGTTCGAGCAGTATCTGCGGGCGGATGAACAGGTTGAAAGTTTTTGGAATGTCGACAATGAAACGGGGGAATACAAGAAAAGCCCCGAAGAGATTGAGGCGGAGCTCAAGCAAACTCTGCTTGATGCGATAAACCGCGTTCCATTTGAGAGTGAAGCGGCTGATAAAGGAACGGCATTCAATGCTATTATAGACTGTTATATCCATAGGAAAAAGCATATTCCAAATGAACGAGAACCATATACCATTATCGGTGATGAAGAAACCAACATTATCCAAGTTGATTTTCCGGTTACGGATATAGCGCCTGCCCGTCATTTCTTGTTTGACCGAGCATGGTGTATCGAGCAGTCGAGATATTTTGCCGGTGCATTGTCTCAGGTCTTTGTCTCTGCCATTATCTCCACCCGTTACGGTGATGTGGAACTTTACGGGTTTATAGACGAACTTCTCCGAGATACTGTCTATGACATCAAATCAACATCCAAATATGATTTCGGCAAGTATGAACATGGCTGGCAGCGGCATGTATATCCTTACTGCCTGATTGCTTCCGGTCAAATGGAGAGTGTGAAAGCTTTTGAGTACACTGCTTATCAGTTGAAGGGCGGTACGAGTCGTACACCGCTAATCAGTGGAACGCAATATCCGGAATACTACACCTATAACCATGAACAGACGGTTAAACTGTTGACCGCTCATTGTGAGCATTTCATAGAATTTCTGGAAGTAAATCGGGAGTTTATTACGGATAAGAAAATATTTGGGTTAGAGTAATGGCACAGGAAGCAATTCTTGAAAAGGTTAACGGCGAAGTATACATAAGCAAATCCTTTGATTTCATGTGTTCCCAGCTTCGTAATGGTCGGTATCGTGTAAAAATCGAACGGTTCACAGAGCCTCGTACACTATCGCAAAATGCGCTCATGTGGCTTTGGTTCACTTGCATCGAGCAGGAAACCGGAACGGATAAGCAGGATATACACGATTACTACTGCAACCTATTTCTGAGGAGAACTTCCTATATCAAAGGCAAAGAAACGGTTGTTGCCGGAAGCACATCGAAACTCAATACAGTGCAGATGACAGACTTTTTGAATAAAGTCCAGGCTGATGCCGCTGCCGAACTGGGAATAACACTCCCTCTTCCGGCTGACCGTTACTATAACGAATTTATCAACGAATATCAAGACAGGAGATAAAAATGAATATCACAAAAGCAAAAATAACGAAAGACAACACGCTTGTTGCCACTTTTAAGAACGAGAATGAGGATAATGTAACCGTTGAGGGAAAGAATCTTATCCATAAGGATTTACGTGCTGCATTTGATGAACTTATCCCTCACCTTGCTTTCCTCTGCGAACAAAAGGAAGCTGACGGCAAAGATTCCATAGATGAATTGCCGGAAGAAATCTTTTCAACATTTGAGGTTACCGGTTATACAATTGGTGGTTCCGATGATAATATCGGGATTACTTTAGTCGGTAAACGTTTCCTAAAAAGTAAAAAGGTGCTCAATCTCATTGCACCGTTTACCATGTTCAACAATGAGAACGAGGAATACGAACACGCCTTTGAGTTGCAGCAAGCCATTGATGCTTGTAATTATGAAGTAGAACAGTATCTGACCGCAAAGAAATGGGCAGTAGTTCAGCAGGAACTTCCATTTGATGAAAGTACCCCGACTGATATAGGGGCTGACCCAGTGGGGGACGCTACTTTTGAGGAGGAAGCTAACGAGTTCCTCAAACAAGTGGCGGAACAGACCGGTACTACTTTGATTGTGGACGGTAAGAAAGTGAAACCGCGTCATTCACGTACTAAGAAAGTCAAAGAAACGGCAGCTTAATTATGGCAGCACCTTTTTGTATCACCAAATATCCAGACGGCTTCAAACTTAAATTCATGTATCATCCGATGCTGATAAAATGTGTGAAGAACATTCCGTCAGTCAAGGCCAATGCAAAGAGAGCTTACCTCTTTAATGAAAAAGCCTGGTGGGTTGATCTTGCCGATGAATGGTATGTCAACACCATGGCGAATTGGGCGGTGCAATATGGTTATTGCGGATCAGTACAGCGGTTGGAGCAAAGAAAAGCTGATATAAGTTTTGAGATTGCTCCAATGCCGCAATTGGCCGTACCTCATGGGCTACTTCTTGAACCATACGATTATCAGAAAGAGGGTATCGCTTATGCATTAGAACATAAACGGTGCATCTTCGGTGACCAGCCGGGACTTGGTAAGACATTACAGGCGATAGGTACGGTAACAATAGCGCAATCTTATCCATGTCTTGTAGTATGTCCGGCTGCATTGAAAATAAACTGGCAACGTGAGTTCAAGAAGTTTGCCGGGAAACAGGCTCTTATACTTGATGATAAGAATAAAAATACGTGGCAACGCTTCATTGAAACCAAGTGCTGTGATATTTTCATCACTAATTATGAGTCGCTGAAAAAGTTCTTCGTATTGGATGTGAAGAATGATACGCGGTTTACGCTGAAGTCAATCATTTTTGATCCTCGCATAACGCTTTTCAAATCGGTCATTATTGATGAGTCTCATAAATGTAAGTCTACTAAGACCCAGCAAAGTAAGTTTGTTGAGGGCATCTGCAAAGGTAAGGATTTCATTCTTGAGTTGACAGGAACTCCGGTAGTGAATGATAATACTGACCTTATACAACAACTTAAGATAATGGGACGTTTGGAAGATTTCGGTGGGTATAAGACATTTACCGAGCGCTTTTGTAACGGACCGAAGAAAGCATCCAATCTGAAAGAATTAAACTGGCGCCTTTGGAATACCTGCTTTTTCCGACGGGAGAAGGCAAAGGTGTTGACCCAACTTCCGGATAAGACACGCCAGTATATCGAGATGGATATCACTACGCGGTTGGAATATGAGAAAGCAGAAATCGACCTTATTCAATATCTGCGTGTTTATAAGAATGCGGACGACGAGAAGATTGCCAAGTCCATGCGCGGCGAGGTAATGGTAAGGATGGGTATATTGAAAGCTATTTCCGCTCGTGGAAAAATCAAGGCGGCTGCCGAATTTATCCATGACGTTATCGATGGGGGAGAGAAACTGATAGTATTTGCTTATCTGAAAGAGGTAGTAATGGAACTGAAAAAGATGTTTCCCAAAGCAGTAACGGTTACTGGTGAAGATAATGCTACCCGGAAACAGATGGCTGTAGATGCTTTTCAAAACAATCCGGATTGTACACTTATCATTCTGAACTACAAATCGGGTGGTACGGGGCTTACTTTGACCGCTTCCAGTCGTGTGGCCTTTATTGAGTTCCCATGGACGTTCAGCGATTGCGAACAGGCTGAAGACCGGGCACATCGTAACGGACAGAAAAATAACGTTAACTGTTACTACTTCCTTGGTAAAAATACCATTGATGAATATATGTATGATGTCATTCAGCGGAAGAAGGGTATAGCTAACGGAGTTACCGGAACTGATGATGTAGTAAAGGAGAATGTAGTAGATATGGCTATGGACTTATTCAAAGGTAGATTATGAGAAAGAAACAAACTACACCACAATCAGAAAGCCAGATACAGCATAGCTGCCTGACTTGGTTCCGGCATCAATATCCGTTTTTGAGTCGCATGCTGTTCGCTGTTCCTAACGGTGGGAAACGCGATGCCCGTACCGGTGCGCAAATGAAATACGAAGGTGTTTTACGCGGCGTTGCCGATTTGATACTTCTTGTCCCTAAGAAAGGTTTTGCGTCTCTCTGTATAGAAATGAAAACTCCGATGGGGAAACAGAGAGAGGAACAAATTGAATGGCAGAGAGAAGCGGAAAAGTATCGAAATAAATACGTTATCTGCCGTTCTCTTCAAGATTTTATGAACGAGGTTAATTCCTATCTACGATGAATTATATTGAATTAGTCAATAACTTTTGGACTGTGAGGCGTATTAGACCGATGACAAGTTACGAGGCAGATTTTTATTTCTATTTGCTGAAAGAATGTAACTCGAGAAACTGGACTAATCCGTTCGAATTGCCGTCGAGGAATGTGGAGCTTGAACTCGGCATCTCTCGCAAAACAATTTGTGACCTGCGCAACAAACTCCAGCAAAAAGGATTGATTTCTTTCAAAGAAGGGAATAAACGGGCAAACGGAGCTTTTTATCAGATACTTTATGTTTCTGACGGTAACAAAAATGGTAACGAAAGTGGTAACGTAAATGGTAACATAAACGGTAACGTAAATGGTAACCCTTTATATAAACAGAAACATAAACAGAAACCTATGGGGGAAAATAACTCTGGCGAGTTATTCCCACCGGAGCCACCACCGAAAAAGAAGCTGCTTAAAACCAAAGTAGAGTTTATACCACCGACCGTCGAAGAAGTGAAAGAGTATTTTCGGGGCAAACTTCCTGACTGGGAATTGCAAGCGGATATTTTCTACAATCATTTCTCCGGGCTTGGTTGGAAAACGGCTACAGGTGCCAAGGTTGAACGTTGGGACAGCCGGGCCAATCTTTGGATAATCGAAAAAAAACAGCAAGGCAATGGAAAAACAGAAACCCAAGGACAAAACGGTCGGGATGCTGATAAGGCAGCAAAGGCAAGAAACCTCATTGCGGAGTACGCGGCCATCGAGCAGGGATGTGATGTTGTCGGCCATCAAGCAGAGATACCCGACCTTTAGCCAAGCCTCTGCCGCATATTCGACATCGCTCCAGCCGATACTTCTTGCCGACCTTGATAAAGCATACAGCGAGAAGTCTCCCACGTTGTCAGACCTTGAACAGATGTACGGTGACGGCTCCTCGGTTTTGTGGGCAAAGACGCAGCTACTGACTATTGATTTTGCCTCTGCCACGAAAGAGAGTGCCGATGAAAATGCTTTGAACGAGTTCTCAAACCTGTTTGTAAGGCAGTATCACTACATCAAGTTGACCGAATTCATTCTATTTGTCGCCCGATTCAAGTTGGGCAGATACGGTAAATTCTACGGCTATTTCGACACGATAACCATTGGCGAGGCTTTCCGTAAGTTCCTCAAAGAGCGGTCGGATGAGTTGGATATAATCATCCGGAAACGTAATAACCAGGCGCAGGAGCAGCGGCAAGTACCTGTGGAACGGAATCACCAACCACCCGACGACTTACGGGCAAAACTCAAATTAAGATGAAAGACATAAAACTGATAGCGACTATTCTGTCAATTCTGACAGCGTATGCCGCTTTTTATTTTGTCTGCTACTGGATAGCGGACTATTGTTTAAGAACTTATTTGTAACGCAATTATGGAAAACAAAACTTTCAAAGAAGCTATCAAGAGTTATCTTGATGAACGTGCCGGGACTGACGAACTGTTCGCTAAGTCCTACGCAAAAGAAAACAAGAATCTGGACGAGTGTTGTTCTTACATCATGGGTGAAGCCAAGAAGCTGGGCAATGCCGTATGCATTTCCGATAACGAGGTGTTCGGTATGGCTGTACACTATTACGACGAGGACGACATCAAAGTCAACAAATTATCTGCCGGTACAAGAACTGTAGCTTCCACTTTACCCCAACCGGTGAAGTTGACCGAAGAAGATAAACAGAGGGCTCGTGAGGAAGCGATTAAACGTCTTACCGAAGAGCAATATGCTTTGCTCAAGAAAAAGCCATCACGAGGAAAGAAAGAGGCAACGGAAGTACAACAGATGTCATTGTTCTAAAGTTATGGATGATGTTTTATCAGGTAAGATTTGTCCCTATTGTGGTAATCCTACCGAGTATGTGGATAGTTCTGTTATTTATGGGCGTTCTTATGGTATGATTTACCTCTGTCGTGATTGCAGGGCTTATGTTGGAGTTCATAAAGGTACAGACCAAGCATTAGGGCGTTTGGCGAATGCGGAACTTAGAGAAGCTAAGAAAGATGCCCATTTCTATTTCGACCAGATAGCCAAGACTAATCTTATCAATAAGATTTGGAAAGAGCATATTCCCAATACCTCAAATAGAAATAAGGCCTATTTGTGGTTATCCATTCAATTAGGAATACCACGTGAAATATGCCACATAGGAATGTTCGATGTAAAAGATTGTAAACGAGTAGTTGAACTGTGTAAACCATTAATAAAGCTATGAAACCGCGTACTAAATTGCAAAAGGAAGTCGCCGATCTGAGTGCAAAATTGGGTGAAATATCTGATTCTCCCAAAGAGTGGGCCAAAGAACATCTGTTTGCTCATACGGCACATAAATGCAAGGATGAACTTTGGTGTTCGGAATGTGGGAAAATATGGATAAACACCGATAATAGCGAATTGAGCATTATCCTTTTGGGTGATAAGACCGAATGCCCTTATTGTCACCACAAGCTGGACGTAAAGGTAAGTCGGAAATGCCAGAATGAAGAGGAAATCTACATGGATATACTACAGGTTGTAGGTAACTTCCAAGTGATACGCCATATCCTGTGCTGCAAGTATTCTTGCAAAAGTGATTTTCGTGAGCATCTGACATCAAATCCTTATTACAGTTTTTTTGAGACTGTTCAGGAATGGATTACAGTTAATGGCAAACGTACCATTATCGCCAGACCTATGAATATGGGTGGCAATGGATGGTTGTATGGTAGGCCTTTGAGTATAAAGAACGAATACGGTAGTGGTTATTACAGTTATGGTGATGTGTATTCTATACATGGATGGTTATATCGTAAGATAGAGGTTCTCCCGGAGTTGAAGAAACGTGGTATAGGCCGGAATTTTCCTGATGTCAATCCGTCGAGGCTTATACGATCGCTCTTAACCGGTAACAATGATGCCGAACTCTGTTTGAAAACAAAGCAGATGGCAATGCTTAAACACATGGCTAAGGAAGGGTATTATCAGCTTCGGTACAAGCCATCTTTCAATATCTGTAACCGTAATCACTACATCATCAAGGATGCCAGTATGTGGAATGATTACATTGACCTGCTGCTCTATTTCAAGAAAGACGTACGTAACGCCAAATATATATGTCCCAAGAATCTGAAAGTCGAGCATGATTTGCTGATGAATAAGAAAAGGAGCATTGAAGCAAAGCTTCGCAGAGATAGGGAAAGGATGGCGGCAATCCGTCTTGAAAAAGAACGTAGGGAAAGTATTATTCAGTTCTACAAGAGAATGGAGAAGTTCTTCGGTTTGGAGATAACGGACGGAAGTATAACTATCCGTCCATTGGAAAGTATAACCTAGTTCTATCAAGAGGGGAAAGCAATGCACCATTGCGTATATACGAATGGGTATTACAAGCGTAATGATTGCCTTATCCTTTCGGCCCGCATCGGGGAAAAACGTATCGAGACAATAGAACTGTCCCTAAAAACTCTTGAAGTAGTTCAATCGCGTGGTGCATGTAACCAGAATACAGAATACCATGAGCGTATCATAGGGCTTGTTAAAAAGAATATTGGTCTAATCCGTAATAAATTATCAGCATGAAACATATCATCCGAAAAATAGAATACATCACCGGCGATAATCGTCGGTGTGAGAAAGTAGTCATTGAAACAAACGACATCGAGACTGAGAGAAAGCAGTTGTATGCTGAGTACCCCTGTGATGTGATATACTTTACTTATGAGACAATAGAATAGATAGTACAATGAAAGATTATATCGAGTTTCTGAAAGACAAGATGGCCATCAGTCATCAATCAGGATTTGAGGTGTCGGCAGAGGAACTGACACCTTTTCTTTATCCTCACGTGAAAGATACTGTTCGTTGGGCGATATCCGGCGGTTGCCGGGCAATATTTTCCAGCTTTGGTATGCAAAAGACCGTAACCCAGTTGGAGATACTTCGGGTAGTCCTGAAACACAAAGGCGGCAAAGGACTGATAGTTTGTCCCAAGCGTGTAGTGGTCGAGTTCCTTACACAAGCGGAACAACATCTGCATATGAAAGTTACTTATGTCAGAACTATGGCTGATGTGATGATATGCCCGACTGACATTATGGTTACAAATTACGAGCGTGTGCGTGACGGTGAAGATGGGGTGAGAATAGAACCTTCCTATTTCACTGTAACATCATTGGATGAAGCGAGCGTACTGCGTGGTTTCGGCACCAAGACCTATCAGGAGTTTCTTCCTCTGTTTGCAGAAGTTCCGTATCGGTTTGTTGCCACTGCTACGCCATCGCCCAACAGGTACAAGGAGCTGATACATTATGCCGGTTATCTCGGCGTGATGGATACAGGGCAGGCACTTACCCGTTTCTTTCAGCGTGACAGCACGAAGGCGAATAACCTTACCCTTTATCCTCACAAGGAAAAAGAGTTCTGGCTATGGGTAAGTACATGGGCGTTATTCCTCACTAAGCCATCCGACCTCGGTTACCCCGATACCGGATATGAACTACCTGAACTACGTGTACACGAAGAAGTGGTTAGTGTGGACAACTCCACTGCTGGTACTAATCGTGATGGACAAGTGAAAATGTTTCGTGAGGCAGCTCTCGGTCTTGCTGATGCAGCGAAAGAGCGCCGGGACAACATGCAGGAAAAGATTGCCCGCGTGGTAGAGATAATCAATCGCCCGGAAAACAAGGACGACCATTTCCTTTTATGGCATGACTTGGAAAATGAACGGAAGGCATTATGTGACGCTATACCCGGATGCAAGGCTGTGTATGGCTCGCAGGATGATGATGAAGCGGACAAGGTGATATCGGATTTCAAGGATGGGCGGTTGAAGTATCTGGCCGCTAAACCGGAGATGCTTGGTGAAGGTCTTAATTTCCAGTATCACTGTCACAAGGCTATTATGTTTATTGACTACCGTTTTAATGACAAGTTCCAAGCGATAGCCCGTATCTACCGGTTTATGCAGCAGCATCCTGTTGACCTCTATCTGGTCTATGCTGAAAGCGAGGGCGAGATATTCAAGTCTTTCATGCAGAAATGGACGCAACACCGGGAGATGGTAGCTAAGATGACCGATATAGTCCGCGAGAACGGTTTGTTCGGTTTGCATGCCGAAGAGAAGATGATGCGGTGGATGTTCGCCAGTCGAGAAGAGAAATTCGGTAAACTGTGGAAGGCAATCAATAACGACAATGTTCTTGAATGTCAGAAGATGGAAAGTGATTCTGTAGACTTGATAGTAACCAGTATTCCATTCTCAAACCATTATGAATACACTCCGACCTATAATGACTTCGGGCATAATGAGGACAACGACAAGTTCTTTGAGCAAATGGACTATCTAACCCCGGAGCTTATACGTATTTTAAAACCCGGACGCTTGGCTTGCATCCATGTGAAGGATCGCGTACTTTTCGGTAACGCCACGGGTGACGGTATGCCTACCATTGACCCGTTCAGTGAAATGACTGTATTCCACTACATGAAACACGGTTTCCGCTACATGGGGCGTATTACAGTGGATACGGATGTAGTAAGGGAGAATAACCAGACTTATCGACTCGGCTATACTGAAATGTGTAAGGACGGTTCAAAGATGGGCATCGGTTGCCCGGAATATGTTCTTCTTTTCCGCAAGCTGCCTTCTGATACCTCACGAGCCTATGCTGATTTGCTGGTGACAAAAAACAAGAGTGAATACTCACTTGCCCGTTGGCAGATAGATGCTCATGCAAGTTGGAAATCTTCTGGTAACTCTCTGTTGAGTTACGAGGATATGAAAGGTGCCGGTATTGATAAAATACGCCATTTGTTCAGAAATTATGAATGCGAGCATATATATAACTACGAGGAACATGTATCATTCGCTGAGGAATTGGAAGCCTACGGAAAGCTGCCTAAAACCTTCATGGCCGTTGACCCGGTAAGCAAGAAGCCCTGGATATGGGATGATGTAACCCGGATGCGCACACTCAATACGAGACAGTCGCAGAAGAAACGACAGAACCACATTTGCCCACTTCAGCTGGATATTGTCGAAAGGCTGATTGAACGGTATTCGAATAAGGGTGAACTGGTATTCGACCCGTTCGGAGGTATCGGCACCGTTCCCTATTGCGCTATCAATTTGGGGAGGAAAGGTCTGTCAACCGAACTCAATTACGACTACTGGAAAGATAGTCTTTCATATCTGTATGAGGCAGAGATGGAGGTCAGCGCACCCACATTGTTCGACTTAATGAATGATGCCGTATGAACATTCACTAGATAGTTCCCCGTTCGGATTGCACCTCCTTCGCCAAGTGCGGCAAGCACTCACTTGCCTATTGCCGGAGGTACGGTGTATCCGAATGCGGTCCATGTGAGATAGTGAAGCGGAAACCGAGCAATCGGGTGGTGGACGGGATGGAGCGTAAGATATGCAGCCGTTGTAAAAGATTGAGCCTATCATCTATATAGTTTTTTCATCCTTTATTCCAAATATTTTATCAATCACACTGGCTCACTATTTTTATATGTATCATTCTTTCATAAAAATAGTGGGCACTAATTTCCCAACTATCAAATTTATCGTATGCGGAACAGAGGTTTTTCCTGTTAGAGTTTTATTCCGTATTAAAGACTTTATATTTCTAACGAGTTGGAATAGGATAAAATATTAAGATTCAATCTGCATTTATTCACTCTGAAAAGTATGTAATACTATTCATTAATTCTCCAAAAAAGTTCATAAACTCCTTTTGTTTGTTTTTAGATATTATCGGTTACTAATTTATTATATAGATTTGCAAGTGTCTTTTTATCGAGATATGTATGGAAAATCAAGCTAGGAAAATTTTAAAAATATCCGGTATTATATCAGGAGGATTGATTATTGCCATTTTTATAATAATCACGATTGCCTTGAATTTTGTGTTTACTCCTGAGAAGTTAACTCCGGTGGTATTGGAAACTGCCAATCAAAATTTAAATGCAAAAATGGATATAGAAGGTGTAGAACTTACTTTCTTCGCTACCTTTCCCCGGTTCGGATTGCAACTGACAAACGGAACATTGATTTCAAAAGCCATTCGTGATACCATGTGGCAGAGAACTGACACATTATTGTCTTTTAAAGAAGCCATATTGGTAATAGATGTAATGGATTATCTGCAACGGAAAAAGGTAAACATCCATCATCTTGCCCTGGACAGTGCCAAGATTTATGCATATAAGGACGAGACTGGAACTGCAAACTGGAACATCTTTTCCAAAAATACGAAAAATACAGCTTCATCGTCAACGGATACGGTCAGGTATGTGAATGAACTTAATATCGGGCAGGCCGCCATAAAACATGCCACAGTAACTGTGGATGATCGGAACACACATATCTTTGCTAATATATGGGGGATGGACTTGAACCTGAAAGCAAACATGAAAAAAGAGGATTCTATATTGACCTTGGACTTCAAAAACAAGAATATCCTTTTCTGGCAGAATGGGCAGTTGATAGCTAACCATATCAGTACCCATTTGAGAACAGACATTGAACTGGACACCGCTCATCGTACCCTTTTTCTGCGTGATGCCCTGATTAATGTAAATGGTATAGAATTAGGGATAAAGGGAACGATACGGCATGATACAATAGTACAAGCTCTTGATTTAGACTTGCAATACGGGTTGCACACTCCTTCATTGGAAACAGTATTACACATGATTCCGGAAAGTATTTTGAAAAAGACAAAGGTATTCGCCAAAGGAGAAGTTACTTTCAAAGGGAAATTAAAAGGAACCTATGGAAAACAAAAATTGCCATTGGCCACATTGGATATCAAAATTAAAGATGCTTCTGCTAGGTATGCCGGACTGCCTTATGGCATAGATAAGTTAGACGCCGATTTTTTTGGTCAAATAGATCTGATGCGCAATAAACCTTCCTATCTGAATTTAAAGATATTTCATTTTGAAGGGGCAAATACCAGTATATTGGCTGATATGAAAGTAGATAATCTGTTGACAAATCCCGATATTACCTTACATACTAAATCGACTATAGACCTGAATACGCTGAAGCAAGCTTTTCCGTTACAGGAAAGTATCAGCATGGAAGGGAAAATGAAAGTCGATTTGGGGGTATGCTGCCGTATGTCTTCCATAAAGAAGCAGGATTGGGGATGTATCAAGGCCGAAGGGCAACTTGAGACGGACAAACTTATAATACGTGATACTCAGAAGAATTTTGAGTTCATAAGTGATACATCATTGAAGTTTATCGGCAATGAATGGTTAGGAGTACATGCCAAAATTAAGGACATGACTTTTCGCTCTCTCCAATTGAGCTCTGATATGAAAAGTCTTGTCGCTACCGTCAAGACCACTCCTTCCAAAGACACAACCCGGATGGCCCAGGTGGAATGTAAAATGGAAATGCACAAACTGAAAGTGAGCTTAGGAGACTCCCTTGATTTATTTTGCGGAAAGTCCTCCGCTACTCTGAATTTAAAACCGGGAGAATATAATCCTGGCAAGCCCCGAATAGGACTTACCATGAAGGCAGACACTTTGTTTTGCCGCATGGGAGAGAGTAAAGCAGGAATGAATAAAGCGGGAATAGGGGTTACCGCAGAAAAAATACGTGATTCATTGTGGATGCCTAAGGGTATTATAGGTTTTGATCACATGGTTGCCCGCATGCCGGAATGTGCACTTCCTATACATATACAAAAGACTTCCGTAACAGTGGGCAACCGTACAATAACCTTACGTAATGCTACCATGCGTATAGGCAGATCCGACATTACGGCAAATGGAGCAATCTATGATTTGTATGGAGTTATGAAGCACCACAAAGTGTTGCGTGCCAAACTGGACGTTTCTTCTAATAACTTAGACTGCAACCAATTGATACGTTCAATATCTTTCCCCTCGGATACACTTACAGCAAGTACTGATACTGCTGCCACGAACCTTAAACTATTTGTGATACCTCAGAAATTAGACTTTGAACTACAAACAAATTTCCGGCGGGTACTTTATGAAAAAGTGATATTCAATGATGTCTGTGGAGCTGTAGACATACGTAACCAATCTGTACACTTGAAAGAACTTAGTATGAAAGGGCTGGGATCGAAAATGAACACTACGCTTGTTTATCAGGCAAAACGTCCGGAACTGGGATTTGCTGGTTTTGATTTTCGTCTGCATAATATCAACATTGGAAAGTTGGTTGACCTTGCACCCTCTTTGGATACAATCGTACCCATGTTACGTTCATTTGAAGGAACTGTGGATTTCAATGTAGCGGCAGCTGCGGTATTGGATTCCAATCTCAATATCAAGATACCGACCTTGCGCTCGGCCATTCATGTCAAAGGGGACAGTCTTGTACTGATGGATGGTGAGACTTTCGCGGAAATCTCAAAGAAGTTCTTTTTTAAGAATAAAAAGAAGAATTTGATTGACAGTATTTCAGTAAATATCAGTATTAAAGACGGTAACGTGACTATCTATCCTTTTGAAATTTCAATGGATCGCTACCGGGCAGCGGTAGGAGGTACACAAGGGCTGGATATGAACTTTGACTACCATATTTCCATATTGAAATCACCTGTACCATTCAAACTAGGCTTGAACATATCGGGGACTTTAGATGATATGAAATTCAAATTTGGGAAAGCCAGATATAAAGATGCAATTACACCGGCAGAAACACATAAGGTGGACAGCACAATAGTAAATATGGGACAACAGATCGCAAATGACTTCAAAAATATAATGAAAAGATAAACGAAACAACAAGAAAAGCAATATATTGAATGTTTCATAAATAAAAACATCGTGATAATAAATTCATTATTTACAAACATTTTTTTATTACAACCATTATGAAAAAAAGTATCTTAACAATTATTTTTGCGTTCATCTGTATCTTGGGGTATGCGCAAGTGTCTTTTAATGTAAAGGCAGGTCTTAACCTTAGCAGTTACATCGGTGAAAATTCAGATAACTCCAAATTCAAACCGGGAGTTCGTCTTGGCGTGGGAATGGAATATCAATTCAATGAAATGGTGGCTCTGCAACCTTCATTATTTTTCTCGCAGAAAGGAGCCAAGTATTCAGATGATTATAAAGGAAATATTGCAGATGCCGATGCAGACGTAAAAATTAACCAACTGTATCTTGAGCTTCCAATCAATGTACAATTCAGATTCAACATTGCAGACAATACTAATCTTGTCATTGCAACCGGTCCCTATTTGGCCTGTGGCGTAGGCGGAAAAGCAAAATTTGACGGAAATGCTTCCGTTGGCGGTGTTGAAGTAAACGGTTCTGAAAAGATAGATACTTTCGGAGATGACGGATTGGATTATAATAGATTCGATGCCGGCTGGAACATCGGCCTCGGCGTAGAATTCGGACAGATTCTTGTAGGGCTTGATACACAGCTTGGCTTTTGCAAGATCATGGATGGAGATGCTCCGCACAATGCGAACATTGGCATCACTTTGGGATATAAATTTTAAGTTGTTCTTTTTTTGAAGACCTCTTAATTGAGCAGTTGGTAAGACTAAAGCTTTCTTGCTATTCTTATATTTCTATCTTAGAATTAAGTATTTTATTGTGGATAATCCATGATTTATTTGTTACAAAATAGACAATCTGGTATGAAAAAAATATTCATTTTATTAATAACTCTTTTTTCGTTGTCAGTCGGTGTTTATGCGCAGAAAGGGAAACAGGCTATAGGTTTCGGTCTCGGTTATGGAACAGAGATTGAAAGTCTTGGATTAGGAATTAAGTATCAGTATAACATAACCAATCCTATACGTATTGAACCTTCTCTCAACTATTTTTTTGAGAATGACAATGTAAGCATGTTGGATGTGAACGTTAATTTCCATTATCTGTTTCCGGTAGCCGGTAATGTCAAGCTTTATCCGCTGTTTGGATTGACTTTATCCAATTGGATGTTTGATATGTATGATGTTGATTGGGATGGAGACCATGTTCATGTCGATGACAATGGGAACCATAACGAATGTCGGTTCGGTGTAAACTTAGGAGTTGGAGCTGAATTCGCATTGAGCCATAGTTTGGTCATGAATCTTGAATTCAAGTATCAATTGGTTAGTGATTTTGACCAGGGTGTCATTAATATTGGAGCCGCATATAGATTTTAAAGAAAATCTCAGAATAGAATCATATGAATGTAAGAGGGGATAAACGTAATTTAATGCTTGTCCCCTCTTTTATGTTTCAATCTTTGGATTTCAAGTTAATCATCGTCATCATCGTCGTCATCGTATCGATAGTGTCTCTTGTGGTGTTTCTTCGGCTTTTTGTATTTATGTTTCTTATGGTGAAATTTGTCATGGCGTTCACAGTATGAATTATAATATTCATGCCAACAGTCACTATGGTGATGCACTCTCTCATAGAAAGGGGTATAATACACACTTCCCGGATTTATGCCAATCTCCACAAGTATACGGTTCCACCCGTAGCGCTGATACCGGTTGTAATAATCACAGACGTCACGCATTTTTTTCCCGGAAGTCCTGGCTATTTCAAGTGCAATCCCTACATTCCCCCAGTCCTTCCCACAGCGTCTGTAGTAATCGTCCAAGGAACGGTTTGGAATATTATATTCCAGGCATAGGCGTTTCCTGTAATCAGAAAGCTCTATGGCTGCATAACGGTTGGCCCTGCCAATAAAGATGGAGATACCGTCCTGGGCAGACAAAGCGCATGCTATCAGGAGAAAAAGTAGTAATAAATTAATCTTCTTCATGATGTCTATAAGTTAAATAGATTCTTGCCTCTTGTTGTACGAATACTGGGACCGTTTTTGGGATAGTTCTTATTTCAATTTTTCTTTTGCTTGTTCAATTTCATTTCCGGCTTCATCTAGAACTTTCTTAATATCATCCGCTCTCTCCTCAATCTGTTCTTGTGCTTCTTCAAGGGCGTCTTCAACGGACTCCTTTACATTTTCCACACGATCCTTGACCTTGTCTTTTGCTTTTTTCTCTCTGCATGATGTAAAGCCAAGTACAATTGTGCATGCCAATATGGCAAATAAAAACTTCTTCATATCCTTACATTTAGTGATGTTGTTTAATTAGTTAAAATTCAAATGTAGAAATAAATATTGTCTTTAGCAAATAGTGGAAACATTTTTAAAGATAATACAAGGGCAAGATATCTTGTTTACTAATATACTATATAGTGGAGATCTTCCAAATAATCGGATAAATTAGAGACAACTTGCCTTTGGGGTGTAGTCTGTAATATGTACAAAAAAAGGCTATCTATCCCAGACAGTCAATCTTTTTGTTAACCTTAAATCTAATACTATGAAAAACACATTGCAAATGTACGGATTTGTGGGAGTTATGTAAATTATATCCCTTTGTTCAGCTTACTTATAACATGGTTTAGTAGGTAGATGTATATGTTAACTATTAATGATTTAATTGTAAAATAGGGCTTTGGAAAATCAGAATACAATTATCCTTTTACGTAAAAAGAGTGCTATATGTATTGAAAGCTTCTTTCAGTACTAATGATGGGTCAATGTCCGGTACTTCTCCTTTTGCAAAGTCTACTATTCCTATATTGATATTGATTATTGCTTTATATTCTTTATTGTAATAGGTGTACTCACCTTGTTCAAAATTGTGATAATCAGCTAATGCTATAAATATTTTCAAAATATACTCAGATTCTTCAATGCTGAAATTTGATTTATTAAGTTTATTTATAGCAGATTCCATATCCTTTATGGTGCTAAACATTGTCTGAATAAAATCGAAAACAACCAAATTGGGAAACATATATACTGGTGCTCTCCTTCGCCCTATATAAACCAATCGATCTCCTTTAAAATCTTTATTAATATATTTCAGTAATGTTCTTATATTAATTGACCCATTTTTGACAAATGCGGATAATATACTACAGCAGGTTATATGTGAATAATAGCTATTGTTATTTAGACCCACTTCTTTATCTGATTTGGTTGTTGCAAGAATATGTGCTATGGCTTTTATAATTTCATTTGTATTATTAAAATGGTATATGTCTTTACTATAGAATTTATCAATGTATCCATTGAAATCTACATTTATTCCATATTTGGCACTATAAATATTTCTTATATTATCAATATCACATACTAAAATTATTTTGTCAAATCCAAATTTATGCTCTTTAGTACCACAAAAATCATTATGTGCTGATAATATATTTAATATTCTAAAGATATGTTCAGGGTCGATACGGTCTAAATCATCAATAATGAGGACAATTTGCATATTGGGACTATTATCGGTTTTGGTGCTTGATACAATAGAACGGATGATTTGAGTTATTGTATTATCTTCATAGATGCTTCCTTTCTCTATGCTAATGCTATCGAAGAATTTCTTGATATGGGATTCTTCATTTTTCGAATTATCTTTTGCATATGTTTCAATGTTTTCTTTCAGTGCGATACACCTGTCTATGATATCTGTGCCAAAAGTAACTTTTTCTGCTATAGAAAAAAAATTACCCCAAAAATCTTTAGGATGATTTACTATATAAAAATATGCGGCATTGCTTAATGATATTTTTTGTTTCTCAAAATCATAGGGAACTTTTTCTAATAATTGCATTAATATGTCCACTTTGATATACTCAAAAATATCTTCGTTATTGGCAACAGAGTAATTAATTGGAGTTAGATATATTCCAGTGTATTTGTCTTTGTGCTGATTAAAAAAAATATTTAGAAAATATGATTTGCCTATTCCAAAAGCTCCAGAAAAGATAATGTTCTCATTGTCTTTTTGTTTTAGGAAATCAGCAAAACGTTCGATTTCTTCAGATATACTTATTTCCATTTTTATATTGATATTTGATTTGTCTCAAAGTTAATATCTTTTTTCATATTGAGCAAAACCTTCTGCCAAATCGTGTCAGTAACTTCTTTAATACCGGATAGTCCGTTCATAGATTATTCGGTATCTTTATTTTGTAAATCAAAATAATAAAGTATGTACGCAGTAAATCAATATGATGCAATCGCAGAGGATTACGATTCTCTGTTTAAAGACAAAGCCAGCATCGAGGAGAACAGTAAGATAGCCTCGATGCTTTTTGATGTTCCCGGAATTATTCTTGATGTGGGATGTGGTACCGGACTGTTCCTTGATATTCTGAAAGTATCTTCGGATGAATATTTCGGTATCGATCCGAGTAATAAGATGCTTGAAATTTTCAGAAAGAAGCATCCCGGATACCATAACTTGTGTATCCCGTTTGAGATGTTAAACCTGAAGTTTGTGGTATTTAATACTATTGTCGCTCTATTTGGTTCGGCCAGTTACATTGAAATTGAAGCATTAACGGATGTCCCCAAGGAGAAGAATTTGTTCCTTATGTTCTATAAAGAAACATATCATCCGGTGACTTATGAACGTAGTGGTTGTGAATTGGAATATTATGGACATTCGAGGCATGAGCTGGAACAAGGCTTTCCTCATTGTGAAGTAAAAGAGTTTGGTAACTATTATATCGTGACTAACGTATGATATTATATTCAGAACAAAATGTGTATGAAGCGGCGAAAGAACGCATAAGGCAGCTATTTTCTATAGGTGGTCGTCTGGGCGTTTGTTTTTCTGGTGGCAAAGATAGTACCGCTTTGCTGCATATCACTTTGGAAGTGGCACGTGAACTTGGTATTCAAAAGATACCGGTTATGTTTCTTGACCAGGAATGTGAGTACACATATACAGTCGAGTATATGCGTTATGTTATGTCTTTGCCGGAAGTAGAGCCTATTTGGGTACAAGTACCATTCAGATTATGGAATGCTAACAGTGGTGATTGGTTTATTCCTTGGGAGCCAGGGAAAGAGTGGATGCGTGAAAAAGAGGATATTGCTTTCAAAGAGAATGTATATGGCGCTGATAGATTTAAAGACATGTTCAATGCTATTGCATTTCATCATTTGGGAGAAGATTATGTCTCTTTGGGTGGTGTCCGTATTGAGGAATCTCCGGCCCGTCGTGCAGGATTAACAGGCAAGGAAACTCTTCCTGGTATGACATACGGAAAGCGTTGTAGTCATGGAGTAGTTATGTACCCTTTGTATGATTGGTCTTATCGCGATATCTGGTATTATATCTTCTCCAATCGATTAAGATATAATAAGGCCTACAATTACATTTTCTCAAAAGAACCGTTACGTTCGGCCAGGGTGTCCTCTCTGATTCATGAGAACAGTAATCAGAATATCCCTTACTTGCAGGAAATTGACCCGAAGTCATATAATGCCATGTACACCCGCATCCCCAATATTGGTACGACAAATCATCTTCTGTTGGATGCCTTTGAAGAGATACGTAATTATCCGAACTGTTTTAAGGATTGGCCGGAATATTTGCAGTATCTCATTGATAACATAGTAGCTGAGGATAAGAATAAAATCATTTTCTCCAATAACCTGAAGACAGTGATTACTAAAGTTGCAAATTGGTCTGATGTAGACCGTCTTGATATTTACCGCGCTTTTGCTCGTGGGATTATTACCGAAGACTTTGAACAGACAAAATTGAATAACAGATTATTGGTTCATAAATCAAAGTATAAATATGGAAAAACTAAAAGAAATAATCACCCGGATGCTTGATGAAGCGCCAGATAAAATAAACTTCTTCAATGAAGTGAGGCAACTTCTATTTTCTTTGTCCCCGGAGAAAGTGAACCCGGTGGATCGTGTTCTTTGGGTTCCAATGGAAATGGTAAAGGCAAACAACTATAATCCTAATGCTGTGGCAAAGCAGGAAATGCAGTTACTTTATACTTCCATTCGGGAAGACGGATATACACAACCTATTGTTACGATTTGGAGTGAGGAAGAGCAAAAGTATATCATTGTAGACGGGTTTCACCGTAATCTCATTGCACGTATGTACAAGGATATTGCCCGACGGAATAGTGGTCGTCTCCCCATTGTGGTTATTGATAAGGATATCAATGACCGTATGGCATCTACGGTCCGGCATAACCGGGCACGTGGTAAACATTCTGTTGACGGCATGACGAATATCATTTATAACATGATTAAAAATGGAGAGTCGGATGCAGTCATTTGTAAGAAGCTTGGTATGGAACCATTAGAATTTGTAAAACTTAAGCACATCACCGGCTTTGCTAAGATGTTCAAGAACTATGAATACAGCAAAGCCATTAAAGAAATTATTCATCACACAGATTCAGCAGAGTTATGATTATGGATATACAGAATATTGCAATAGATAAAATCATTCCATATTGGAATAATGCCCGGAACAATAGCAAGGCTATCAAACCGGTAGAGGAATCAATCAAGAAGTTTGGCTTTAACCAACCGCTTGTAGTAGATAAGAATCTTGAAATCATTGTCGGCCATACACGATACTTTGCCCTATTAAATCTTGGATATAAGGAAGTACCTTGTATAGTCGCTGATTTGGATGAAGAAAAGGCACGCCAGTATCGTATTGCTGATAATAAGACATCGGAGTTTGCATCATGGGATGAAGATAAACTGATACGTGAACTTAGGACTATGAATGTCCCTGCAGATATGCAAGATTTCTTTTTTGAGCCAATAGAGCAGCTGCTCGGATTTGATGTAAACTTTACTCCGGCAAATGATTATGCAACAGAAGATATGCAAGCAGAGGAAGTACAGCGGGAGTTCAGTCAGGAAATGGAACGTCAAGAGAATGAGGCTTTCAAAAAGAAAACGGAGCGTATTGAGGAGAACTTAGAGCAAGAAAAGACCGAATATATTGAAATGGCATGTCCCCATTGTGGAGAAATAATCAGGATGAAGAAGTGATATGGCAGCACCTGCGGGAAATAAATTTTGGATGTTAAGGAGTAAGCATGGGAGAGATAAACTCTTTTCCACGCCGGAACTTTTATGGGAAGCTGCCTGTGAGTATTTCCAGTGGTGTGATGAAAATCCCTGGCTCTCCAAAAAAGCTATTCAAAAGACGGTTCCTGTGAAAAGAAAGAAAGGGAAGAAAGTGGAAACTGTTAATGAACAGCAAGTGCAACAGGAAGTTTCCCCGACTTCCCGCCCGTACTCTCTTACCGGGTTTTGTATTTACGTAGGCGCTTCATCCAAATGGTGGAGCACCTTTCGTACGGAGTGTAAAAATAAGAATGACGAAGATTTTTTAGAGGTCATCGCACGCGTGGAAGAAACAATCGAAACGCAACAGTTTGAAGGTGCATGTGTCGGTGCTTTTAATGCGAATATCATTGCTCGTAAACTTGGGCTTGCGGATAAGCAGGAAGTGGACCATACGAATGCGGGGAAAGAGTTTAAGTCATTTTCATTTCTTCCATATACCAAAGAAGCGGAGAGTGTGAAATGATGGGAGAGAGAGTCAACATAAAACAGCGTTTAGCCTATAACTATCTTCGTGACGATGTTACGAAGTTCTTATGTTATGGTGGTGCCGGTGGAGGTGGTAAGTCATGGCTCGGTTGTGAATGGCTGATGCAATGTTGCCATTATCTTCCCGGAACTCGTTGGTTTGTGGGGCGAAATAATCTCAAAGACAGTCGAGCATCTATAGCGGTGACATTTGTTAAAGTGGCTAACTCTCATGGCTATCCATATTATCACTTGACAAATGACGGCATCAAGTTCGATAATGGGAGTGAGATTATCTTTTTGGATTTGACATATTACCCTTATAAAGACCCGATGTATGAACGTTTCGGCTCCTTGGAATTTACGGGTGGATGGATCGAAGAGGCGGGTCAAGTGAATAGATTGGCCTTTGAAGTGTTACAGACTCGTATAGGACGGCACTTGAATGATGTCTATAATGTTCCAGGGAAAATTCTTATTACTTGTAATCCCAAAAAGAACTGGTTATACGATAAATTTTATAAACCATGGAAAGAGCATAAGTTAAAAGATGGTTATGCTTTTGTACAGGCGTTGGTACAAGACAATCCATTTGCAACAGAAGACTATATAAACACTTTGAAAAATACTAATGATAAAGTAACGAAAGAGCGTTTGTATTTCGGCAATTGGGAATATGATAATGATCCGGCAGTACTTTGTGATTATGATGCTATTTGTGACTTGTTTACAAACGAGCATGTACAACCGATAGGCTTATCGACTGGTTCTTCTGACCTTGCCATGAAAGGCCGAGACCGTTTTGTCTGTGGGCATTGGATAGGTAATGTATGTAACATCAGGTTAGACCAGGAATACAGTACGGGTAAATCCATTGAAACGGATCTTAAAAACATGATGATACAGTGGAAGATTCCACGTAGCATGATGGTAGTTGATAGTGATGGGCTGGGGAGTTATCTTGAAAGTTATCTGAATGGCATCAAGGAGTTTCATGGTGGTAACCGCCCTATTAATCCGGAGTTTGACAATCTGAAATCAGAGTGCGCTTTTAAGCTCGCAGAACTAATAAATAACCGACAGATAAGGATTATATGTACGGAAGCCCAAAGAGAGCGTATAATCGAAGAATTAGGAGTTTTAAAGCAAGACCATATAGATGCTGATACCCGAAAGAAAGGAATAATCAGTAAAGAGAAAATGAAAGAGATACTTGGTCATTCTCCGGATTATCTTGATATGCTGATAATGGCAATGTTCTTCCGTATCAAACCAATTCCCAAACGACCAAAAGCAAAATTAGGACAGATATGACAGTAAAAGAATTTTTGATATTAAGTGAGGTGGCAAGTAATGTTACTGAATTATTGGAACAGATAAAGAAACTCCCAAAGCCGGATTTCATTTTGGGAGTTCGTTTGCCGGATAATCTGAATGATACCACTATTGGGCAACTTATGGGACTACAATCTATATCAAGCGATGTTGATTGTATAATGATACCATGTCATGTCCTTTTAGGATTCTCTGTTGAACAAATAGAAGTATGTGAGGTAGAGGATGTTTTGGGCTTTTCCTCATGGGTTACTAAAGAGGTGGAACGGATAACCAAGCTGTTTGAAACAACAAGTGTGGCGCCTACTTCTGAAGAAAAACGTGCAGGTGTAGACCAACTGTCATTTGGCTTGTTTGGTTTAGTAGATTATTATGCAACCCGCATGGGAATCACTGATCATGAGTTGGTAGAAAGGGTTCCATGGATAAGAGTGTATAAATGTCTTGATATGGATGCCGAGAAGATAAGATATGAGCGAAGATTACGTAAAATTTATCAAGATAATAGCAAATGAACACAAGTGTAGAAAGGAAAATGGCTTCTGTTGCAGAAAAGCTGAAGGGTATAACCTATTTGTTTGATAACTGGGCGACGGCTAATGTCCGATTGGATAAGATGCCATTACCGGCTATCATTAATCTACTACCTGTATCCGGTAAGTTTATTATATCCAGAACGCAGTTGAGGGATTGCCCTAATTGCATGATAGCATTTGCCGATAAGACTGAATTTGATTTTGACGGTAAGGAGAATGATACTATCATAGAACGTTGTAAAGAACATGCAGTGAACTTTATTCGTGAGCTTAATAAAAGTGGATTATTTGAGTGGGTGAGTGATGAAGTTCCTTATTCTATCTTTTACGATAAATTGGATGTGAATGTTACCGGAATTGTAATAGAATTGAAACTTAAAGAGGTTCAAGGAGTCTCAATGTGTTAGTTATGGAAGATAGGAGAAAAGAGATAAAGGGTATCCTGAATGAAGAATTGGAAAGTCTTCGGCAGCGTATTGTTGAGAACCATATACAGGCTGGGCAGCGTGCAAGTGGAAGGACTATCAAGAGCTTGCATGTCGTAGTGGATGATGATCATGGAATTCTGTTTGGTAGGAAGGCTTTCGGTGTATTGGAAACAGGACGTGGACCGGGGAAAGTACCTAAGGTTTTTTATAAGATTATTCGGCAGTGGATGATAGATAAAGGTATTCAAGTAGAAAAGCCTAAGTCATTTGCTTATCTCGTAGCCCGGAAAATAGCAGAAAAAGGTACCAGGCTTTATCGTACAGGGAAACATGAAGACATATATTCAAAAGATATTGAAATAGCAATACAAAATATAATGAATCGTGTATTTGGTATTTTCTCAAAGGATGTGAAACATATAAATCTGAATAACAATGAGAACAGTAATATTTGAAAATAATCATCAGATACGGTATCCTGATGTTGTGTGCTTCTGTTTTAATCCACAAGAGATAACAGTTCAAACTAATAATACAGTGACTATCAGCATTGCGGCCAATGGGAAAAAATATACAGATGTAAGGAGTCCTTATTCAGGAACAGTATATGCTGATATTTCGTGTTATATGCGTTCTTTCTTTTCTGTTGATACTTCATTGTTGCAGTCAATTCGAGTGTCGGTAACGGTTTCTACGAGTGTTGATAATTTTAGTTTTACTACTGATAGTATTTGGGGAGCAATTAATATTGGTGAGGTATTTAATGCACCTCGTGTAGTTAGATGGTTCCGAAAGTTTCCTTTTACTTTCTCATTGTTTGTGGCTGAGGGAGCGACTGTTCGTTTTCGTTATGACCAAAATAGATATGTTACAAAAAACTTATCCGCAGGATTAAATCACATCAATGTTGCGGGATTGGTATCATCAGCTAAAGATTTTGCGGTAATTCGTCTGGATGAGGATTTGCCTACCAGCACATTTGAATACACGTTTGATAATACGTTTGCTCCGATAGGTGATGGGACTGTTATAAATAGGTTGGTAGTAGATTCTTCAGAGTGTGGTATTTATCTTCGTTGGATAGATAGACATGGTTTTTATCAGTATTGGTTGTTCTAGATTGGGGACAATATATTGCAGGTAAGTACAAATGGTGAATTGCTCTATCAAACTTTCTCGGACAATAAATATGCTTATTATGGGGTATCACGTCAATCTAAGAAAATACAGAAATCTATAAAGGCTTGTGCTACACTTATAGATCAGGATACATTTGATATGTTGTCTACTTTGCATACGTCCCCTTTAATTGATTTGTATCATGAGGGGAAATGGTTCCCTGTAAGATTGGCAACGGGAACAGTGAGCCATTTGCGGAAACCCTTGCAGGATTTTGAAATAGAGATAATATTACCAGAAACAATATCACAGAGTTTATGAGAAATGAATTATTGTTTATTGACGGTGAATTGGTGGATTTGGATGACAACACTAAGATTACTTTGACCTATAAAAGTAACCTGTTTACCGATTTGAGTAAGATCGTAAGCAATAACAGTTATACGATCAAGTTGCCTAAGACAGTCAGGAATCAACGTATTATCCAACATGCTGACCTTCCGGCATGCCAGACTGACTATCCGAGAAAGTTTCATGATGCAAGGTATATCCGTAACGGGGTTGAAATTATTTCTAACGGGAAAGCTGTATTGATGACTGGGGCGGATTCTTTTGAAATAGCTTTGACGTGGGGGAATATTAGCTTGTTATCTAACATTATTGAGGGTGACAAAACATTGAATGATTTGAAAGATAGTTATCCTGAGTATTATACTATTTGGAAAAGAGAGATTAGTAATTATCAAGATGGTGCAAGTTTTATCATGTCCGATATGAATATGGGGGTACGGAATTATGATAAAAAGAACTATATCCATCCATGTGTCCGGGCAGGTTGGATTTTAGAACGTATATCCCAGGATAGCGGTATCAAATTCTTATTTCCTACCAATGTCACAGATAATCTGATTAACAAACTCCTTGTTCCGATGTTAACCAAGAAAGGAAAGGGAGAGGATTATAATAATCAATTAGGAATCACTTATGAGTATGTGAACGGAACGCGACCCAATCATGATTATGGATATGTTTTGAGAGGTAGTACGTCTACTTATAAAAAAACAGATTATCTGGAAACGGTAGACCTTAGTTCATCCAAGTACGAAGGCATGAAGATTTTGAAGGACAATACCAAAATTCGGATCATGGGAAGAATGTTTTTTAATTTTGTGAGAACAGAGGTTCCTAATCCGAGATTTGTAGCTTACAAAGTTGTGAATGGGGCTGCGGAGGAAGTGTTTTCAGTCAGCTATACCAGTTTGGAGAAGAGAGGTACTCAAAATTGGTTTGTATCTTTTGAATATGATGATTATACATCTGTATTGGCTGCGGGGGATGTGATCTATTTTGCCTTTTCCGATACCGGATTGTTTACAGATAGTTGGGGTAGCACAACCTTTGTAGTCGGGTTATTGGCATTCACTGAAGAAACCAATGTTTTTGAAGATGGAATAAGCGATGGATATTATCCTATTATATCCAATTTGCCAAACATAAAGCAGATTGATTTCATTAAGTCTTTATCTGTTATGTCTGGTACATTTGCTGTAGTCAAAGATGATGTTACGGTTAGGTTTGTTTCAATGGATGAAGTTACAACTAACAAGTCTAGGGCTATAGATTGGACTACGAAGGTGGTTGCGTCGTATCAGGATAATAAACCTAAAACTATCTCGTTTTCTCTTGATGGATTTGCTCAAAAGAATGTCTACAAGTGGAAAGAAGACAAAACAGTATCTGGAGATTATGAAGGATGCATCAATGTTGATGATGAGACTATTGAACTAAGTAAAGATAGCGTTACGCTTCCTTTTGCCGCAACCGATACGAGAGCCGGCAAAGCATATATTCCAATTTATGAATATGAAGATAACGAGGAGATTGGAAAGATAGGGAAAGTTGAACCTCGTATATTGTTGGAGATTAGTAACAATGGTAAGTCAAGGGCAACATTCAACGGGTTGTCATGGCATGCCTTGTTGTCTAAAAATTATCAATCATACCAAAAGGTGGTACATAATCCGGTTGTCATTACGGAAAAAATTGAAATTAACGATATTGAGCTAAAAGAGTTGGATGTAACGGTTCCGGTATATCTGGGCCAATACGGTAGATACTATGCTATTATATCTGTAAAGGCAGAAGATACGGGGATATGTGAGTGTAAATTATTACAGTTGGAGGTATAGTTATGGAAAATGTAGAAGAAAGAGTGCTGGATATTCGGGTACGATACGATGATGCTATCCGAAAAATCGCAGAATATCGTACTCAGCTGGATGTACTTCGAAAAAGAGAACAAACTTTAAAAGAGGATTTGAAAGCAGGACGTATGAGTCGCAAAGAGTATAACTTACAGTTATCAGAAACCAAGATTGCTACTCGTGAAGTGAACGAGGCTGTTCGAATTCTGAGTAAGCAAATACAGAATGAGCGTAAGGAACAGACGGAGCTTGAAGGTAGCTTAGTTAGATTACGTGCGGAACTTTCTAATTTGACTGCTTCTTATGATAGGTTAAGTCGTGCGGAACGTAACAGTGCCAAGGGCAAAGAGATTCAAGATAAGATAAATGCCATTACCGATGAATTGAAGGAAGCGGAAGAGGGTACACAGCGTTTCTATCGTAATGTCGGTAATTACGAGGAAGCTTTGAAAGATTTTGTAGGTATCAATAATGACTTTGCAAATTCTTTGTTGAATATCGCCCAGAACTCAAATGGAGTGAAAGGCTTTTTCTCCAATATGAAGACAGAAGCATCTGCTTTAGGTTCAACGCTAAAGGCATTATTGAAAAATCCGGTATTTATGAGTATAGCAGGTGTTGCCGGAGTCGGTTTTGCTTTCAAATGGTGGTATGACTACAATAAGGGGGTAAAAGAGGCTACCAAATTGACAAAGCAATTTACGGATAAGTCTGGCGATGATTTGAAAATCTATCGGAGTGAAGTACAAGCTTTGGCTGATTACTACAGTAAAGACTTCCGGGATATGTTGACTGCTATTAATTCCGTAGAAAAACAGTTTGGCATATCTTCTGATGAAGCGTTGAAAGTAATCAAAGATGGTTTCATTGCCGGAGCAGATGCGAAAGGTGAGTTCCTATCTGCTTTGAAAGAATATCCGGCATACTTCAAAGAGGCTGGTATCTCTGCGGATCAGTTCGTTGCTATTATTGCAGAAACCAATAAGCAGGGTGTCTTCTCTGATAAGGGAATTGATACAATCAAAGAGGCGAATACCCGGCTTCGGGAAATGACTACATCAACGGCTGGTGCATTGGATGGTATCGGTATCAGCTCTAAACAGGTTCAGAAAGATTTGCAGACAGGAGCAAAGACTACTTTTCAAATCATGCAGGAAGTATCTGCCAAATTGAATGAACTACCGGAAAGCAGTGCGGTGGTTGGAACTGCCATTGCAGATATCTTTGGCGGTCCGGGAGAAGATGCCGGCTTGCAATATATCCGTACCTTGAAAGATATTTCTGTTAATCTAAATGAAGTCAAAGGTAAGACCGGGGAACTGGGTAAAGTGGAAGATGACTTGCTCGCTTCTCAAACGGAACTAACCAAAGAGGTCGCTTTGCTTTTTGACGCTACAGGTGGTTCATTTGAGAAAATGACGGGTAGGATTGAGACTTTTGTTAATGATACTCTATCCTCTTTGATTAGAGGGGTACGAGCTTTATTTGAATCGGTAGAGGATATCTCGGAACGGGAAACTAAAGCGGCTGTTGAGCTTGGTAAGAATGTTGCAGAGGCTAATGTCGGAGATGAATATGCCAAGATAGAGGCGGCACGGGCTCGATATGTGAAAGCGGGGCTTTCTGAGGAAGAAGCTTTGAAAAAAGCTAAAGAAGAAAGACTGCAGATGCTGAACTTATCCCTGAAGCAGGAAGAAGAATACTTGCAGGAAACTATTGCTATCAATGAGAAATATAATAAAGAGCTGGATGATGTTTCATTCTGGCGTCAGGGAATTGGTAAAGACCGTTCTAATTCAGCCATAAACAAGGATATTGCTTCTTCATGGAATAATCGTATGGCACAGTTGTCGGCTGTGGAATCCAGGAAAGAGACTATTAACTTGGTGTCTTCATATACTGGAGATACCGATAAAAAGAAAACGCCGATTGTTGACCCTAAAGCTGTGGCTGAAGCTCTTAAAATCAAAAAGAAAGAACTGCAAGAGATACGTAAGGCTGAGGATGAAATGCTAAAGCTCGTCAAAAATAGCCGGAAAAAGCAGACGCAAGAGATAGAATATGAATATAGCCGCCAGATTGAAGATTTGGAAATTCGCTTGAAAACCGAAAAGGACTTGACACCTCGTGCCAAAGAGGAAATCGGAAAACAGATTCTTTCTCTTGAACAGCAAAAAATAGCAGCTTTGCAAAAGCTCTCCGATGAAGAACTGAGAAAAGAAATTGAAAATCGGCAGAAGCTTATCGCCCTGCAGCTTGAATCTGTAAAAGCCGGAAGCGAGCAGGAGTATCAATTAAAGATGCAGCAACTTGTAGCCCGACGTGATGCGGAGCTTCAGCAGAAAGAGCTAACCGAGCAGATGAAACTTACTATTATGGAGAAGTACAACAAAAAGATTGATGATTTGACCGAGCAGCATAATAACTCCATAATCAAGAAACAAGAGGATGCATTAAGGATACGTTTTGAAACAGAAATAGCCCAGACATACGGTGACGAACAAGAAATTCTCCGTATTAAGATGGAGCAGAAGCTTGCAGAGTTGAATACTATACAGCAACTTGAGGGGGAAAGTATAGAAGCTTTTAATTTGCGTAAACTTCAGGCTCAAAATGACTATAATGATGCAAAGAAAGCTGTTGCAGATAAGGAGATAGCTATTGAACAATCCAAATATGATGCTATGGCTACTGTTACAAATGGACTTATTGCCTTGACAGATGAGATAGGTAATCAAGACCGTAACTTTGCCATTGCAAGTAAGGCTTTGGCTCTTGCTGAAATTGCAATCAATACAGGTAAGGCTATTTCTAAAATGGTTTCAGCGGAAGCAGGAAAGGGTATCATTGGACTTGGTACAATGGCAAGTGGTATAGCTACTATACTTTCTAATATTGCAGCTGCCATATCTACGGTAAAAAGTGCTAAATTTGCACAGGGTGGTTCAGTAGTAGGTCCGGGCTCGGGTACAAGTGACTCTATACCGGCGATGTTATCTAATGGTGAAAGTGTAATGACGGCTGCCGCGACTTCTATGTTTGCTCCGTTATTATCAGCTTTTAACCAAATGGGTGGTGGCATTCCTATCAACGTCACTACTTCATCCAATCAGGCGTTGGGTGAAGATATGCTTTCCAAAGCTGTTGCAAAGGGTATGATGATGGCTCCGCCGCCGGTATTGTCCGTAGAGGAATTTACTTCTGTTGCAGATAGAGTAAAGTATGTCGAGAATCTTGGTAGTGTATGAATGCGTATGAGTTATTAATTCTGAATAGGAACATCCTCCAAGTAATGGATGGTGTTTCTCTTGATGTTGGGGATGTGAAATACATCCCAGTATATCAGGAATATATGCACTTGTTACGGGAAGGGCATAAAAAGACCTATATCATGCAATATTTATCTGATGAATATAGTATTGCAGAAAGGACCATTTATCGGATCATTGATAAGTTCTCAAGTACGGTTAATATCTAAGTAAGAGCGGAGTAATTTTCCGCTCTTTCTGCTTAGTAAAAAAGTTACTGACAAAGCGTGTCAGTGGAATAAACTTCTTATATTCTTCAAGCCGTATCCTGTTTTCTACCTTTGTTACAAACAATTATGTAGTATGGCAAAATTATACATTAACAAGGACATTGTTGCCGATAGGGATAAGCTAGAGAGTTGGTATTTGACCGGTGATGAAGGGCTTTCGTTTCCAGATATTCAATATTTTCTTTCATGGCTTGACCCGGCTGACCCTACAATCGACATTGAAATACATTCATGTGGTGGTGACACTGTTGAGGGGTATGCAATTTATGATGCATTACGTGCATCGGGTAAGGAAATTTCTTGTACTGTTGTTGGAAGATGTGCTTCTATGGCGACAATTATTCTACTGTCTGCACCGCTGGAACGCAGAAAGGCTTATCCCCATGCAAAGTTTCTCATTCACAAACCATATTTGGCAAAGTATGACGATGTCTTAGACCTTGAAACGATAGAAACCCTTAAATCAAGTTTGGAAACGGAAAAAGCTAAGATGTTAGCAGTCTATGTTGAAAGGACAGGGACAGAGCCAAACGTGTTGGAAACTCAAATGAATAAAGAAACATGGTTTGGTGGAGAGGTTGCAAAACAATTAGGATTTATATCTGCTGTTCTTGTCCCAACTACAGCAAAAGGAATCGATTATAAACTTAATAGTAGAAAAATGAACAAAGAAAAACAAGTGACAGTGAAGCAATCTATCATTGATAAATTGCTTGCCAAATGTGGCTATCAAAAGATTGAGGATATTCCAGTAATATCTATGGAGTTGACAGACGCCGAAGGTAATATACTGACGGTGGAACGTGAAGAGGGAGAACCGCAAGTCGGGGATGCCGCGTCTCCTGACGGTGAACATGTTATGCCTGATGGGAAGACTATCATCGTAACCGATGGAGTAATTACAGAGATTAAAGATCAGGAGGAAGAAAATGGTGATGAGGAGATTGAGGCTTTGAAGGCACGCATTGAAGAACTTGAAGCGGAAAATGCGGCTTTGAAAGTTAACTCCCGTACAGTTGAGGACAATAAGATTCTGAATGCTGTAAAGATGGCAGGTGGGGAAAATTGGTTGGCGAAGCATTGCTCAACCTACAGGGTTTCTTTACGTGCCCAGACTTTTAAGACAACTGTTGATCCTCAGGCCAGTGCAGAGGAAACACCTATTCAGAGGAAGTTGAGAGAAGAAAGAGAAAAGCGAGCTAAAAAGTAAAGAAAGGAGATTTGAGTATGCCTATTTTAGATTTTTCAAAATTGACACCGGACAATCAGGCGGTGAAGGATTTGAAAGACTTGATTGAATTGACAGTCTTTCAGAATGAGGATATGGAGCGTTTTATGACGTTCATGCCTAAAGTGACCAATGGCAAGAAAGTTGGTTTTATTGGTGAAATGGAGGATGTGGGTATCGCAGGCTCTGGATGTGATCCTACATATCAAAAGGTGGCTATTGCTGCAGCCCAAAAGGTTTGGGAAATTGGTGATTGGCAAGTTCCATTGGAAATGTGTTATGAGGATTTGGAAAACACTATTGCTAAATATTGCCTAAAAACCGGTACTAATATTGCGGACCTTACTTCTACTGAGTATATGGATGGAATCGTCCTTCCGAAGCTAACGGAAGCAATGATGAAAATGTTGTGGCGCTTTACTTGGTTTGGAGATAAGGATGCTGCCAATGTTGAAAGTTCAGGGCAAATTACAGATGGTTTGAATGTTGAATTGTTTAAAACATGTGACGGTTTCTTTAAACGTCTGTTTGCTATATGTACAGCTAATGCTGGCCAGCATACTGTCATATCAGCCAATGCTGAAGCATCTTATGCTTTGCAAAAATCCAAAATGAAAGAATTGGGTGCTGCAACTTCTATATTTGATGCAATGCTTGAAGATGCGGATAGCCGTATTTTCCAAAAGTCCGGACATGCAATTTTTGCTACGAAATCATTGTGTGATTCTTTATCTCGTGACGTGAGAGAAAAATATAAGGTTATTATGCCTTGGAAAGTTATTTTTGACGGACTTGAAGTAGGGGAGTATGACGGTGTTACAGTTGTAAAATGCTCAATTTGGGATCGATTTATCCAAGCATATCAGAATGATAAAACCAAGTTGAATCTTCCCCATCGTGCTGTTCTGTGTTCTCCGGACAATCTGATGTACGGCTGTGAAGGTGATAACCCTATGTCAGACCTTGATATCTGGTTTGAAAGAAAATCCCGTAAGAATTATATCTATTCTACAGGTAAACTTGGTTCTATGATTGGCGAGGATAATCTGGTACAAGTTGCATATTAGGAAAGGAGGTATTTATGGGAGTATGCGATGATATTTTGAAGAAAGATATTTCTCCGTCTTGTGATGACCCGGTTGTACAAGGTTTGGAGCAGGAAGGTGTGATAATGAATCGTGCAGATGTAGACTTTGCTGCAACACTATTCAATTCTACCCGTAAGAATGTGATTGAGACACTAGCCATGAAGACGGGAAAGAAAGCATATAAAGTTATTGTACCAGGAAAGGCTCCATTTACAGGAACTACCACAGCTTTGGCTACTGGTACATATCGCAATTCATTCACAAACACTCTTGTACTTGTGATTCTAGCTAATGATCCGGATGTTTGTGCAGATATTATTGACGGCTTGGCTAACGGTTCTTACGTTGTAGTGTTGGAAAATAAATATAAGGGGTTACAAAAAGAAGCAAATCCGGGCGATGCCGCTTTTCAGGTTTTTGGATATTATCAAGGTCTTACAGCTACTACTATTGAAAACAATAAGTATAGTGAAGATACAGAAGGCGGATGGACCGTAACACTTGAAGAACAGAAAGCTCCAAAGTCTGCTTTATTCTTGTATAAAACAAGTTATGAAGCTACTAAAACTGCTATTAATACTTTAACGGCCGAACCGGCAGAGTAGAGGTATGACAGTTTTAGAAGTGGTTGATAAATTGAAAGAGTTGGGGGATAAACTCCCCCTCTCTTCTTCTGATAAATCAGACATTGAAGTAATGTATCATGAAGTCTTCGGACGAACTTTTATTAGAACTTCATGTGGTGATTGCTATCGTGATGCTGTGATTGAGATGTATTCATATTTAAAAAAATACAGAAAGATGAAAGAAAAATCAAATTATGCATTGAAAAATGGTGTTTTACTCCAGGCTGGCTTTGGGAGTGGTGAAATGTATACCAATGATAATCTAACTGATGAAGCGGCAGAAAGATTTCTTGCGGGAAATCCTAAAGGGATAGTGTTTTTTGCTTTAACGCCTTCTGATTGGGAGGAAAGGGTTGAAAAACGCAAGAATCCTGTTACGGTTTTGGATGAGATTTTAGTTTCAGAATTGGTGAAAGCTTTCCAAGTGGAAGGTGCGACTGTCAAAATTGTAAAAGATGCATTTAAAACCTATCAAATAGATGGAAAGAAGGTGACTTCTAAATTATTGGATGCCCATATAAAAAAGGCTCAATCCCTTTTTGAATTAAAACAAGAAACGACAGAATAATAAATGACCTCACGAAACGATGAATGTAAATGATTTAAAGCAGAAAAGTAATAGGCGTGTTGATACGGGATATTTACGTAATCTTGGCATCCAAAGCTATGGTGATGATAATCTATATCCTCAACATTTAAGGAATATCATCGCTGCGAGTTCAACGGGTAGTGAATGTACGGAACGTTATGCCAATTTTATAGAAGGGAATGGTTTTCGTGAGGTCACTTTTTCTGAATATGTAGTTAATCGTCGTGGTGATACAGCAGATGATATCCATGCTTTTGTATGTAGGGATGTCGCAGATTATGATGGGATAGCAATACATGTAAACTATAATATGTTTGCTGATATAGTAGAGATACAGCATGTCCCCTTTGAGAATTGCCGTTTATTAGAGGAAGATGAAACCGGATATATTGCAAAGATTGCGGTTCATCCAGATTGGACAGGAAAGAAAACTCGTAAGGGTAAGGCTATTAAAGTTGTACAAGAGAATGTAGAGTTCATCGATGTTTTTAATCCTTGTAAAGAAGTGGTGTATGCACAGATTCGTGCTGCTGGGGGAATTGAAAACTATAAAGGACAGATATTGTGGATTAGTAACACTGGAAAATTTGTGTATCCTGTCGGAAGGGCTGACCGGGTGATTACGGAAATGAGTACGGATGAAGGGCTTGCAAATGTAAAATATCGTAATGTTCGCTGTAATTTTATGCCTTCTGGAATGATTGTTACCAAGAAAGGTGTTTCTTCGGTACATCTTGATGAAGAAGGGAATCCGATAAGAGAAGATAAGCTAAGCGAAGATACAGGCTTTTCAGATACCGTTATACAACTTCAAGGAGATACTAATGCTGCAAAAATATTGGAAGTAACTTTAGAATCTGATGAAGAAAAGCCGGAGTTTGTGGATATCAGCTCTAAAAATTATGATAAAGAATTTACTGTGACTGATGCCAGTGTGGTAGAACGTATTTATTCTGCTTTCGGACAAGAACCTTGGTACTGTATTCGTATTGGTAAGGTGGGCTTTTCCGGTGATATATTGGAAGATGCATTTGAGTATTATAACTCTATTGTATCAAAACAACAGCGAATGATTGAACGTGCTTTTCAGAAGATTTTTGAGCATTGGTATGAATCTGTTAATCCATCTAATGACTTTAGTGTACAACCTCTTAAATACGTAAGGAATGCAGCAGTATCTAATAACAACGGATGAAGTCTCTAAGCTAGCCCGTACGATGTCAGTGCATATCGATGCGGAAAAGATAGAGACATATATCAGGGAGTCGGAGAACATTGATTTGAAATTAGCTTTGGGGGATGCTTTACTTTTAGATGTAAAAGAACACCAAGAGAATTATGATGAGTTGCTTAATGGTGGTTCTTATGATGCAGGATATGGTGAAAAACGTTCTTTTGTAGGGTTGAAAACGGCATTAGCCTATTATACCTATGCTCGTATAGTGAAGAATGGGGATGGTAATGTTACCCGTTTAGGATTTATGAATAAGGATAACGAGTATTCTTCACGTCCGGATTTTAAAGAGAAGCTCATGGCCTATAATGATGCTTTTTCTGTAGCAGACCGATACTTAAAAGAATGTGTGCGCTATTTGAATGACAATAGGCACTCTTTCCCTTTATATAGGGGAAATGGGGGACTGACCGCAAACCGTGTAACATGTAGAATTTTGGGTGAATAATTATGAAAGAGAATTTTAATACATTAAGACAAAGGGCGACTCAAATAAAAAATGAAGTTGAGGACGGCGCTAATACTTCTGCAAGAGTAGGTTCATTTTGTGAGGACGTAGTAGATACAATGACTGGTACCATTACGGAATATAATGTTTCCGTCCAGCATCCTACTTCGGGTACCGGTGGCACAGACCGCTACACACTTGAGACGGCTATCGCCCAAGTCCCGCCAGAACTTAGAAACATCGGACTGAAGGTGTCATTCATTAATTCGGACGGCAAGGTAGAAACGTGGGAGTTCCAGGGCGGGACGTTTACAAGTGCCGGAAGTTGGGTACAGGGCGGCATACAGAAACTTTCCGAATTAGCAAAGACGAATGATGCTACCAGACAGAAAATAGGCGTTTATGGTAGTAAAATGAGAAAATTTAATTGGCAGTTCGGCGCCAGCTGGTATGTATCCAATGGCGTATTGGCAAGGTACGGTTATAATGCGTTCTACTCAGAGCCTTTGCGGTTGGATGCCGGAACATACACAATCGGTAACAATCCCGGTAATGTACAATATTTCCTTTCTGCGGAATATCCGGATGTAGGCGTTGAAGCCAGCATGGCGAATCTGGGACAGCCAATAACTTTATTGGAGCCTGCATATCTGATGCTCAACAATCCGACGGCCAACAGGGATATTTCAGAAATGACAATTGACGTCTACGGAAATGTTATGACAGAAATGCTGGAACAGCAACGAAAGGATATTACCGAAACCATGGCGCACACCCAGAGAAAAATCAGCTTGGTAGAAGGACTGGTACCCACCTTTAATGCTGCCGGTGCAGGTCTGACACTGTTTGTTCCGCTATATGATCGTGCGGATAGAGAGTTATACATAGAGCTACCGGGACTTTATTCCGTTGGAATACGTCTGTACAGAAATGGTATAAATGACTCGTATCTATCCCCCGTTTCAGAGAGAATTCAGATAAGAAGGGGCAGCTTCAGGGTAGATGCCGAAACAACGGGATTGGATATGGTATTCTCTCATATGGGTAAAGCGATTACAGAAGGAACCATGCTGGATATCAGCAATGTTAAACTATACCGTTTAGACTATGTTGACACAGACATACGAAATATAATTGACGGCCAAATAACGAAGGATGTAAAACACCGTTTTACGTTCAATGTTCAGCGTAGCCCCTATATCAAGGATGATACTCTTGTCCTTCCAAGCAGCTATGCCTGGAAAACAGAATGGTATTATGTTAAGAAGGGTGTATATAAACTGGAAGGATTCAAAAACGAAGCTTTTCAAAATGCCGTATTGATACAGGCGTGCGTTGAAAAGGAGTCGGACATCGTTGAAGGGTGCAGGGCGGTGAATTTCCAGTCAGTTCAAAAGGACGGTAACAGGTATATTTATGTAACGGAAGACGGCTTCATACAATTGCCGGACAAAACTTACTCTTTGGAGAATCCAGGTGCTTATTATATACACGACAGGGTGGCTGTCGCAGGAACTGCAGAGCCGCTGCCTTCCGGAGAACCTGTTACTGTAATTGATATTACGGATCGTTTTACCGGCTGGTTCGTCCCCTCATATAATCCTAACTCAGTGACAACCAATGCCTACGCGGATGTTCCCGCTGGAGCGAAAATCAGGGTTTCATTCAATTCTGGATGGTATGGAACAGGATTCTTCAGTTCGCGTACTTCCGACGTAGATACTGACAAAAAGAATTTTGGTCCGTTGACTCCGGGTGCCGCCATCATTGCTGATTTCAGTTATATGAAACTGAATTTCATCAATATCAATAAAGTGACCGATGACATGATAAAAGAACTTGAGACGAACCTGCATGTCACACTTGAGATTCCCAAAGAAAAGATGATATTGGATAAAATTGAAGCGCCTAAAGTTCTGCTGGAGAGCTTTAACCTTGATTTACCAAGATTCGGGCGTATCAATATTATAACGGATGAAGATGCCCCCCTTTCCTCATGGCCCGTTGACAAAAGTACGAAACATCACACCAGGATAGAATACGATGATGGGATAAACACTTTTGAATGCTATTCTGACACATCCTATCAGGGAAGCAGCTCATAGGGATTGCCACAGAAGAACTTCAGGCTACGGCTGTATTCGGACGACGGGCTGACCCAAAAGAAGAGAGTGAAGTTCGGTTCCATGATTGAAACGAACCAGTTCAACCTGAAAGCCTTCTACACGGATATAACCCAATGCAAGGAACCGGTGATATACAGGCTGTGGCTTAAAACAAAGACGGCAAGGGATTTTGACGCACAGTTCCCCTGGTCAGACAATTTAAAACTGTTCTCTTCCGTTACCGGATGCTATTACGGTTTTCCGGTTGAAATTCGGGTAAACGGGGAGTTTTACGGACTTTCTTTTCTGTTGAACAAGAAAGACAAGGATAATTATCTTATAGACAGCAGTGACAAGGGATTGCTTGTGTGCGGTGAAACCAACGCCGCCGGTTTTTGGACAACCTATGACAGTGCCAACTTTGCAGATGAGATAGACGACGAGATGCCGGAAACTACGGCATCGGCCATGAGAGATTTCATTGAGGAGTTCTGTGCACAGGATACGTCTTATATCCGGGAACACGCTTCCGAGAGGTTGTATGTGGATGACTGGATTGACTACTACATCTTTCTTGAGGTTTTTGGAATCGTGGACAACTATGCCAAGAACCTGCTGTTTTACAGTGGCGAGGACAAAATGAAGTTCAGTGCATTCCTGTACGATTGTGACTGGTCTTTCGGATATAATGACAGGAATGGAGTGGAATACAACGCCTTGACAATGAATAAAAGAACAGCTCAGGCTGCCGATACATCGTTCTTTGAAAAATTCGTTTCAGTTTTCTGGGAAAGAATTGTGGAACGGTTTGGCTATTTGTATAACAACGGTTTTATAAACTACGAGGCTGTGAAACGTGAATTTGTCAATGTTCAGTCCGGTATTCCATACTCCGTTTTTGCGGACGAGATGGAGAAGTGGCCGAAAAAGTTTGCCGCAATTACTGATACGCCTAAATACGGGTATGTTCCCAAACTGCTGCTATGGTACAAAAAACGGATTGGATGGCTGAAAAACAAACATTTCCTGGAAGGGAATGTGACTTATTTTTAAGAGTATTGTTCATCCCGGACTGTGAAGTACCGGGATGAGTGAAAAGCAAAGTATGAAATTGTTTACTTTATATACCCTGCTCTTGCTGGGATGATTTTCTGCAACGGTTTACCAACTCTTTTATTTCAGATTCGATAATGTTTATGTTTAAAGGGTCATATTTATGTATGTTAGTAAGAATATCTCTTAAATAAGTATAGAACAGAGTAAAACATTCTTGATTTTTAGTCGGGGATACTTCTGCATATCCATCATTTATATAATCGAAAAAACTATTATGGTAATGTGCTGTTGAATGATTGCGTTTAGGCATTATCCATTCATCAAATTCTTTTTTCCATTTATTTATTATACGTACTATTTCTTTTTTTGATTCAGGATGTGGATTATAATATAGTGGATTGTTTGGTTTAGTTGTAATATCTAATAAAGATTTCATTATTTCACGCATTTTCATTAAAGCTATATTCAAAAAGAAGCAGCCTTCATATTTGTTGGTTGCAGATACTATCTTATTGAAACAGATAGTAACATCAAGTCGGGCAGCCAATAATAGAGCATGCACCTCTGTCTTTTTTATTTCATTAAGTGAATGGTCGTTTAATACAGTTTCTCTTTTTTTGAGTTCGGCAATACTTTTATGAAATTGATATAATGCCTCACTCATTCTCTCAATGTCATGTTCATGCATACTGCTATTTTTGTTAATTGTTTCCATAGTGATTTTATTAAATAGAGATTGCAAGATAGCAATAATAAAAAAGATATACAACTTTATTATGATTATATATTCAGGTAATATTTATTATCCTACTATACAATAAAACAAATCCGGTAAATCGATGGACAACCTTCTGTACATTTCAATCTGTCCGGTCTGATTCGGGTGCAAATTGTATGGTTGGGTGTTCCTGGAAAACAGGCTCTCATTCGGAAGTTGTGATTCATCATTCACCGGATTGTTGTCCAAAGCAGTAGCTATGTCGTATCTTGCCCCTATTACACCATTCTCAGCCGACCAGTTTTCTATCATGGCATTCACATACTGGTGTTTTCTCTCTTCCACCGCACTCGTATAACAAACATTGTAACACAAATACAATTTACATCCAATGGAATCACACCGTTGCTTCAACGTATTGAGCAGGCCCGTACTGTTACCGCCGTTGGCTCCGATATTGACGACCATCCTTTTAGGGCTGTATATGTCGAACTCCGTGCTGAAGCGTTGAAGTATGGCTTCAATCGTGCACCCGCCACGGGCGGCAATCATAACCTTGTGATTGGGATGTTCGGTCCTGAACAGTTCGGCAACCCGATAGCGTAAATCCTCTACGCAGAACCCTTCCGTTATGCTGTCTCCGACAAATACGACATCCGGCTCTTTTAATGTGCAGATGTCGATATACTGAATAATCGGCATGTCACTGCCTTTATCAAGGTAAACATACAAAGGCCCGTTCTGGGCGCCGACCGACCAGATTGTATCGTCACAGACAATTTCAGAGCTTCTGCTGGACAGGTAGCTTGTCAATCGGAGAATACTTGTCCGTCCGTTCTTGATGATGTCAATTACATATTCACCGCTTCCAAAGCTATCAGAGAAATCGGTTTCCCCCCAGGTTTCATCGGATACACTTTCCGCATACGCCAACGGACCCGTCAGCTTGTACATACCCAACTTCTGAGTGGACATATCCACATAAAATGTACTCGGTACGACACCTTTCCCTATACCCTTTGAAGCAAACGCAAGTATGAGCCTGTTGTCAGAACCTAAATGCAGCTTTATCCGGACATGCCTGATGTCACAGAAATAATCCTTGTCTATCTTGAGGTAATTATCGCTTCCGGTATTGGTAGCCTTGATTCCGTCTGCATCCTTTATCCAAGTGGTGTTGCTGAAATCGGTTATATCACTGCCGGAGAATAGCTTCACCATATCTTTCAACCCGTAAATGGACTCAAACAGGGATATTTCACTTGCATTGCTCAGCAACACCCCTTCTGAATGTGAGAGTGTATATACTCTTCTGCCTTCTTGACTTAACTCTATTATTCTCTCCATATCAATGTATCTCTTTAAAAACCGAATAAGACGTCATGCTTCCAAAATTATTCTCCAGCCCGGCAAAGCGGGCCTCGTAACCTTCCACGATTTTGTTTCCAATACAGGAATATTCTATAGGCTTGCCATCAACCTTGCTGTATGAATGAAAACGGATATATCTTGCATTGTCCGGATATTCCGAACGTTCCAAAACAAGTTCCGGGTATTGCCTGACCACACTTTGTCCACCCGGCGAAATCGTCTTTATTATCTTTCTGTCGGCATCGTAGAATACGCCATAGGGGAATGAAAGGATACATGCGCCATTCACCACAAAACGGTCATAAATGGTCAAATCCAGATAATCCGTAGCATAGGCATCCGGATAAATATCAGAGGTAATATCACTTCCATCTTGAGCAAACAGACAAGGATTGGATGGAAATGGAATGGAAACATCCTTGTTTCCACCGTAAGCATCAACCTCAAGCCCTTTTATTCGCCCGTCGAACAAAGAAACTTTATCGGACAAATCTTTAATACGATTATCCAAGTCTTCTTTCGTTGCATTCTTGAAATACTTCTTTTGTGTAGTTGTATAGACATTCGTATTGGAAGGTCCGGTATAATGATTCTTGGAATCTGCGAGAATGATAAAGACATGGGTGTATCCTGCAATGTGATAATTGTCGAGCCATTGACTGTTTCGGAAGGATATACCATTATCTGTAGAGTAACAACATACAAAATCTGTATTCTCGTCAGTTTGGAAATCGAAAGATTCCCCTTCAACATCTACAATGTCACTGACGAAGTAAGGACCTTCTTTGAATGCTCCCGTAGTATAGTCCCTATTTCCTTTCTGCCAACCCCAATCTGAAATGAATTTGGCATTTGTGTTGTTGGCTTCTTCCAATAACAGGTCTTCTTGTTTCAACTTCATAATTTCGGTTCTCTGTACTTGCAGCTTCCAGCTACCGATATCAGTAAATGTTCCGCCCTGGAACTCCCACGTTTCTACCTTGCCGTCCGAATTCACGAATGACACCTTCAGTCCGATGTTTCTAAGTTCTGGCGGGACTAAGACTACTTTTCAAGGCAAAAAATAGAAAATGGATGGCTTTATATAGGCTTCTGAAGTATATCTGTAAGGGGAATATAAGAAAAATGTGAAAAAGATAGAGTAGGGTAGAAAATCAGTAGTACTCATGTTGACATTTTGTGTCAGTGGAATATCTTTAATTGATGAAATGTTTGCTAAAGGCTTACTTATTTTTGTGATATCTGATAATTAATTAAATAAAAGGAAAGATGAAAGGATTAGATGAGTTATTCGTTGTGGCGTGGATGTTATTCGGTATTTTGATGACTCCGCTGTCTTTTATCGCATTTGACTTATGGGCCGGAATACGAAAGGCCAAGCAGAGGAATGAAAAGATTTCCAGTGATGGCTGGAAACGTACTGTCAACAAAGTAGCGAGGTATTACAATGCGTTGTTGGCGCTTGTGGTAGTTGATGGTATGCAAATAGCTGGTGTTTGGTATCTGGATAACTACTACGGGTACCATATACCGGTTTTCCCGTTTATAACCTTGTTAGGGGCTTTTGGTGTAGCCGCCATTGAGGTGAAGTCCATCTATGAGAAAGCTGAAGAAAAGGAACGCAGGGAGATGAAGCAGGTGGCAGCATTAGCTGCAGAGATTGCGAAACATAAGGCCGACCCTACTGAGATTGCTAAGGCTGTAGTGGAGTATATGAATAATGGTAAGGAGGATAAGAAATGAAAGTCTTGATTGACAACGGGCATGGCAGTAACACTCCCGGCAAGTGTTCTCCGGACGGCCGGTTGAGAGAGTATGCTTATACTCGTGAGATAGCTGAACGTCTGGTGATGGAGCTTAGAAAGAACGGAATTGATGCGGAACGAATTGTAAAAGAAGAAATAGATGTGCCGTTATCCGAACGTTGCCGGAGAGTGAATGAATACAAGCCTACGCAGGCTATACTTGTTTCTATTCACTGCAATGCTGCCGGTAATGGAAGTGATTGGATGTCTGCCCGCGGTTGGGAAGCATGGACCAGTGTTGGCAAAACAAAGGCTGATAAACTGGCTACTTGTCTGTACGAGGGTGCTGAACACTGTTTGCCGGGAATGAACATGCGCAAGGATATGGCAGATGGTGATCCGGACAAAGAATCACAGTTTTACATACTGAGGCATACGAATTGTCCGGCTGTTCTTACTGAGAATCTGTTCCAGGATAATAGGGAGGATGTGGAGTTCTTGTTGTCCGAGAGAGGTAAAAGGGCTATTGTCTCGCTTCATGTGTGGGGTATTATGAAATATTTGGGCTTATGAAAAAGTTGCTTTGGATATTAGTTGTATTATTAGCAATCGCTTGTGTGGCGGCTTGGTTCCGTCCGCACGAGCCTTTGCCGGCAGAAATACGCACCGAGACGAAGATACAGACGGTTGTCAAACTTGACACGGTTCTTATCTCCGCACCGATAGCGGTCTTTTGGCAGATATTGCCGAATGACACAGTACGTATAGGCGATACCTTACTTCACCGCAAATGGGTTGTGTATGAAGATAGCCTGTATCGTGCGGTGGTGAGCGGATATGTAGACCCGCGGCTGGATAGTATGACTGTATATCCGAGGACGGTTTATCAGACGGTGACGAATGATATTTTTCATACCATTAAGCCAAAGAAGAAGCGTTGGGGACTTGGCTTGCAAGCAGGATATGGTTACCCTGGTGGTTTTTATGTTGGAGCTGGGGTGAGTTGTAATCTATTTGTATGGTAAGAAAGAAATTAACAATGTAGAAGTCGGCTTAGAGCAAAGAGGAAGTCCCTAACGTTTCACGTTAATCTTACCACATGAATATCGTTCTTTGAATTGTTGGGGTTATTGCTAAATTCAACTTTATCGTTGAATAAATCCTCTTTTTCTTGTGAATATACAATAAAGTAGATATATTTGCGAACAAATGTTATTTGTTTATGGTTACAAAAGAAGAAGTAGAAACGTTTTTATCTTTATTCGTCCAAAAAGCAAAGGTTTTTGGAATTGTTTTTCGTGATGATAGGGGTAAAAACATGCAAACTCTTTTAGAACTGGAAATAACTCCAAAGTATCGAGAGGATGTTATAATGAATCTTGATCCTGATGATTACTTGGAAGGCCCAATCAAAGACACTTTGCATAAAAAGGGTGATATGTGGGTGTTCGGGAAGGGGGTTAATGGCAAGGATGTATATATAAAAATATCAATGGGTATAAGCAATTCGAGCACTGTTTGCATATCTTTTCACATAGCAGAACATCGTATTAAATATAAATTCAAATAAGTTATGAAAAGTCCATTTACAGGAGGTGAAACTGTTCTTCTTACAGAGACGCGTAAGGCTGTTTTTCGTAAAGAAGAATATGAATATACATATTTGTGCTATCAATGTGTAGACACAAAGGAGACTTTTACTACTACACAGATGGATATGTTTAATACTGCACAAATATATAATAGCTACCGTTCAGAATACGGAATACCGTATCCTGATGAAATAAAAGATATACGGAGCCGTTATGGGCTATCAGCTTCCAAAATGTCTAAGATATTAGGTTTTGGAGATAACCAATATAGGCTATATGAGAATGGAGAAATACCGAACATTGCAAATGGTCGTGTATTAAAGGCTATTCAGTCAGCCAGAACCTTTGAAACGTTTGTTGATGCAGCAAAAAGCGTTTTGCAAGATGATGAATATTCTAAGATAAAAAAACGCTTGGAAGAATGTGATGAACAATCGTATATAACAGGAATTATATGCAACCTTATCTATGGTGGACATGGAAGAAGCAGATATAACGGATACGCCATGCTGTCTGTAAATAAACTAAAGAATGTGATACTATTCTTTATAGAGAAGTTCAAAGGAGTATTTGTTACTCAGATGAACAAACTGTTATTTTATACGGATTTTTTTGCATACAGAGAGTACGGACAGGCAATAACTGGACTGTCTTTTAAGGCGATACAGCATGGCCCGGTTCCTGATAGATGGGATAGGGTGTATAGTCTCGTCGATGATGTTTACCAAATAGAGGTGGAGAACAAAAACGGCAACATAGGCAATAAGCTTGTGTCTGAAATATCATGTGATATTTCAAGTCTGACAAATGAGCAATTGGCTGTACTTGAAAAGGTTTATGATACGTTTAAGAATGATACTCCAGCATCTATTTCAAAAAAGAGCCATGATGAAATTGCATGGATAGCAAATAGTGATACTCATTCTTTCATTGATTTCAAATATGCCTTTTCCTTAAAGACGATTTAATAAATGTGTTTTTCCATAAAAGGCGGTAATCCAAACAGGCTTCACCGCTTTTTTTGTGTTCGGGCGTTTTTTATGTTGGTACTGGGGTGAGTTATGACTTGTGGCAGTGGTAGATTATAACTATCTTTGTATTAGGTTTATTAAATGACCAAGTCTTGTACATTTACTGAAAATATCTTATCTGCATATGAAAATGAATTTGAACATATTTATTTATTTGATAGGTGCTATTTCCTTTCTTTGTATTATTAATATTAATTTTAAATTAATACAGTTCCCTTCTACCTATAATGAACCTATTAATCAGATATTGCTAAATTTGTCTTATGGATATATTACTGGATTAATTATTTATATATTGACAGTTGTTATACCTTTTTATAAAAAGCGTAAACTATATCTGCCCATTCTAAATAAATCAATTAATAATCTAATCTGTGTATCTAATAGTCATTATAATTTGATTGAGTTTGATACTCTTTGGAAAGAATTAAAGAATCATTCTTTATATGGAACTACCATAAGTGAATGTGGACTTGATGTATGGTGTATTAAACAAATGCAGAATGAATGGGATTCTTTTACAAATGCTATAGTTTTGTCGGAAGCGTTATCGTTTTTAGATAATAAACAGATAGGCATAATAAATAAACTCAAGGAAGATGATTTCCTGTCAGCCGCATTAAAAAGTCTTTCGAGTATGCAAAAAAACGAGATTACAGATAATACACAACTTCAAAATCATATAATAAGACTTTTTGAAAAACATCAGGATGAATTAAAGAAGTTGGGAGCTTCTTTTAATTATTAATTGAATTAGTCAAGACTTATTCTGACTATATACTGATTATCCAGTTATATCGGTTAAAGGAATTTATAGAAGGGGTGGCTGAATAGCTGCCCCTTCTATTTTTTGCATATTGGAAAGAATTTGACTATCTATCTGAATTTATATCTCTAAATGGGAAGTATTTTCCTCCTATCATGGATATGCCATTGACGACGTTGTTGTCCGTTTGGATGCCTATAAACTGTGGCAGTGTGCCGAAGTGGCAGAACTATCCACAGCCCTGTGGCGTGAAGCGGCACTGCAATGCCGCGCATGACTTCCCGTCGAAATACTCGTGTTCGACCTTGATGCGGTAGATTATGCGGTAACTGTCCATATCCTTTTATTTTTTGTCGTTACATTTTTATAACCGGCTTGCCTGACGTTCTGCCACTGGCGGTGATGCTCTCTCCATCGATGCTCAGGCGGCGTATCTTGCATACTGCGGATGGGTAGTATTGCCCGCCCAGCAGCATCCAGGCATTGTTCATGTCCTGTGTGGAGATATTCACCATCTCTATCGTATAGTCCATTCCTTCTACAGTGAATTTCGGCATGGACTGGATGAATTGCATCGTGTCCGAAAGCAGGGACAAAGATTCGGCATACTGCCGCTCGTCGAAAACTGCCGCCAGCATGATGTTCAGGTTCAGCAGTAAGGGTGGCTGCATCCGGGCATATCTTCCATCTCCGATGCGTTGTATGGGGGGGGGAAATACCGCCGGAAGTCTCACGTTCCACGTTCAGCAGAGCCACCACCATCTTATTGGGGCGTTCCTCCTTGGCGTTGCCTATCATTCCCACAGTTGCCAGCCCTTCGGGGCGATGATAGAAGCGGGACAGGTATTCGTCCAGCTGCTCAGCATAATATGTCAGTATTTTGCGTATCATTGTTTATTTGTTTAAATTATTATTGATGTTCATTGTATAAGTTTCAAAGATAAGCAATAAAAATAGATTGCAATAATGCCCTATATAAAAATCCCCGTAGCGGCTCAACTACGGGGATGGTGTCAAATAACAGAGTATCAATATGAGATACTAAGTGAGCCTATTTTTTTAGAAATGTCCTGCAGGGCATTGTTGAATGTCTGTAATTCTTCTTGTGTAAAGCGTGCCGGTTTTCCGTTTACCAAATTGCCGTTTAATCTCTGATACAGCCATGATCTACTTTTATTAAAGTACTTCTTTGCGAGGTAGCTTAGAGAGACAATTTCGGCCACTTCTTGCAGTTGTAATTTGATTGCGCTCTCTTCTACAACATCCAGTTTCTTATCAATGTTCTGTAAGCGCTCTGATACAAAGTTGGCAATAGCTTTCTTGTCTTCTTCCGAATTGTACTTGGCTGCTATTTCTGTCATTTTGGTATAGAACTCTGGAGAGTCTGTACCAAGTAGTGGCTTTAATGCCAGTAATTCATCTTTCAGTGCCATATATTTATTTTTAGTGCCCTCTCCGGAGAGAGGGGCTTTGTTTTATTTCTTTTTTTCTAACTCTTTTAAGATTTTGTCGATTGTTAGTAACCGGTCTAACCTTTTGTCAATCTCTTTTTCTTGGTTTGTTCCGGTAACTTCGGCGATAAACCTTAGTTGATCTAGTTCTTTTTTGAGAAATGCTCTTTGTATAAGCAAATCCTTTTTAATTTGTTCGTTACTCATGTTGATTACTTTTGTTATTTGACATTACAAAGATAATAACCTTTTGGTTATTATGCAAACATTGCATGAATTATTTTCGCTATCTCGTATATTTTTTCCATATTTGCAGTGCGTTACATGTTTTGATTTACATCGGGCAATAGTCCGACCGTTGAGCTACTGGTGATTGATTTTGCCAGTAGCTTATTAATATACGGTTCCGACCCCCGTGAGATAGCTTAATGGCATCCTGTGTCCGATGTAAATGGATATGTAACGCAACGGGAAAGCGGAACCGTTCTTTTTTCCGCTCCTTAATCCGTTGCATTATGGGTAAATCTCAATTATCCTCTCCAAAGCTCACAAAAGCTTTCATTAGTTACGGTCATTATCAGCTAACAGTCACATATCCCGATTGTGTGAAAACCACCATAACGGGAAATATGGAGTTAATAGACCGTTTAAACTCTGATATAGAAAAGGAGAGGGAAGAAGCTACTGCCGAAGCAATAGCTTTCGTTCAGGAACAATCACTTTAAGCTGTCGAAGATTTTCCTCATTGCATCATCAGCGTGTTTTCGCATCACTCGAAAATAGTTGAATATAGGGCGGTTCGTTTTCATTGATTGGCCGATACAATATTCAAGAATTTCTAAGGATATACCTAATTCGAATCCATGCTGAACGAATGATTTACGTGCAGAATAATAAACCACATGCTTTCTTATCCCTGCTATTTGGGCGAGTTCTTCCATTTTGCGGGATACAACAGAATAACATTGCCCGAATGTTTTGTACTTACCAAAAACAAGTTTACCATTCTTCTGCATATATTTGTTTATGATTTCCCTTGCTTCCGGCTGGACGGAGAATGCCGTTTTGCTTTCACCACTTTTTTTGTTCTTTGTTTTTCGCCGGTAATATTCTATCCATTCTTTTCGGAAATCAATATCAAGCATATCTACAAGATTGATACCACCCAGATAATAACTTAGCATGAAAATATCACGTACTACTCCGATATTGTATTTAGGGATTTCCATATCTCGGATCGCCTTTATTTCATCAATGCTAAGGTCTAATTCGCGGATATTGGCTGATGGCATTCTACAGAACTCAAACGGCTCTACTTCGTATCTGACCATATTATGCTTCTTGGCATAGTTGATGATTACTTTGAGCAATGTAAGGTAGATTTTTATAGTGGTAGGAGAGAGCCGCTTGTCTTCAAGGTCCATTTCAAAATGCTTGATGTTTCGAGGGGTAATCATTGAAAGTAGCAAATCACCTTGTGACTTGATGAATGATTGGCATGCCAAGCGATACAACTTTTCAGATTTGTTTCGTTTCTCCTCTGCAAGTTCTGATAGATAAGATGCCATTGCAGAGGAAAACTTGGCATTGGTATAGTCTTTCTTTTTAATGATTATTTCCCGGAGCTCGGAACATGAATATACGTCCACATCATATATGTTGTCGATAACATTCTGATAATGGTTAAGTAGATTCCGAAGTTTCATGTTCATTGAAGCGGCTTCTGGATGATTGATAACTTGCCCCTCTTTGAATTGTGATAGGGTGTCAATAATGCAGTTTGTTGGAATATACCTGGTATTGGAATTATGGGCCAGTGATATTCTTACTTTGTGCTTTCCGTTGATAAGCACTTTTGCAGGTACGATACAAAGTTTAAGCGTTGCCATATTTTTGTTTAATAAAGTTGCGACAATTTGTTAGTAATAAAATCGGTGTCCGACAATCGTCCGACAATCAAATTTTGCAACCTGCTGCGAAATATTGGAGATACGCTTTTTCGTAAGTACTTGATATACCATAATGTAAAAGCACTTCCAACGTTCGCTTACGGAGGAAGTGCTTTACGCAAAAACTAAACTAGACTTAACTAAACTATTCTATTGGGGAGTTTCACAACTCCTATCTGTTCGCTGCAAAGATAAGGAAACATCTTTTAATATGCAATAGGATATTATTAGAAATCAGCCGGAATCAATAAAATATATACGGATTGATAACTTTTTTAACTCCTTTTATTAAGAAAGTCCTGAAATATTTGTTTGTAACTGTCACTGACAGGAATATAATTCTTGCCAAAAACGATACGCCCTCGGTCAATGATACGTATCTTATCCTTTTGAACGATGTAGGAACGGTGCACACGTATAAAGCGGGAAGCAGGCAGCAGTTCCTCCATAGACTTCATGCTCATCAGTGAGAGAATGGGTTTGGGAGAGTTTTCTTCGTAGATTTTGATATAGTCCTTCAGACCTTCAATATAGAGAATGTTTTTGAGCTCCACTTGTATCAGTTTATAATCGCTTTTCACGAAGATACTTTCCACTTCCTCTTTGGGTTGCTGCAACAATTCAAACCATTGCAAGGCTTTGTTGGCGGCTTGCAGAAAATCCACATACGAGATAGGCTTCAGCAGATAATCGAGAGCATTGACTTTGTAGCCGTCTATGGCATACCGGTCGAAGGCGGTAGTGAAAACAATTCGTGTATGCATATCTACCATTTTAGAAAACTCCAGCCCGTTGAGTTCGGGCATTTGGATGTCGAGAAACAGGAGGTCGATGTCCTTGCCGGACAGGTTGTTCATTGCCTGTACGGCACTGGAGTATTTGCCGGCAAGTTCAAGGAACGGGGTCTTGTTGACGTAGCTTTCCAAAAGGTCCAAGGCCAATGGCTCATCATCTACGATTGCACATTTCAGATTCATGTTGTCAATGGTTGATTACTAAAATCGATTTATATTCTTTCTCATCCTCACTTACGCTATGCTGCCATTCGTACCGACCGGGATAGGTGAGTTCCAGACGCTTGCGCACTTGTTCCAGACCGATACCGCTTCCACTCTTGTCGGCTTCGTTCTTGGGGTGATAACTGTTGGCTATTTCGCAACACACGCTATCGGCACTTTCGCTAAAATAGATACGGATATAGCTGGGTTCGGTAGGAGAGATTCCATGCTTGAAGGCATTCTCTATGAGAGAGATGAATATCATCGGGGCGATCTCCGTTGGAGTGTCGGGGCGAATGTCGAAACGTGTTTCAACAGTCACATTGGACGAGAGTCGTATGCGCATCAGTGCAATGTAGTTTCGGATGAAATCTATCTCTTTGGCCAGAGGCACGAAATTTTGCTGGTTGTCGTAGAGAACATGGCGCAGCAGGCGGCTCAGTTCCTGTACTGCCATTTGCGCCTTGTCGGTGTCGAAGGCGATGAGAGCGTAGATGTTATTCAGCGTATTGAGCAGGAAGTGGGGGTTGAGCTGGTTGCGGAGATTCTTCAATTCCGCTTCCGTACGGCTTTTCTCGGCTTCGCGGCGGGCAGCTTCCACTTGTACCCAACGTCCGCTAAGGCGGATGGCGGCGCTTAGTCCGACGGTGAGTATCATGGAGAATAAGTCGCGCATGATGAATATCCATTTCGGAGGTCCCATGTGGCTTCTTCCTTCATTTCCTCCTTTGGTGTAGGTGTGGAAAGCATATTCCTGCCAGAAGTGCACTCCGGCGGTGATGCAGACTATCAGCACTATGTTCAGCAGGAGATATTGCTTGATGCGTCCTTCGAACAGATACCGGGGGATGAGGAAGCAGTAGTTGGTGTAGAAGACGATGAGAAACGAAAGTGGAACAATGCTGCCATGGCGCAGGTATTCCACCAATGTTATATCGAATCCTCCACGTGTCATCATCACGAAAGGAAATGCAAATACAATTCCCCAGCCGATGATGTGAATCAGAGATTCGATGATGCGCGATCGTGAATAAAGAAACTGTTTCATACAAATGCAAAGATAGGATTTTTTTAGGATTAATGATTGGCGATTAATCATTAATCACCAATCATTTGCTCACTCATACCGTATTGCTTCTATCGGATCCAGGTCTGCCGCTTTCTTGGCGGGATACCAGCCGAAGAACACTCCCGTCACTGTGCAGACGGCAAAGCTGAGGAATACGCTCCAAGCCTGTATGTAGATGGGCCAGTGGGCCACGCTTTTCACTATCCAGCTTGCGCCGCAGCCTATGATTACGCCAATCAGTCCGCCGGTGATACTGATGAGGATGGCCTCGATGAGGAATTGCGACAGGATGTCTACTCCTCTGGCGCCCACACTCATGCGTAGGCCGATTTCGCGGGTGCGTTCCGTTACAGACACATACATGATGTTCATGATTCCTATGCCGCCTACTATCAGTGATATGCTTGCGATGCAGGCAAGCAGTGTCGTCATCAGGTCGGTGGTGGTATTCATCATCGAGCTGAGTTCCTGTTGGCTGCGTATGGTGAAGTCATCGTCATCGCTGCTTTTCAGTTTGTGGTTCCGTCGCAGGATTTCGGTGATTTCCTCGGTGGCATTGTCCGTCATTTCCTCGGTGAGTGCGGAGGCAAAGATGCCTTGCAGGTAGGTTTGGGCAAGCAGACGCTTCATTACGGTGGTGTAGGGGGCCAGCACGACGTCGTCCTGGTCCATTCCCATACTGTTGTATCCTTTGGCCTTTAGTACACCCACCACGCGGAAGGGCACTTGGTTGAACCGGATAATGCGTCCTACGGGATCTTCTCCCGTTGGAAAAAGATTCTCTTGTATCGTCTTTCCGATGACACATACTTTGGCTGAAGTCTGTATATCGGCTTCGGTAAACATTGCTCCGTTGTCCACCGTAAGCTGGCGTATTTCAAGGTATTCCGTACCTACACCGCTTACGGAAGAAGGATAGTTGTTATTGCCTGCAATGAGCTGTCCGGAGGAGGAGACGTTGGGGCTGACGGCGGACAGGAAGTTCGTCTCGTTGCGCAGCGCCTCGTAGTCGGCAAGTTTCAGGGTCTGCATGGCGCTGGGGTCTTGACGGACGCCGCCGCGCATATCCGCTCCCGGATGGATCATTATCATGTTGGAGCCCATTTCGGAGATTTGCGCCTGGATACTTTTCTTTGAGCCTTGTCCGATAGCAAGCATCGTGATGACGGATGCCACGCCGATGATAATGCCCAGCATGGTGAGGAAGGCGCGCAGCTTGTTGTTGGCAAGTGCCCGGAGAGCTATTTTGAAGAGGTTTGTTCCGTTCATTAGTTTGATGTTTTATGAAAAATGTTTTTGAGACTGCCTGAGACTGCCGCATCAGTCGTCCTCCTGTTTGGGCAATGCTGCCAGAGTTTCGGCGGCGTTCAGAATGTCGGGATTCACTTTGTCGTCCTTCACCTGTCCGTCACGTAATACGATATTGCGGCTGCTGTATTGGGCTATTTCCGGGTTGTGCGTTACGAAGATGATGGTACGCCCTTCTGCATGCAGCTTTTGGAAGAGCACCAAAATCTCGAACGAGGTGCGCGTGTCCAGATTGCCGGTGGCTTCGTCTGCCAGTATTACGGCAGGGTCGTTCACCAGTGCGCGGGCAATGGCCACGCGTTGCATCTGTCCGCCGGACATCTGATTGGACTTATGCTCCAGACGGTCACCCAGGCTTACGGCTTTGAGCGCTTCGATGGCCCGGCTGCGGCGTTCGGAGGCCGATACGGACGAGTTGTACATTAGCGGAAGCTCCACGTTTTCTATGGCGGTGGTCTTGGGCAGCAGGTTGTAGTTCTGGAAAACGAAACCTATTTTGCGGTTGCGGAGTACGGCGCGTTGGGACTTGCTCATGGTGCGTACGGAAATCCCGTCCAACAGATACTCGCCTGTTGTGGGTGTGTCCAGACAGCCGAGTATGTTCAGCAGGGTCGATTTTCCCGAACCGGATGTACCCATAATCGTGACGAACTCTCCTTCGTTGATAGAGAACGACACGCCACGTAGTGCATGCACCGTTTCATCTCCCACCTGGAAGTTGCGTTTTATGTTTTGAAGTTCAATTACGGTCTTGCTCATGGCTGATGATGTATATTTATGGGGATATGGGTTATCATTTGCTCTTCTTCTTGTTGCTTCCCGGAGGGCCGGGCATGAAAGGGCTTCTCTCTCCGCCGGCAGCCTGTTGCATGTCTGCCGGTGCTCCTCCTCCCGGCATCTTTCCTATGGTGGCTTCGGTCACTATTGTTGCACCTTCGCTGATGCCGCTTATAATCTCCGTATTGATGCCGTTGGAGATGCCCACTGTCACCGGATGCGCGGTGAATGTGTTTCCTTCACGCGTCCAGAGTTTGTGGGGACTTTCGCAGTCTTTCACGATGTCGTTTTCGCCGATAAGCGGTCTTTCGGGGGTGAAGCGGAGGGCGCGTGCCGGAACGGAAAGTACGTCTTTGCGGTCGAGCGTGTAGATTGTGACATTGGCCGTCAGGCGCGGCTTCAGTTTTAAGTCGGGATTGGGGGCGGAGATTACGACTTCATAAGTGACAACTGTGCTGGAAGTGCTGCTGCCGGAACTTGTGGAGCTGTCCTCTCCCAAACGGATTTGTGTCACTGTGCCTTCAAACGTGTCATTGGGATAAGCGTCTACGGTGAACGAAACGCGCTGTCCCTCTTCCACACCGCCTATGTCGGCTTCATCCACGTCGGCCACTACCTGCATTTGCGTCAGGTCGGCGGCAATGGTGAACAGCGTAGGAGTCTCGAAACCGGATGCTACCGTCTGTCCTTCCTCCACCGCACGATTGATGACGACGCCGTCGATGGGAGAGGTGATGGTGGCGTACGAAAGGTTGCGTTCTGCCTTGGCAAGTGATGCCTGACTGCTTTCGTAGTTGCTTTTTGCTTTCTCATAATTATAGACGGACTGTTCGTAGTCGGTGTCGCTGATGAGTTGTTTCTCGTGCAGTCCCCGGTTGCGCTCGTAGTTCTTCTGCTGATACTCGTACTCGGCTTTTGCCCCGTTGTAGGCGGCGCGTTGCGAGGCTACTTCGCTTTGCAGTGTCACGCGGTCCATTTCGGCTATGAGCTGGCCTTTGGTGACTACGGAGTTATAGTCGGCATATATCTTGTCGATGATGCCGCTGACCTGCGTGCCGACTTCCACTTCCGTCACCGGTTCGATTGTTCCGGTGGCGGTGATAGATTCCGATATTTCGCCTCTGGTTACGACAGCCGTTTCGTAGGTCACTTTATGCTGGGCCTTAGAGCTGCCAAAGAGCCAGAAGCCTGCGCCGGCCACAACTGCAATGCTTACGGCGATAAGAATGATTTTCTTCTTGTTCATAGTGCTATATCTTCTTTATTGATTTGTTTTATCTTAACTTGGTGATTGAGAATTCGGGGGGGGAGACGGATTAAAGCGTAATCTTTTCTCCCTGATAGAATTTCAGCAATTGGGTATTCAGTATCGCCATGTACTTGGCCTGCAAGGTTTCCTGCTGTGCGTTGAGCAGGTTGCTTTTCTCTGTCAGCAGTTCTACGGTGTTCTTCATGCCGAGGTTGAATTGCTCTTGGATGAGGTCGTAGCTGGTTTGCGTGCTGCGCAGCTTCTCTATGGCGGCAACGTAACGCTGCTGTGCGCTGCTGGCATCCAGCCACAATCCTTCGATGGTTTTATACAGGGCTTTCTGGTTGTCCAGCAGATCCAGTTCGCTGGACTGTTTTTGGATTTTGGCTTTCTGTACGGCACTCTTGGTTTGGCGGTTGTTGAAGATGGGCACACTTACGGTCACCCCCAGTGAGTTGTTCCAGTTCTGTTTGATTTGCTCTCCGAAGGTGAAGTCGTTGCCGTTGGTGTTTGTACTTCCTATACCGGCGCTGAGGCTGACGGTGGGGATGTAGCCGGAACGGGCTATGTTGATGTCGAGCTCCGAGGCTTTGACGTTCAGCCTGCCGGCCTCTATTTCAGGGCGCAGGGTGAGGGCGGAACGGTACACATCGCTCTTGGAAGGCAGCGGAGACAGCACGTTTTCATCGCCGAGCGCGGGGATGTAGAGGTCCATTTCCTCTTCGCCGCTCAATTCGAGGAGCTGTTTCAGTTGCAGTTTGTAATCTTGCAGGGTGGCTTGTGCGGTTACCAGCTGATATTTGTCGGTACTGACTTGCGCTTCCAGTTGGGCAAGGTCGCTTTTGGCGATGCTTCCCGCTGCGAGCAGGGCGCGCGCCCGTTCACATTCCGCTTGGCTCACGTCGAGGGTGGTCTCGTTTACTTTGACGGCTTCGGCGGCATAGAGTATCTGCACGTAAATCTGCGTGATGCTTTCCTCAATGCTGTTTTCACTTTCCGCTACGTTCAGTTCGGCGATGCGGTTGTTCATTCGTTGCTGCTTTAGGGTGTTCAGTCGTTTGCTGCCGTTGTAGAGTGTCCAGTTGGCATCGATGCCGTAGCTGCCGTTATAGCTGGTTTTGCTTTGGCTGCTGGTGATGTTGTCGCCGTTGATGATGGTGTTGGTTTCGCTGTTGGGGCGGTTCACGATGCGCTGGCTGACGGATGCCGTAAGGCTGGGGAAGAGGGCTGCTTTGGCGGTCTTGACGTCCACTTCAGCACTTTCGGCGTTGAGGCGGTTTTTGCGAATGGTAATGTTTTGTTGCAGGGCGTAGTCGATGCATGTCTGCAAATCCCATTGTGCCGGAAGGGGCTGTGCACTGTTCTGCTGCTGTGTGCCGGCGGCTGTTTCCTGAGCCTGCAACGTCATGCTGCCGATGCAGGGGCCTGCCATGCAGAGCGATATCAGTGTCAATCTTTTTACGTTTATCATATTGCCTAATGTCTATAATTTTACTTTGACAAAGGTATGCCGCCTCTCTTGAAGTTGCAAAAGAGATAGACGTTTGCCGGATTTATGCCGTCGGATCGCTTTTTTCTGCCGACAATTAACTTTTCGGGATTTTATTTGTTATTTATATAAAAGTATTTTATATTTGTAATGATTATAATTTGAATCCCTATGAGAAACCTCGTGACCGCCATCTGGCAATTCTACGTTGAAGGCTTCCGAAGTATGACGTTAGGACGCACTTTATGGCTGATAATAGCCATAAAGCTTTTTATTATGTTCTTCATCCTCCGTCTTTTCTTCTTCCCGAACTATTTGAATGAAGCCGCCGCAGGCGCTGATAAAGAAGATTATGTCAGTCGTGAACTGATTCTGCGGGCAGGGGGGGACAGCGATTAGTGAGGAATGCTCAGTGAGGAGTGAGGCAGGACAGCTATTTTCGTTGCCTCAACTTATATCTCATACTTTATACTTAACAATTAATATTTAACTCTCATGCTTGAAAACATTGACACTTCCCTGATTGACTGGTCGAGAGCGCAATTCGCCTTGACTGCTATCTATCATTGGATTTTTGTACCGCTGACTTTGGGACTGGCGGTTATTATGGGCATCATGGAAACGGCGTATTACCGTACGGGTGATGAGTTTTGGAAACACACAGCCAAGTTCTGGATGAAACTTTTCGGAATCAACTTTGCCATAGGTGTGGCTACGGGGTTGATTTTGGAGTTCGAGTTTGGTACGAACTGGAGTAATTATAGCTGGTTTGTGGGCGACATCTTCGGTGCACCGCTTGCCATCGAAGGCATTTTGGCATTCTTCATGGAGGCCACGTTCATTGCAGTGATGTTCTTTGGTTGGGACAAGGTGAGCAAACGCTTTCATCTGGCTTCCACCTGGCTTACGGGGCTGGGTGCAACGATCTCCGCCTGGTGGATTCTGGTGGCAAATGCGTGGATGCAGAATCCGGTAGGCATGGAGTTCAATCCCGATACCGCCCGTAATGAAATGGTGGACTTCTGGGCGGTGGCTACTTCTCCGATGGCAGTCAACAAGTTTTTCCACAGCATCTTGTCCGGCTGGGTGCTGGCGGCTGTGTTCGTAGTGGGAGTGAGTTGCTGGTATTTGTGGAAGAATCGTGAGAAGAAATTTGCTTTGTCGAGTATTAAGATAGCTGCCTGGGTGGGACTGGCTGCCGCTTTGCTCTCCGCATGGACGGGCGACGGTTCCGGTTATCAGGTGGCGCAGAAACAACCCATGAAGCTGGCTGCCATGGAAGGTTATTATCAGGGACGGGAAGGGGCCGGACTGGTGGCCTTTGGCATTCTCAATCCGGAGAAGAAGACCGCCGATGACGGAAAGGATGCCTTCCTTTTCCGCATGGAGATTCCCAATCTCCTTTCGCTGCTTGCCGAGCGCGACTCAAAGGCTTTTGTGCCGGGCATCAATGACTTGCTGAAAGGCGGTTATCCTCTGAAAGACGGCACAACCGCGCTTTCCGCCCGGGAGAAGATCGAGAAAGGGAAAACGGCTATCGGCGCTTTCTCCGACTATCGTAAGGCAAAGGCCGCTGGCAACGATGCCGAGGCGCAGGTGGCAGCTAAGGTGCTGAAGGAGAATGTGGCCTATTTCGGCTATGGTTATATAAAGGATGTCAACGAGTTGGTTCCCAATGTGCCGCTTACGTTCTATATGTTTCGCGTAATGGTGATATTGGGCGGATACTTCATCCTTTTCTTCATTGCAGTTCTTGTTTTTGCCTATAAGAAAGATCTGTCGCGGATGCGCTGGATGCATTGGGTGGCAATGCTCACCATTCCGCTGGGGTATCTTGCCGGACAGGCAGGCTGGGTGGTTGCCGAGTGCGGTCGTCAGCCTTGGGCCATTCAGGATATGCTGCCCACCGGTGCGGCTATCTCCAAACTGGATGTGGGTTCTGTTCAGACCACGTTCTTCATCTTCCTCGTATTGTTCACCGTTATGTTGATTGCCGAAGTGGGTATTATGCTGAAAGCGATACGGAAAGGTCCGGAAAAGGGAGTAACTCATAACTCATAATTCATAATTCACAATCCATAATTTATAATTCACATGAATACCTATATATTTCTTCAACAATACTGGTGGTTTGTAGTATCCCTGTTGGGCGCTATACTTGTTTTCCTGCTGTTCGTGCAGGGTGGCAATTCGTTGATATTCTGTTTGGGCAAGACGGAAGAGCAGCGCAAAATGATAATCAACTCTACGGGGCGTAAATGGGAGTTTACGTTCACTACGCTCGTAACGTTTGGCGGTGCTTTTTTTGCATCGTTTCCGTTGTTTTACAGCACGAGCTTCGGCGGTGCCTATTGGCTGTGGATGATAATCCTGTTTACTTTCGTGTTGCAGGCGGTCAGCTATGAGTTTCAGTCGAAGGCGGGTAACCTGCTGGGAAAGAAGGCATATCGTGTGTTCCTTGTGCTGAACGGAGTGGTGGGACCGGTGTTGCTGGGCGGTGCTGTGGCAACGTTCTTTACGGGGTCGGCGTTCTATATCAATAAAGGCAATATTGCAGATACGATGATGCCTGTCATCAGCAGTTGGGCCAATGCCGGTCATGGTCTGGACGCGTTGCTCAATCCTTGGAATGTGGTGCTGGGGCTGGCTGTGTTCTTCTTGGCGCGTATTCTCGGTTCGCTCTATTTCATCAATAATATCAGTGATGCCGATTTGGTGAAGCGTTGCCGTCGTGCGTTGTGGGGCAATACGGGCTTGTTCCTGATCTTTTTCCTGTCATTCGTCGTCCGCACACTGCTTGCCGAGGGCTATGCGGTGAATCCGGAGAACGGGGAGATTTTTATGGAGCCTTATAAGTATCTGACAAACTTCATCGAGATGCCTGTGGTGCTGGTTGTATTCCTGATCGGTGTGCTTGCTGTGCTGTGGGGAATTATCCGTACGTTGTGGAAACCGGCTTTCGATAAAGGAATATGGTTTGCAGGTGCAGGTACGGTGCTTACGGTGTTGGCGTTGCTGCTTGTGGCAGGTTATAATAACACTGCCTATTACCCTTCCACCGCCGACCTGCAAAGCTCGCTTACATTGGCAAACAGCTGCTCCAGCCAGTTCACGCTGAGGGTAATGGCCTACGTGTCTATTCTGGTTCCCTTTGTGCTTGCATACATATTCTACGCATGGCGCAGCATTGACAGGAAGAAGATTGATGCGAAGGAGATGCAGGATGAAGGGGGACATGCTTATTGATTTTGCAACTCCGGAGATCTGCTTCCGGTTGTCCCGGAGTTTTCATCATAGATGCCCGGAGATATAAGAGAAAGAAGGTGTGTCAAAACTAACATTAACTATCATTTTACTCTGTCATTCAAGAATCTACTCTCTTTGTGAGTAGGAGAAGAGATGCTTCACTACGTTCTGCATGACAGACTATACATTAGCGTAAGAAATAAAAGATATTTTGAGCGAAGCTAATGATATGATTGCCATAGTTTTGACACACCTGCTTTTATGGATGCTTTCCCGATAACCGGAAACTATAATCCGTTCCTTTCCGGTTGGTTATTTTTTCTTGAAACTGATTTCGTCATAAAACTCTTCGTTTTCATCCTTTTCCTGAGCAATGATTACCAATGTGGTTCCGTTCAGAGTTTTGATGGTAGCTTCATCGCTATAACCGTTGAAAGTGATTTTAAGTTTGTTTCCGGAAATGCTCCAGGTGAAGTCCTCCGTATAGGGAGTGCTTCCTGATACATCTTTGTATGTTCCGCTACCGTCGTTCTTAAAGGTGTACACATCTTCGGTATAGGCCTCGTCCCATTCTTCTTTCTCACCTTCGTATATCTCATATCCTTTACTCCAGGTAGATTCCCAAGTACCTACAATGAGTGTTTTGGCATCTCCGGCAATGCCTTCTTCGTCGTCATCACTACAAGCTGTAAAGCCAATGCACAAAGCCATCATTACGCATGACAGCCAAAATTTAAGTTCAAACTTTTTCATTTTATCTTTTTAATTAAATTAGTATTAAAAACGAGGCAAAGGTAGTTGCTTTACAAAAGAAAACGTCTTTCCGGATGTCGTTGGTGTTTATACAAAAGTGTAGAATTGTATTCTACATATTTGTTGAATTTATTTCCTGATGCCGTCTTTTTTGCCGGAATGGGAGAGAGGGTTTTCTTTGAACTCAGTGGAATAATAATCGAAGAAATTGCAGTTCAATATGTAGCAGATGCGCATTAATAAGTCAGTGTCTATGTTTTGCCGTTTGAATATGGAGTACACATTGGTGCGGTCACAATACAGTTTCTTTGCAAACCAGATGACGGAACGTTCCTGGCGATGTAGTTCTGCTTCTATCATTTGTCCGATGTGTATCATGGTGCTGGGCATGAAAAAAAGGCGGAACCATTCGTAACCTATCTTGTTCCGAGGTACCGCCAAGCACCCAACCGTATAAATAAGTACGAACAGTTCACGCCTCACAGCGTGAACTTTTACTTACTTATTCTCAACGGTCTTTCAATTTGGCGGTTTTCAGAACAGAGAATAAGAGCTAAAGCTCAATATCTAATAAGTATATGAATGGAAACGCTTTTCCTTAATTATATGAATTCTGTTCATTTAAGTAAATGGCATTATCTGCTAATTTTTTACATTTACTTAATAGTTTATGTTTTTTTCTACTTTTTATTTTTAATATTCTATTTTTACTGATATGCTTTTTGCAAATGTAGTGAATATTCCTTTTTGTTGCATCGGCAAAAGCTGTTTATTTCTTTTTTTTCTTGGAAACCGCAGTTTTTTCCGGTGGGAATTTCGCTACGAGCTTCATCAACCGCAGTATCTGTCCCTGTCTTTTCAGGATGTAGCTCGAAGGGTGTGCGGAGTCAAAGCGTATGGGGTTGGGCAATGTTGCGGCAATCAGTGCGCATTGGCCGGCAGAGAGCTTGGCGGCAGTGGTATGGAACTTGTAACGGGCGGCTGCCTGTGCCCCGTAGATGCCTTTGCCCATTTCAATGGAGTTGAGGTAGACCGTCATTATCCGTTCTTTAGACCAGAAGAGTTCTATCATCCATGTGAAGTAGACTTCGAATCCCTTGCGGAGCCATGAGGATTGCGGCCACAGGAACACGTTCTTTGCCGTCTGCTGGCTGATGGTGCTTGCTCCGCGTTTCCGCTTGCGCTTTTCGTTCTCTTTCATGGCTTTCTGTATTTCGATGAAGTCGAAGCCGTTGTGGGTGGCAAAGCGATTATCCTCGGATGCGATGACGGCCATAGGCAGGTGGGGAGAAATCCTGTCGAACGGCACCCACTCGTGATGCCATGCGGGACTTTCTCCTTTAAAAACCTGTTGCACGCTTCGGATAACCATCAACGGCGTGACGTACACCGGCACAAAACGATAAACCACTACCATTACAGTAGTGGATACAAAGAAGAAGAGCAACAGATTGCGGATTATCCGCAAGGGGTTGGAAAACTTCATGGGAGAAGGATGATTACGATTGTCCGGCTTCAGCGTTCTTAATCATCTGTTCGCTGGCATACATAAAGATTACCACCCTGCGGTTCTGGCTGGCAGAGAGGCTCTCATCGTACTCATTGTATCCCACGCCTTCCACTTGCTTGAATTGTGAGGGAGACACGCCACAGTCCTGCAAATAGTTTTCTACGGCATAAGCGCGATTTTTGGAAACCTTCATATTGGCTTCATACGTGCCTACTTTGTCCGTATGTCCGATGATGGCGATGTCCGTAGTAGTATCCTCTTTCAGAATCTTGGCCAAGTCGCGCAGGGATGCCTTCGCGTCGTTGCTCAGCGTTGAGGAGTTGAAAGCAAACAGGATACCGGAGTCGAACGTCACCTTTACGGCATCCAGGTTGTTGGCGTCTTTCACCACTTCCACCTGTGCGCCTTCAATCTTGGCGGCTTCGGCAGCTTTTTTGTCCATTTTGTGGCCGATTGCCACACCGGCACCCGTACCAACGGCTGCGCCCACTGCCGCACCGATAGCCGCGCCTTTGCCCTTGCCGAACAAGCCGCCGATTATGGCTCCTGCAGCTGCGCCCGAACCGCCGCCAATGATTCCGCCTTTGGTTGTGTTGTTCATGGTTCCGCAACTACCCAATAGTATAGTGCCGCTCAGCAAAAATGCTGTAAATTTCATCTTTTTCATACCTTTTATTTTTTAGTTGGTTCAAATTTTACTAATGCAAATTTATGTATATATTACATTTGATGGCATCAAAAAGTTTACTGTTGCAGTTTTTTTAGAGAATTTTCTTTTTAATAAAGATAAACCATCCTGTCAGAATCAGCCCCTTGACGATGGTGGTGCTGCTCACTGCCCACCAAATGGCGTCCACTCCCAAACCCATTTCTACCAGTAGCAGGGCCACCGGAATGCGCATGTAGTTGCATCCGATGCTGACAACGGCCGGCGGTACGGTGCGTCCTATGCCGTAGAATACGCCCTGCATGGTGATTTCCAGCATCATGAACAACTGTGAGTAGCCGTCGATGCGCAGGAAATTGCCGCCAGTGCGGTAGGCTGCTTCTTCGGGCACGAAAATGGAGAATACCTCGCTGCCGTAGAAGATGAACAGCAGCGAGCAGAGCGTGCCGAACACTCCTGTCATCCAGAGCGTCGTTTTCCATGCCTGCCACACGCGCGTTTTCTGTCCGGCGGCATAATTCTGTGCGATGAAGGCGCTGAGCCCCGTAGAGAATCCCTGTGAGGTATTCCAGGTGATAGCTTCTATTTGTCCGCCGGTGGTGAATGCCATGAGTCCGATGTGCCCGCCTTGCTCGGCTGCAGTGCGCGAGAGGAACATGTTGACGAAGGCAAACAGTGTGTTCAGCGTGGCAACGGGCAGTCCCAGTTTGAAGATGCGTCTGCTGTACTTCCTCTTGAGCCGGACGAAAAACGGAAATCCTCCGAGCAAGTCGTCCTTTCGCCGGAGCTTATAGACAAAGATGAGGAAGACGGCAGCTTCGGACAGCCACGTGGCAAGCGCTGCCCCTACGGTTCCCCAGCCGAACCCGAAGATGAAGAGAGGGTCGAGCAGGATATTCATCACAAGTCCCGTACCGCTGATGTAGAACGGTGTCTTGCTGCGTCCCGAAGCGTTGTAGATGCCCGTAAAGGCAGCCGAGAGAAAGACGAAGGGCAATGCTGTCGAGACAATGCGCAGGTAGGTGACGGCGTTGTCGGTGATATGTGCTTCCAGTTCGAAAAGGCTCATAATGGGCCGGGCGAAAACAAACAGCAGTCCGCCCCAGCAAATGGCGATGAGCAATGCGATGCTGATGTTGTGCGAGGCAAACGCACGCGCGTCGTCCCGGTTCTGCGCCCCGATGGACTGTGCCACACTGACTTCCGACCCCACTTTGTTCAGCAGAGCGATAGAGCCTGACATCCACGTGAGGATGCCCACCGCGCCCACTGCCGCCACCGCTTCGCTGCCCAGACGGCCCACCCATGCCATATCCGTCAGGCTGTATGCCATTTGGATGAAGGAGGTGGCCATAATGGGCATTGCCAAGCTGAACAGTTGGCGGTTGATGGGTCCTTGGGTAAGATTTTTGGCTCCGAGCACGATACTGAAAAAGAATTATAAGAAACTTATAAAAAAGGTTTTTTTTAGAAACAGGCTTTCGGGCGCGTCGCTACTTATAGTTCAGGAAGCTTTCCTGCACCAGTTTTCCCGCTTGCCATACGGCGCGTATGTTCAGTTCCTTGTCCATAATCAGGATGTCGGCGTCTTTGTCCTTTTGCAGGGAGCCTTTGCGGTCGTACACTCCCATGATGCGTGCCGGAGTTTCGGAAGCCATTCGCAGTGCGTCTCCCAGCGGGATGCCGGCCTGTGTCATGGTGCGCACCAGCACGTCCATTGTGGCGATGCTGCCTGCCAGTGAGGAACGGTCGGCGAGTTTGCATACGCCGTCCTCGATGATGTAGCGGGGGTTGCTGGTTTCCTTGCCTTCGGTTGCGGCACAGGAGAGGGCGTCCGTTACGAGGCAGGTGTGCTCCACGCCTTTCAGTTTGTAGGCCAGTTTCAAGATGGTGGAAGGCAGGTGGATGCCGTCGGCTATGAGTTCGATGGTCATGCCGTCGGTCAGGTAGACGCTTTCCACTGTGCCCTCGTATTTGTATTCGCGGCGTTTGTGGAAGCCCGGCATGGCGTTGTAGAAGTGGGCGGCATGGGTGAATCCGGCTTTGTAGGCGGCGCAGATGTCGTCATACTCGGCTTCGGTGTGGGATATGGCTGCCAGTATGCCTTTTTCGCGCAGGTAGCCGGCAAACTCCAATGCTCCCGGCAGTTCGGGAGAGGCGTCCCAGCGGCGGATGCAGCGGGTGTTTTCCACAAGTTCCCTGTATTCTTGTTCGTCAATCTCTTTCACCTGTCCGGCAAACTGCTCGCCGGCCATTTTCCTGCTGAGGTAAGGGCCTTCGATATGCAGTCCGAGTATGGGGCTGTCCGGTTCTTCCATGAGCCGTTCGCACACATGGGCGGCTTGGTGGAGCTTGCTGAAGGGGGAGGAGGAGATGGTGGGGTAGAAGCTTGTGGCGCCATGCTTGAGGTGTGCCTGCACGATGCTGCGGAATGCTTCCTCAGTACATTCGTTGAAGTCGTGTCCGCTGCCGCCATGGGCGTGCATACACACGAAACCGGGCACTATGTACATGCCTTTGGCATCAATGAGACGTGCACCGATCAGTGCGAGGTCACAGTTGGTCACTTCAAGAATCTTTCCGTCACGTATCAGGACAGAACCTTCATTCAGCCAGCCCTGCGGGGTGAATATGCGCCCGTTTATAATTTGAGTAAGCATTTTTAGGTTTTAAGTTTATCGGATGCCAAAATTAAGTATTATAAATCAGAATTCCTACATCCGGGGTTTTAAATGGCTTATCCGGTGTTTTAAATCGCCGGCCTTCCCTTCCGCCTCCGGCGGTGGCGTTGCTTCTGCCGGTACTTGCGTATCTTGCCGTATACCAGCCAAACGAACAGTGCTCCGAATACGGAGAATATCAGCAGTACGATGCCGGTGTTGAGGTTGTCGCCTTTCACGCGGCTCCACATTTCGAGAACCAGTTCGGTGCGGTCGCCGAAGTCGCGTATCATGGCGCAGCGTTCCACGATTTTCCTGTCGGGATATTGTACGGGATTGATTTGCAGGCTGTCCGCGCCCATGCCTTCACCGAAGAAGTAACTGAGGTCGGAGCGTGTTTCTATGGAAGTATCCCGTTTGGCTTCCATGATTTCGGGGGTGGCAACGGCGCTGACGTAGCCTATGGCGTCCATATTGCGCAAGGCGATTTCGGGCTGGCAGAGGTAGTTGATGAAGTAGCTGGCTGCCTTGGGATTCCGGGCGTATTTGGGGATTACCCAGCCGTCGTACCAGATGTTGCTGCCCTCGCGCGGCACTTCGTATGCAAGGTCTACGCCTACGGCCTCGGCTTCGTCAATTGCCCATACGGCGTCGCCGCTCCAGGTGAGGTTGAGCCATGTTTTGTTCTTGGTCATCATCTCCTTGCCGAAATCGGCCTCCCAACCGGAAATGTTGGGTTTCAGGGCTTTCAGGTACTTTTCGGCAAGGGCTATGGCTTCGGGGGAGTTGTCGTTCATGAGTTGTTCCACCGTAACGGTGCTGTCGGCAAGCTGGCGGGCGTGGGCGTAGATGATGGCGGTTCCGTAGGCGTCGCGGTAGCTGTCTTTCATCAGGAGCTTGCCTTTGTTCTTGGAGTTCCACAGGCAGTGCCAACTGCCGGCTTCGTCGGGGGTGATGAAGCTGCGGTTGTAGAGTATGCCGGCTGTGCCCCACATATAGGGTACGGCATAGTCTGTGGTGGTGCGTCCCGGCTGACTGGTCTTGTTCAGTTCCCGGCGGATGTAGGGGGAAATGTTGGGCAGATAGTCCGGGGTCTTGCCGAAGTTGCGGTCGATGGGCAGGAGAAGGTCTTTCTTCAGCATGCGTTCGATGATGTACTCCGAGGGGCATACCACGTCGAAGTCTTCGTGCCCGCGTTCTATTTTGGTGAGCATGATTTCGTTGATGTCGAACACTTGGTAGACAAGGCGGATGTCCTCGCCTGTCTGCTGTTTGTACCAGTCGGGGAATTCGGCAAGCACGTCTTCGTCGATGTAGTCCGCCCAGTTGTAGATTTTCAGTACGTGGCTGCGCTCTTCGCCTGAACCTTTGCACGAAACGGCGGCAAGGGCAAGGCAGAGGAGAAGGAGTATACCTGTCAGTCTTTTCATTTTTTTGTTCGGTAAGTTTATTTTGACTATACTTTCAGTTTTCAACTCTTCTGTGCACGTTCCGCGCGTTTGTTGATGACGATCAGCAGCACCAGCACCGTAATGAATATTATGGTGGAGAGGAGGCGCAGCTCCGGTGTCAGTCCGCCTTTGCGGGCATCAGCGTAGATGTAGGTGGAGAGCGTTTCCAGTCCTTCGTTCCCGATGGTGAATATGGTTACTGCGAAGTCGTCGATGGAGAGTGTAAAGGCAAGGATGAACCCGCTTATCATGCCCGGAAATATCTCCGGAAGGATTACCTTGCGCAATGCCTGGAACGGGGTTGCGCCGAGGTCGAGGGCGGCTTCGTACACGTTTTGGTTCATCTTTTTCAGACGGGGCATCACGCTCAGCACTACGTAGGGGGTGCAGAACGTGATGTGCGCCAGTACCACCGTTGTGAATCCCTGCGATATGCCGAAGCTGACGAACAGCAGGAACAGCGACACACCCGTAATGATGTCGGCGTTCATCATCGGAATGGCGTTGGCAAAGTTCATCACCTGACGTGTGCGTGTGCGCAGGTTGAAGATGCCGATAGCCGCAATGCTGCCCAGTGCCGTCGATGCGGTGGCTGCCAGCATGGCAATGGCAAAGGTGTTCCAAATGGCATTCATCAGTGAGTGGTGCATGCCGCCCGTAAAGAGGGAGCTGTACAGTTTGGTGGAAAATCCCGTCCAGTTGCCCAACACCTTGGCTTCGGTGAAGGAGAAGATCATAATGATAAGGATAGGCGAGTAGAGCAGCGCAAGCAGCAGCCACAGATAGCCTTTGGCAAGAATACGTGTCATCATATCACACCTCCGCTTTCATTGGATGCGCTGTCCTCCTCGTTCGTGAAGAGGATGGTGACGCCTATCAGCAGCAGCATGATGAGCGACAGGGCCGCACCGTAGTTCCACATTCCGTTGTATATGTTCTCCTGCACCGTTGTTCCGAAGAGCTTGATGTTGTTCATCGTCAGCAGTTCGGCAATGGCAAAGGTGCTTACCGTAGGCATGAACACCATGACGATGCCGCTCATGATGCCCGGCATGGAGAGGGGTAGGATCACTTTGCCGAATATCTGCAAGGGGGTGGCTCCGAGGTCTTGGGCAGCTTCTATGAGGCTGTGGTCCATTTTCTGCAATGTATTGTAGATGGGGTATATCATGAACGGCAGGAAGTTGTACACCATGCCGAACAGGAGTGCGCCTTCGCCCAGCGGCAGGTTCAGGAAGTCGAACAGCGCCACTGTGGCAAGCGTGCGTATCAGTATGTTCACCCACATGGGCAGGATGAACAGCACCACCATGGTCTGCGAGGTGTTGAACTGCTTCTGGCTGAGGATATAGGCAGCCGGATAGCCCAGCAACAGACACGCCAGCGTGGTGATGATGGCTATGCCGATGGAGTAGATGAAGGTGTTCATCGCTTCGGGGTGCATCATAAACTTGCGGAAGTTGGCAAGGGTGAATGCTCCCTCGGCATCCGTAAAGGCATACAGCACAATCAGTAGCAACGGCACTATCACAAATATCAGCAGGAACAGTGCGTAGGGTAGTGTCCAGTTACGCCGCCGCATGAAGAAACTTTTCATTGGCAAATTGTTTTGAGTGGTTAGTGGTTAGTGATTCGTATATTCTCCGGTGCTATTCGTATTCCCACTCTGTCGCCGTCGTCCCATACGTCGTTGGTGTCTACGAAGATGTCCTCGTCCCAGTCGGTGAACACAGTCAGATGATAGTGGTTGCCTTTGTAGAGGATGAATTTCACTTCACCTGTCAGTCGTCCGTCTTCTTCGTTGTCCTCAAGGATGATGTTCTGGAAGTCCACTTCCACCTTTACGGGTGTTTCCGGACGGATGTCGTGCACCGGACTGCACTCAAAGCTGCATCCCAGGAATTCCACATGGGTTTCGTCCAGAAGTTTGCCTTCGAAGGTGTTGCAGGTGCGTTCTTTCTTCATCACGTGGATGTCGAAGGGCTTCACCAGCAAGCCCACCTCGCGACCGGCTTCGAAGCAGTGGTAGTCCTGCACCATCAGCTCGTAGCCTTCGCGGGTCTGCACCAGCATCTCGTAGTGCACGCCTTTGAAGATGGAGCTTGTTACGGTTCCCGTCAGTTGTGCCGCATCCGAGGGGTCGAAGATGTAGATGTCTTCCGGACGGATCACGACGTCCACCTGTGCCTGTTCGCCGAAACCGGTGTCCACGCAGTCGAATTCATGTCCGCAGAAGCTGACGAGCTGGTCGTGCACCATGACGCCGTTCAGGATGTTGCTTTCGCCTATGAAGTCGGCCACAAAGGAATTGATAGGTTCGTTGTAGATGTCTATCGGGGTGCCTGTCTGCTGTATCTTACCCTCGCTCATGACGACAATCGTGTCGCTCAGCGTGAGCGCTTCTTCCTGGTCGTGGGTGACGTATACGAAAGTGATGCCCAGCTTCTGATGCATCTCTTTCAGTTCCATTTGCATGTCCTTGCGCATTTTCAGGTCGAGGGCGGCAAGAGGCTCGTCGAGGAGCAGCACTTCGGGTTCGTTGACGATGGCGCGGGCTATGGCCACACGCTGCTGCTGTCCGCCGGAGAGGGAGTCCACGTCGCGGTCTTCATAGTCGGTCATGCCCACCATGCGGAGCGCCTGTTTCACCTTCTTTTCGATGGTGGCGGCGGGGAGCTTCTTCAGTTTGAGGCCGAAGGCAATGTTGTTGAATACGTTGAGGTGCGGGAACAGGGCATACTTCTGGAATACTGTGTTCACCGGACGGCGGTGGGGCGGGGTCTGCGTGATGTCTTTCCCTGCAATGGTAATCACTCCTTCCGAGGCGGTCTGGAAACCTGCAATCAGACGCAGCAACGTCGTCTTTCCGCAACCGGACGGTCCCAATATCGTTACAAACTCGCCCTTACGGACAGACAAATTCACATCATTCAGTACGGCTTTATCTCCAAAGAATTTCGATACGTGCTCTACACCGATGATGCAATCGGACTTTTGCATAAGCGTTTCTTATCTTTATCCAAACTAATTAAACAAATCTCTACCTGATATAGTCAGTCATCACAAAAAGTGGCGCAAAGGTACATATATTTCTTGAAAACTTTAAGGGTTATGGAGGATAAGTTGCGAGTTATTTGTTGATGCTCGCAAATAAGTCATAACTTTGCACTTCGTAACATCTGATTATGAATTGCTGATTATGAATTGCTGATAACGAATTGCAGCAGAAGCAGCAGAAGCAGCAGCAGCAGCAGAAGAAGAAGAAGAAGAAGAAGAAGAAGAAGAAGAAGATTTGCTGATGATAAATTACAGAAGACGAATTACAAACAATGAAATTCAAACAATGAATTATAAACTATCAGTATGGAAAAGAAAATTGTATTTATCACAGGCGCCTCTTCCGGTATAGGAGAGGGCTGTGCTCGTAAGTTTGCCATGAATGGTTACCGTCTCATCCTCAACGGACGGAATGTAGAGAAACTGGCAACCGTAAAGCGTGAGCTGGAAACGGAATATCATGCGGACGTCTGCCTGCTTCCTTTCGATGTGCGCGACCGCCGGGCTGCGGCAGCCGCCCTCGATTCGCTTCCCGAAGCGTGGAAGGCGATAGACATCCTGATTAACAATGCCGGACTGGTTATCGGCGTGGACAAAGAGCATGAGGGCAGTCTGGACGAATGGGATGTGGTGATTGATACCAACGTGAAATCCTTGCTTGCCATGACCCGCCTCGTTGTGCCCGGAATGGTGGAGCGCGGACGCGGTCATGTCATCAACATGGGGTCTATTGCCGGCGATTATGCCTATCCGGGAGGTAGTGTGTATTGTGCCACAAAAGCTGCCGTCAAAGCCCTGTCCGACGGCTTGCGCATCGACCTCGTGGATACTCCCGTCCGGGTGACGAACATCAAGCCCGGCCTTGTGGAGACGAATTTCTCCGTAGTGCGCTTTCGTGGAGACAAAGCCGCTGCCGACAATGTGTACAAGGGTATCCGTCCGCTTACCGGTGACGACATTGCCGAAGTGGTGTACTTTGCCGCTGCCGTACCCGAACATATACAAGTGGCGGAGATGCTGGTAATGCCTGCCAACCAGGCCACCGGGACAATCGTCAGCCGAAAGTAAATGCTTCTCCGTTTTACTTCCCGGTTTGCCCGGACCGGGAGGTAAAACGGGCTTTTTAGGCATAAAAAAAAGAGAGTTGCTTTGATGTAACTCTCTGATTTTCTGGTGATCCGCTTGGGGCTCGAACCCAAGACCCCAACATTAAAAGTGTTGTGCTCTACCTGCTGAGCTAGCGAATCAATCCTTTACTGCTGTTAAGCGGGTGCAAAGATAGAGACTTTTTTTGAAGTTGCAAAGGAATTTCGCTTTTTTTCCTATCTTTGTACCGGGATTATAGATGCGGTAGTTCTTAATTCCCTGATAATACAATGTTTGATACATTGATATTCCATTAAAAAAATGTATTGCTAAAATAAAGAAGGGTATCACAAGAGTATCACAAAAGAACATTATAAAGCGATGTCGTAATAGCGGTATTATAAAAGAAACATTATAAAAAGAACATTATAAGGAAACATTATAAAGGAACATTCATAATTTATATTTCATACTTTATACTTAAAATTACATGGCAACAGTAGACGATAAGAAAATTATCTTTTCTATGGTAGGGCTGAACAAGACCATTCAGCAGAACAACAAGCAGGTGTTGAAGAACATCTACCTTTCGTTCTTCTATGGAGCGAAAATCGGTATCATCGGTCTGAACGGTTCGGGTAAATCAACCTTGCTGAAGATTATCGCCGGCTTGGATAAATCCTATCAGGGCGAAGTGGTGTTTTCACCCGGATATTCGGTAGGATATTTGGCTCAGGAGCCTTATCTTGATCCTACGAAGACAGTGAAGGAAGTGGTGATGGAAGGCGTGCAACCCATTGTGGATGCGCTGACAGAGTACGAGGAGATCAACCAGAAGTTCGGTCTGCCCGAATACTACGAGGATCAGGACAAGATGGACAAGCTCTTCACCCGTCAGGCAGAGTTGCAGGACATCATCGACGCTACCGATGCATGGAACCTCGACAGTAAGCTGGAGCGTGCGATGGATGCACTCCGTTGCCCGCCCGAAGACCAGTCCGTAGAGCATCTTTCCGGTGGTGAGCGCCGTCGTGTGGCACTCTGCCGCCTGTTGCTCCAGAAGCCCGACGTGCTGCTCCTCGACGAGCCCACCAACCACCTTGATGCAGAGTCCATCGACTGGTTGGAACAACACCTGCAGCAGTACGAAGGTACGGTAATCGCCGTAACCCACGACCGCTACTTCCTCGACCACGTGGCAGGTTGGATACTCGAGCTCGACCGCGGCGAAGGCATTCCCTGGAAGGGCAACTACTCCAGTTGGCTGGAACAGAAAACCAAGCGCATGGAGCAGGAAGAAAAGACAGCCAGCAAGCGCCGTAAGACGCTGGAACGCGAGCTGGAGTGGGTGCGTATGGCTCCCAAGGCCCGTCAGGCAAAGGGAAAGGCCCGTCTGAACTCCTACGACAAACTGCTGAACGAGGATGTGAAGGAGAAGGAGGAAAAGCTCGAAATCTTCATCCCCAACGGTCCCCGTCTGGGCAACAAGGTCATCGAAGCCAAGCACGTGGCAAAGGCGTTTGGCGACAAGCTCCTGTTCGACGATCTCAACTTCATGCTGCCGCCTAACGGTATTGTGGGCATCATCGGTCCCAACGGTGCAGGAAAGACCACCCTTTTCCGCCTTATCATGGGGCTGGAGACTCCCGACAGCGGCGAGTTCGAGGTAGGAGAGACTGTGAAAGTAGCCTACGTGGACCAGCAACACAAGGACATCGACCCCAACAAGAGTGTCTACCAAGTGATTTCCGGCGGCAACGACCTCATCCGCATGGGTGGACGCGACATCAACGCACGTGCCTACCTGTCGCGCTTCAACTTCTCCGGTGCCGATCAGGAAAAGCTCTGCGGCGTACTCTCCGGTGGTGAGCGCAACCGTCTTCACCTGGCCCTCTGCCTCAAGGAAGAAGGCAATGTGCTGCTCCTCGACGAGCCTACCAACGACATTGACGTCAACACCCTGCGTGCCCTCGAAGAGGGTCTTGAGGACTTTGCCGGATGCGCCGTTGTCATCAGCCACGACCGCTGGTTCCTCGACCGCATCTGTACGCACATCCTTGCGTTTGAAGGCGACTCCAATGTGTTCTTCTTCGAAGGGTCGTATTCGGAATATGAAGAAAATAAATTGAAACGTCTGGGTAAAGAAGAGCCGACTCGTGTGCGTTATAGAAAGTTAATGAATGACTGATTTTAGATTTTAATTTGAAAGAATATACGTGGCATTTGTGACAAAAAGAAAGCTCCGCGAGAAATTGGCGGAGTTTTTTTGTTTTTAGAGTTTCCCGAATCGTTTATTAATTTGAAAAATTGTAGCATAATTGTAATGAATATCTAATTTAATAATATTATATTTGCAACTCACGAACTTTTTTAAATATTAATTAACACTATCTATTAACTAAAAGTAGAATTATGAGAAAAAGTCTAATTCAATTTCTGTTGGTTGCCATGTTGTCGCTGTTTACTTCCGCAGCATGGGCTCAGACCACAGTGCATGGTCAGCTTGTCGACGCTGAAACCGGCGAACCTTTGGTGGGTGCTGCCGTTATGGTAGAGGGAACTACTCAAGGGTCAGTGACTGACATTGACGGCTATTTCAAGCAAAGCGTTGCTTCTAATGCTACGTTGCTCTTCAAGTACATCGGTTACAAGGACCAGAAGAAAAAAATCACACAGAAGGGCGCTTCTGTAGAACTGGGAACTATCAAGATGCAGCCCGATGCAGTGATGTTGTCGGACGTTACCATCACTTCATCCGTTGCGGTGGCTCGTAAGACTCCGGTAGCGGTATCTACCGTAGATCCGGTGTTCATTGAAGAGAAACTTGGTTCGCAGGAATTTCCTGAAATCCTGAAGTCCACTCCGGGTATCTATACCACTAAAGACGGTGGTGGCTATGGAGATGCGCAGACTCGTATCCGAGGTTTTAAGAGCGAGAACGTAGCCATGATGATTAACGGTGTGCCGATGAACGGTATGGAGAACCAGAAGGTGTACTGGTCCAACTGGGCAGGTCTGTCCGACGTAACCCGCAGCATGCAGGTACAGCGCGGTTTGGGTGCTGCCAAAGTATCGGTTCCGGCAGTGGGCGGTTCCATCAATATCGTTACCAAGAGCACAGAAGCCAAGAGAGGCGGATTTGTGTCTTACGGCATGGGTAACGACGGTTACAATAAAATTCTTTTCAGCGTATCATCCGGTCTGTCCAAAGATGGCTGGGCATTCACTTTGCTTGGCGGTAAGACTTGGGGCGACGGATATATACAAGGTACGGAATTTGAAGGCTACAACTGGTTTGCCAGCATAGCCAAACGTTTCAACGACAATCACCAGTTGTCTCTCACTGCATTCGGTGCTCCGCAGTGGCACAATCAGCGCAATAATCAAAACGGGCTTACTATTAAAGAATGGCAGCGTGTGCAGAAATACATGGGTGAGAAAAGTCCTTATAGATATAACCCTACTTTTGGTTACAGAAACGGACAGGCATACAATTCATCCAGAAACTCCTACCACAAACCGCAGATATCTCTGAACCACTTGTGGCAGATAGACCGTAAATCGAGTTTGAGTACAGCTTTGTATGTATCTATCGGTCGCGGTAACGGTTACAGCGGTTCGGGTGATGCCTCCAACCGTAGTCGTTGGTATGGAGCAAGCAACGGGTTGGTAAACAATGACTTCCGCGAAGCAGACGGTACTTTCGCTTACGATCAGGTAGAAGCTCTGAATGAAGCCAGCACTACCGGTTCCAAGATGTTTATGGGTAAGTCAATGAATAATCACATGTGGTATGGATTACTTTCTACTTATACCACCAAGTTTGGTGAATACTTCGACTTCTACGGCGGTATTGACTTACGTTATTACAAAGGTTTGCATCAGAATATCATTGTAGACCTCTTCGGTGGTGATTATTTTGTGGATGCGGAAAACCGCGGCAAGATTTTGGCAGAGAACAATCCGGCAGCTTCCGACCCCAATTTCAAGAACCAGAAGCTCGGGGTAGGTGATGTATATTATCGTGATTATGACGGCTTTGTAATGTCCGAAGGTGCATTTGCACAGCTTGAATACAATCGCGACAAACTTAGTGCATTCGTTTCCGGAGGTCTTTCAAATACCGGTTACTGGCGTTACGATCGCATGTATTACAGCAAGGATAAGGCTAAGTCTGATACCAAGAATTACTTAGGGGGAAACATAAAGGGAGGTGTCAACTACAACCTCAATGAAAAGAACAACGTATTCATCAATGCAGGTTTCATTACTCGTGCCCCGATGTTCGATACTTCTTTTGTTAATTCACAAAACTCTCATGCCCGCAACGAAGATGCCAAGAATGAGAAAATCATGTCATTTGAAGTAGGTTACGGTTATCGTAGTGGTATATTCACAGCTAACCTCAATGCCTATTACACCCGCTGGATGGATAAGGCTCTGTACGATTCCGGTGATTTTGATTATAAGGTAGACGGACAGAACATTAAAGACCGCTATACATTGAACATGACCGGAGCCAATGCCGACCACTTTGGTGTTGAGCTGGACTTTGCAATCCGTCCGTTGAGATGGTTGGACATCAACGGTATGTTCTCTTGGGGTGATTGGCGTTGGAACGGTAATGCCAGTGGATATTACTACAATGCTGCCGGTCAGCTGATGACAGACTTCAAGGGCGGTACACTGGCCGATATGTCGCAAGCCTCCAACTACAAGGCTAACATCAAAATGGATAATGTATACGTAGGAGGGTCGGCACAGACTACGGCTGCTTTGGGTGTAAACGTCCGTCCCATGAAAGGGTTGCGTATTTCGGCAGACTGGAACTTCTTTGCACGCAACTTTGCCGACTATGACATTGATGCCGGAAACGCCGGTTTTGGTGATGAAATTGTAGTGGTAAGCCCATGGAAAATTCCTTCATATAGCACGTTTGACCTGAGTGCGGGATATTCTTTCGACTTCGGCAAGGTACGCGCTACGCTGAGTGGTAATGTCAACAATCTCTTTGATCAGGAATATATAGCTGATGCTCGCGACGGCGGCAGCCATGATTGGGAGACGGCTACGCGTGTGCTTTACGGCTTCGGACGTACTTATTCTGTAAGACTGAAGTTCAATTTCTAAACCTTTAAGAACTACAATTATGAATAAAAAGTTTATATATAGTTTATGTGCAGCCACTTTCCTGATGACGGGCTGCGATTACAACGAGGATAACTTTCCCGGCTACGATGAAGGCGGGCGTCCTACCGATGTTGCAAAGATTGTCTACACGCTCACCGATGCCGATTATGATGCAATGGGAGATGATGTGAAGAAGAACAAATATTTCTCCGCCGATGCTATGCCCGACGATTACATCCCCGATTGGCTGGCTAAAACCTATTTTGCGGCCGATTTGAACTCCTCGGCAAAGATTACATACCGTTTTAAGACAGTATATCCTAAGTATAATGATATTCCTTATCTGCAACTCACCGAAGATGAGTATACTATTATTCATGGAGAAGGATATTACGGACCCTATCTGAATAAAAAGACAGAAGGTAAAATGTATCAGATACTGAACAAAAAGTATGCCGATGCCAAAGACGGTGCATTCTCTTTTGTGGAGTACCAATATAATGAAACAGCCGAACCGGAACAGGTGGAAACTCCCATTGCCCAGTACAACTTTGAAGATCTGAACAAGGGCGATTTGGAGAAAATCTCCGGCTGGTATCTCAGTGCCAAAGGTAATAAATGGACTGTGGGCGAATACAGCAACAATAAGTATCTGCAATTTACGGCCAACAAGGCCGACGGTCCTGCGGAGGCTTGGCTGGTGACTCCCGGCATCAAGATTGAAGGAGCTGACAAGAAATTTGCATGGGATGTTAAGGTTGGCTATTGGACACATGACGGGCTGCAAGTACTCATCTCAACCGACTTTGACGGTAAGGATGTGACTAAGGCGACTTGGGATGATGTGACAAGCAAGTTTAATATCCCTCAAGAGCCTGCAAAAACATGGGGCAATTTTGCGACGGCAGGTACTATGAACTTGGATACATACGCAGGCAAGACAATTTATATGGCTTTCCACTACACAGGGAACCCGGAAGAAAAGAAAACTACCAGTTATCAGATTGACAATATCGTAGTAGGCAAGGACATCCCTACTGCTGTCAACACCGAACTGCGTTTTGCTTTGTACGAACGTATCAAGAACAAATGGGAACTCTTTGAGAATTCCGATGAGGCACAGTTCATTTCATGGGAATCTTATAAAGATATGGGAACCGGTGATGGTCGTCCGGGCAAGGACTACTCTTTCAGTTCCACCGTCAAGGCAGAGAACTACGTTCCTCGCTATCTGGCTGATGAGGTTGCCTATCCGATGGGTGGCGATACCTGTACCGTAATCTACCGTTACTACGCAGGTAGTGGCAAATATCAGGCAAATGCCGACCAGTATATCTACAACGACACCATTAATGTATGGCAGTATTGTGACAACATAGCTATTGAAACAAGACCTTATGCTTACAACGGTACGGAATGGTTGTACTCTCCAAGCATCCTCATCAATCTGCCGGTAGAGAAGAACAATGCCGAAGTGTCTGCGTTCTATCAGGCCATTACGGACTGGGTGAAAGAAAATCACGCCGATTATGTGACCTCTTACGGCAACAATGATTACTATTATGGCGGTTCGGCCTATCAGAATAATTTCGACTTCCGCGTAAGCGCATGGCAGGGACAGGGCACATACGACGACTTGTCTTCCGATGAAATCAGCGCACTGATGTGGGAGCGTCTGCCCGAAGCCTTCCCGCATGCACTGGAAGCCCTTTATTCCGATGCTGCGCCTGCCGACAATGGAGTAGACGTGATTTACACGATAAACTTTGGTATATACGACGGGTCTTCCACAACTACTTATACCATACAGTATAAGGTGGTTGGAAAAGGACAGTTCGAATACATTGAAGACTCCTTGCAGAAAGCGGCTGTATAGCATATTATTGGTATAAACTGTTAAATAGATATTTTTTAAAAAGGCGCGGATTACGCGGATTTCACGAGGTTCTTTCATTCGTGAAATCGGTGTAGTCCGCGCCTCATTTGTCCGCCTACCACTTCTCCCTCTTCACCTCGAAGCAAGGGCATTGCTTTGTCCATTCCATGGGTTCCACCTCGCCGTTGCCGTTGAGGTCGGGGCTCAGGTCGCGATGTCCCACCACTTGGGCGCCGGGGTAGTCCAGCAGCAGCGTCCTGACGAGGACGCGGAGCGAATGGCGTTGCCACTCGGTGCGAGTGTCTTTGGGCATGCCGTAGTGGTCCAGACCGCCCTCATAACAGATGCCTATTGAGTGGGCGTTGTAGCCGCGGGCATGTGCTCCGGGACGTTCGGGGGAGCGGGTGGTGAGTATGCGGCCGTCGCGACGGATGTAGAAGTGATAGCCTGTGCCGTCGAAACCGCGTTGGCGGTGGGCGGCTTCCAGTGCCTGCTCCGTAAAGGGGCGGTCTTCGCACGTGGCGCTGCAATGGATGATGATCAGGGTGATTGTACGCATGGGAATGAGGAGATAGGAGTGAGGAACGAGGAGTGATGAGTTACATGGGCATGGCTTTGGCGCCTACTGCGCCGAGAACGGCCGATGCTACTGCGATTACGATTTTGAGGAACTTGTCCCACCAAGATGATTTTGTTGCCATAGGAGTTTTGATTTTTTTGATTATTAATTAATTGTGCGAATCAGTATTTGAATTAAGTTTATAACCTTGCAAGTAATGAATGCTTTCACCACAGAGTACACAGAGCGCATAGAGTGCATAGAGTTTCACAGAGTTTTACAGAGTGCACAGAGTTTCACCGAGTGTTAATCTTGCTACTCGATAGTATCTGTCATTCAGAGCGTAGCGAAGAATCTACTCTCTCATGTCAATACTCATCCCAGTATAGGGAGAGCAGATTCTTCGCTACGCTCTGAATGACAGAATGTTTTGCCTCATAAATAAAATGTTTTGCCTCATAAAAAGAGAAAGACTCTGTGAGTCTCTGTGCCCTCTGTGGTGAAAAAGCTCAAATCCGTATAATAATGAACTATAAATTCAACTACTGATTCGCATTAATTGTGAATGATTGCTTTGCAATTGCGAATTGTTGCTTTGCAATTACGAATTGTTACCTTGCAATTACGAATTGTTACTTTGTAATTGCGAATTGTTGCTTTGTTCCCCCCCCCCTCATACACAGGGAGAGGGGGAAACCGGATAGCTTTCCCTGCGTGACTTATCCCAGCGGATCTTGTTCCTCTCCGCCGTCACCGCTGCCGCTGCCACCGCCACCGGAGGGACCGTCCTCTTTGGGGTTGTAGAGGCTGAACGCCACGTTGTTGGGGCTGCCTTTGGTAGTGGCTCCGGAGTCGTTGACAAGGCGCAGACCGCTGTCGGTGAGGAAGCGGATGTTCACTTTGTCGATGTTCTTTACGGTGCATTCTTCCGAACTGGGGGTTCCTTTGCTGTGGAAAGTGGTGTAGAACACACCGAGGCCGTCCAGTTTTACGCTGTCGCCGTCTGTCAGCTTGCGTTTGATGTTGCGTACGAGGGCGGTGACCACGTGTTCCACGTCTTCGGCGGACATGCCGCCCAGTTCTTCAATCTCTTGCGCGATGCGCTTGGTGTTGTACAGGCGGGAGTTGTTGGCTTTCCGCTTCAGGTAGTACAGTTGCGGGGAAGTCTTGTCACCGACCTTCTGATAGCGTTGCACAGGTTCTACGATGATTGCCATAATGAAGTTAGTTTTTTTCTAATGTTAATACTGATTGATTGTCTCTGACGGTTGGAGGAGAAGAAGTCTCCGCGGCGATATTCCTTACCTCGTTTCGTTGAAACAAAGATACGGCAGAGACAAGGCGGAAAATACGCTTCGGTAAGGTTGGGTAAGGTTTAGTAACGATAAGTACGCTTTAGTAACGATAAGTATGCCTTAACAATGCTGTGTATGCCTTAACAATGCTGTGCATGCCTTAACAATGCTGTGCATGCCTTAACGATACTGTGCATGCCTTAACGATACTGTGCATGCCTTAACGATGCTGCGTATGCCTTGACGATGCTGTGTATGCCTTAACAATGCTGTGCATGCCTTAACAATGCTGTGTATGCCTTAACAATACTGTGCATACCTTAACAAATGCTGTGCATGCTTAGTAATAATATATAGGTTGTTTCCTTTTATTTCTCCGGTAGTCGTATTTTTTTTGCTCCGATATTGTATTAATTTATAATAATCATGCAAATAATAACCAAAAAGTGTTATCTTTGAGCATCTTTCTTTCTGAAAGGGGAGTGAGGTATGTGTTTTTTGAGGGGTTTTCCCTTAGGTGTTTTTGTGTAAAGTTGATAAGATATTTCCTCACATAAACTAAAAAAATATAACAGATCAATGGATAAATGTCCTGTATGTGCCTGCCTCATGAAGCGGGATTTGGAAGAGGCCGCCGATCCTTATGAATTTCTCGATGAGAACTTTTCTATTCCCGGTATTCTTGACAATTTGGATAAACTCTCCCCGAAAGAACTGAAATGTGCCTGTTGCCTGTTTGGGACGGCATTGCAGCAAGCCCGCAAGAAGAAAAAAAGAAAGTGGTATCGGAGATGAATTTCTCCGGGTTTGATTGCTTATCTCGCTGAAAATCACTATCTTTATGTCTCCAATCCGAATGAAAATTACACTAATGGAGACTCTGTATGGGAAAGCCCGATGAAGATATTGTAGAGAAAGCCTTTGTGGTGCGCAGCTACGGCAAGGGCGAATTGGCAAGCATGTATATAGACGGTGTGCAGCAGCAGACAGCCGTCAAGCAGTTCAACGAATGGATACGTACCGCGCCCGGACTGGAGCAGCAGTTGCAGGAAACGGGCATGGCGCCTACCGCACGACGGTACACGCCCGCACAAGTGCGGCTCATCATAGGGGTGCTGGGAACACCATGACCCCATGTTTCGCAGAATGAATGTTTTCCGTTTCGCAGGACGAAACTTCCCGTTTCGCAGGACAAAACTTTTCATCCCGTAGGACGAAACTTACCGTCTTACGGGATGAAATTATTTATCCCGCAAGGGGAAATTATCTGTCTCACAGGAAGAAATAGGATGTTATACAGGCTGTCGAGTGCTAATTCCTTGTCATACATAGATGCTTTCTTTTAGAATTCGTTGTTTCGGGCGGCTGTTCATGCGTTCGCATATTCTTATCAGGTTCATTTTTGTCCTCATTTTTCCAAAGAGCCCCCGCCCGTCGAATTGTCGGGGCGAGGGTTCATTTAGGGTTCATTTCCTTATAGCCCCTGTTTACCTTGCCTTTTTCTGCGTTTTCGGTACTTATCTTTCTGTTTCACAACGAGTTCTTGTTCAACGGCCTTTCTCAGGTAACGTTTGGCTGTGGACACAGATATGCCGAGTTCTTTGGCGGCATTGATGAAGTCGATGTAAGAAAAAATCCTCGGTAATTTCTTGAGAACGTCTTCAAACTGGTGGAATTTACGCATGGCTACCGGCGGGTGTCCGGTGTCGGGCAGCGAAGTGCCCAGCAGCAGGCTGTGCTCAATGACGGTGGCTATAATCTGCATGGCGGTGTCGAAGTCGGCATCGGTGCAGCAGTATTCCTTGGCATAGCGGTAGTCGTCCCACTTGCGGAAGATGGTGAGGATGGATGCGAGGCGCATGGCAAGCAGTCCATGACGGAAGACGATGCTGGTGGGGAACTCCTTTCCTTCCACCAGGGCCGACTTGAGCCACACGCCGAACTGTTGCGTATGGCGTTCCCATTGTCCGGGGGTGAAGGTGACGAGGGTGGGGGATTCCAGCAGCAACTTGTGCATCTCGAAGAGTTTCTTTCCCAGCGTATGGAAGTGCTCGCGCAGATCCACGCGTCCTTCGCCGGGGGCACACGTCTCCCAATGGGGGTTGAGCTGGCGGGTGTAGATGAGGAAACGACTGTACAGACCGTTTTCGTGGCTGCGGAAGAAGCCGGTGAACTGCTCCGGTGTGCCGGACATGATGAGTGCCAGGTGGGGACGGGGAACGACTATCGGGTCGCCGTCTATCTTGTACGACTGTGAGATTTCCTCGTGGTGGGCAGCCTTGCAGAGGATGTCCTCATACTTGCCGTAGTCCTGTGCGAGCGAGGAGATGAGGGTGTTGATTTCGGTGGACGACATGTGGCAGCCGAGTTCGCCGTTGGTGGCGAGCTGCTCCAGCAGACGGCTCTTGCTGGTGGTGGAGGAGGTCTTCAGGTATTTGGCTTTGGGTTCTTCGGGCTTCTTGTCGGAGTCGGGAGAACGGTGTTCGCGCAGTGCCTGATGCACCTCGGCTTCCCATGCCATTTGGGCTTTCTCGAAGGCTTTCTTCTGATCGCGACGCTGGCGGTCGTAATATTCCTGGGTGGCATCGAGCAGGCTGAGGATGAATGCCACGACGCCCTTTCCAGCTGCTGCGTTTGCCACGAGGGCATGGTAGAAGTGGGAAGAGTAGAGGGCGTTCTTGTAGAAGAAGCTGACACCGGGGAAGAGGGCGCTGCAACAGTTAAGGCTGCCAAGCAGCGTGATGTCGCGTTCGCGCGGGTCGGAAGCGTATTGCACACAGTCTTTCAGGAATTGGGGCAGACCGCTGTATGCGCTGTCGGGAATGTAGGGAGACTGGGCACGAAGTTCGTTGTTTTTTTCCAACAAATCTTCTTCTTCGGAGCCCGCATCGGGCGGCTCGGCGGGGTCATAAGGGAAATGAACCCTATTTGAACCCTCGCCGGGAATTTCCGTTTTTTGCGGAAGAGAGTCAATGAATTGATAACCAGCGGTTATGCGTTGACGGATGTCTTCGGCTGTGAAATCGGTTGCAGCATAGCGGCGGATGAAGAGGCTGATAACTTCTTCCAACTCCTTTTTTGAAAAACCTTTACTGCGAGACACACGACCCAGCTTCAACGCAAGGTCGTTTCGCTCACCACGACGGAAGGGGTTGCGGTGCTCAAAGTCGTTGAGAAACTGAGTCAGAAATCCCGGAGCTGCCGCCCTTGCCGAGGAGGCTGATGCTCCTGAGGTTGCTGTTCCTTCTGAATTTGCTGCTGCTCCTGCTGTTGTTTCTGAAGCTGAAACTGCCTCTTCTGAGTCTGTTGCTGCATCCGTTTCCTTTCCCGTTTCTTCTCCCCACTGCATCTTGAAAGTCTCCGCATCGGGATTGTAATACGCATCTGCGTCCCACGAATAGAAGCTGGGTTGTGTCAGGATCTTGCATTTGGAGTCGTAGTTGTGTGCGGCATGCCGGCTGACGGCTTCTCCTACGGCGGCATAAAGCTGCTCATAGTTCCGCATCACATCTTCGGCTGCCACGCGTACAAACGCCCGTACGCCGTTCTGCGAGAAACTCTTGTGCACCACTGTCACGTAGGGCAGTTCGCAGAGCAGCCTGCACACTTCGGTGGTGCGCAGCAGGGTGTGGTCCATGTCTATCTGGAGCAGTCCGCTGTGCTTGACGAGGTTCTTCACTGCGTGTCCGCCGCTGCACACTCCGGCGGGTACGATGCAGGGCATCCCGTCCTTCACCCTCTGCGCTTCGGCTTCATGCCCCGGCAGGGCGGCAAGGCGGCGGTATTCCTCCACCTGCGCCTTGAATGTGTTGCTACGCACTTTGTTTACATACTCTTGCAGACTGATGGTCTGTGATTGTTTGCTTCGGACTGAGCCGAACTCGGAGATTTTCACTTCTCCTTCCGTACATGTAATTGCCATGTCTTGTTTTTATAAAATGAATACTTATTGAAGCAGACTTCTGCTCCCGCCGCTTGCAATTTATGGCGGAGGGAGAGAATATGTCCGTTCAATGTTTATTACCGCAAATGTACTGAAAATAAGATAGATGCTTTGTCCTGTTTATACACTTTACGACACCTATTGCGGTGTGCTGCAACACTTTGACTTTGTAAATATGTATAAACATCGTTTTGGCCGTTATTTGTGCTTTGTTAACGATTCAGGGACTTTTCCCGCTCTTTTTCCCTCTGTTCCAGCTTTTTTTCGTAGGCCTTAATCAGCTTCTCGCAGTTTTTCACTATACGCTTCAGTGTGTGATAGGCTTCGTCGCTCACCTCATACTTCCCGTCGGTTACGGTTTTGATACACTCCATGGCTTTTCTGACATGCTTCAGATATGCCCAGCCTTCTTTTTTTTAGTTTCCATCATAATAAATTGTTTTTAGAATAAAGGCGGCAAAGGTATTTAATTTTTTTTCATTGCAGCGAACTTCTGCTTCCGCTTTTCCGTCATGCCTTGCATACGGTGCACTTCTCTTTCTGCTCTTCCCTCATGCCTTGCATACAGTGAACTTCTGCTTCTGCTCTTACATACGGTGCACTTCTCTTCCGCTGCTTTTCCGTTACACCTTATTATATAATACATCTTTCTGCTTCAGAATAATTTCTTAAAAAATGTAGCAGAATTGTAATGCTTTTACATATATTTTTGCGTACCTTTGCAAGTGTTTTAAGAAATATAACATTTTTCAAAAACCAATTAGAAACAATTATGTTAAAAAGAATGAGAGTTATTTTTACGCTGATGCTGGTCTTGGCGGCTATGGGCGTAAATGCACAGGTCACCACCTCGGCCATTAGCGGCAAGGTGACCGACGAACAGAATGAAACTGTAATCGGAGCGACGGTTATAGCTGTTCATGAACCTTCGGGCACACAGTATGGCGCTGTCACCAACGTGGACGGACGCTATACGATGCAAGGTATGCGTACCGGCGGCCCGTACAAACTTACAGTGTCCTACGTGGGCTATCAAAGTGCCGCCTTTACGGGCATCATGCTGGAACTGGGCAACACCTATACGCAGAACGTGAAACTGACTCCCAGCTCGGAACTGCTGGACGAAGTAGTGGTGGTGGCAGAAGCCAAAGCCGCTGCCGGAGCCGGACAGAACTTCTCCCTGGGAAAGATTGAGAACACACCCACCGTAGACCGCAACGTCTACGACATCGTGAAGAACATGCCCTTTGCCATGCCTTCCAAAATCGGCGGTATGACGTTTGCAGGCTCCAACAACCGCTACAACAGCTTCCAGATAGACGGTACGGTGAGCAACGACGTATTCGGCCTTGCCTCTTCAGGAACCAACGGAGGACAGACCGGAGCCAACCCCATCTCAATGGATGCCATTCAGGAAATACAGGTAGTAGTAGCACCCTTCGACGTTCGCCAAAGCGGATTCACAGGCGGCGGCATCAACGCCATCACCAAGCAGGGTACGAACACCACCAAAGGATCGGCCTACACCTACTTCAACAACCAGTTCATGTATGGCAAGTACAGCGCCGTACGCGACTATGCCAAGAGCGAACTCGGACAGCAGTTCACACGCACCTTCGGCGGCACACTGGGCGGAGCAATCGTGAAGGACAAACTGTTCTACTTCGTAAGCGCCGAAGCACAGAAAGAGTCTTATCCCGCCAGCATCTATCCGGGATACATCAACTCCTACCTCACTTCGGCCACAGCCAAGCAGATTGCCGATAAATACAAGGAATATACAGGCATCGACGAAGCCTACTCACAGCGCGACGTAGACCGCAAGTCCTTCGGCTTGCTGGCACGTGTGGACTGGAACATCAATCAGGACCACAAACTGGCACTGCGCTACCAGCACAACAACTCCTTCGATGACAACTACTCTCCCGGAGCATACTCCTACGTGTTCAACAACAGCGGCTACCGCATGAACAACAAGACCAACTCCATCGTTGCCGAACTGAACTCACGCCTCGGACAGAACCTCTACAACGAGTTCCGCGCCTCGGCCAGCTTCGTTCGCGACAACCGCGAAGTGGCCTATCAGGGACCCACCGTACAGATTGAAAACGTGAAAGGAAACGACGGCAAAACCAACATCACCGCCAACATCGGTACGGAATTCTCCTCCGGAGCCAACAAACTGGATCAGGACATCTATACCTTCGAGGACAACCTCTCATGGTATTTGGGAAGCCATACGATGACCTTCGGTACGCACAACGAAATCTACCGCATGAGCAACCTCTTCATTCAGGCCGTAAACGGTTCATGGTACTTCAACTCTTTGGACAACTTCCTGAACGATGCACCCTATAAATATACGTATAAGTACACCAACCCCGAACTGACAGGCGGTGACCTCCGCTACGCCCCCATCATGAAGTCGGGACAGTTCGGCTTCTATGCACAGGACAAGTGGAACATCAACACCAACCTTGAGTTGACCTACGGTATCCGCTTTGACATCCCCTTGCTCTTCAACGACCCCACAACGAACGAAGCCTTCAATACATTCGCTGCCGACAACGACATCACATCGCGCGTAGGCGAAATGCCGGGCGCCAAAGTGCTGGTTTCTCCGCGCGTAGGCTTCCGCTGGTATACGGACGACTCTCACAAGACACTGATCCGCGGCGGTGTGGGCATCTTCACCGGACGCGTACCTTTCGTTTGGTTGTCCAACGCCTACAACAATACGGGCATGGAGTCCATGGGTACTACCATCGAACCCAAACAAGGCAACAACCACACCAATACGGCCCCTTCACTGGCACAATATGCCAAAGATCCTATGGGAGCAGCCACATCGGTGGAAACCGGAGCTTTGAGACCGGACATCGTTACCGTAGACAAAGGCTTCAAGTATCCGCAAGTGTTGCGTGCCAACCTCGCACTGGAACAACGCCTGCCGGGTGACGTGAAACTGACTCTGGAGGGTATCTACTCCAAGACCATGAACAACGTGTTCTTTGAGAATCTCGCACTGAACAACAACGGCGAGAAGGTATATGCCATCCCCGGTGTGGAAGCATCTGCCGCTCCTTTCTACTCCAAGACCAAGAGCAATTACTACTCCATCGTGAACCTGAGAAACACGAACAAGGGCTATACCTACGCTTTCTCCGCTTCATTGGCGAAGAGCTTCGACTTCGGTCTGGACATGTCGGCATCTTATACCTTCGGACGTTCCAAGTCTGTGAATGACGGTACAAGCTCGGTGGCTTACTCCAACTGGAAGTATAACTACTCCCGCGACACCAACTCCGAAAACGAACTCGGCTTCTCCAAGTTCGATGTTCCTCACCGCCTCATGGCACAGCTCTCTTACACCACTCCGAAGTATCTGAACGGCTGGACAAGCACCACCATTTCCGTTATCTACAACGGTTTCTCCGGTAGCCGTTACAGCCTGACGATGAACGAAGTCAGCGACTTCAACGGTGACGGCCAGAAAGGTAACTCATTGCTTTACATCCCTACCGAAGCCGAACTGGACAACATGAACTTCGTGGATAATAAGGATAAAAATGGCAAACTGATTATGAGCGCAGCAGACAGCCGTAAAGCCTTCACCGAATGGGTGAACAACGACGACTATGCCAAGAACCACCGCGGACAGTATGCCGAACGCAACTCCAACCTGAGCAACTGGGAACATGAGATAGACCTGCACTTGGCGCAAACCATCTACAACGCTCAAGGACTGGGCAAACTGGAATTTACATTCGACATCATCAACTTTGCCAACATGCTGAACAAGAAGTGGGGCGCAAGCTACAGCTCTGCCTACAACTTGTCACCGCTGACAGTGGTAAGCCTGAGTACGGATGAAAATGGTAACAGAAACCCGGGTTACGCATTTAATAATGCCAAAATCAACAAGAGTGACATCTCTTCACGCTGGCATGCACAAGTGGGCATCCGCTTGACTTTCTAAAGCCATTTTTTTTGTTTTTCTATATTTTAGTAAAGGCTATTCCGGGAAACCGGGATAGCCTTTTTTAATATACTCTTTCTCTTTTGTATATCCTTTTGCGCTTTAGTATTTCACCGTAAATATCACCGGATTGTGGTCGCTGCACAGATCCAGATCGGGAGAGTAATAGTCGGTGCAGTCCAGTTTGGACGAATGGAAAGCATAGTCGATGCGCAGCATGCGTTTGGCGTAGCGATAGGTGTACATATATCCATGTCCGCCTGTCTTGAAACCGTCTTGGAGGATTCCGGACAGTTGGCGGTAGGTGTAGGACGAGGGTAGGGAGTTGAAGTCTCCGCACACCAGTACGGGGTGCGGACTGGCGATGACAAGGCGGACGATGCTGTCGGTTTGGGCGGCACGCTTCACGAAGTTCTCGTGCAGGGTTTCCGCAGCATCCTGTACGGCTTGCGCTTCGCGGCGGGTGTCGTTGGCAGCGAGTTCGCGTTCCCACTTCCTGCGGTTCTGACTGACGCTGGTGGTCTGCAAGTGATTGTTCAGCAGGCGGAGGGTGTCTGCACCCAGAACAATGTCGCACGCCATGCTGCAATTGGAGCTTCGTGGGTAGGTGATGAAACGTCCTTCCACAAGCGGGTAGCGGCTGAATACGGCAACGGGGAGAATGCCGCGAATGGAGTCGTCCGCAGGAATAAGGGCGTAGGGCCAGTGCGAAAGGGCGCGGCGCAGACTGTCTGTCGTGAAGTGGGGATTGTCGCCGAACTCTTGGAAGCAAAGCACATCGACATGACGCTGCTGCATGTAACGGGCTATTTCCTTGCAGGAGTATCCGGTGATTTCGTTGCCGAAATGATGTACGTTGTAGGTGGCTACGGTGAGGCAGCCGCCGGACTTGCCTTCCCGGTTCGGCGCCGGAGCAGTGGCAGGCACATCATCATCGGTGGAACCGAACCGGACGACTGCCGTCAGATATTCCCAGTTGAAGAAGAAGGCTGCCAAAGGAACGATAGCCCACTTCTTGCGTGCCAGCGCCCAGCAAAGGGCTGTTATCAGGCAGGACACCAGTAATATCGGTACGGCAAGTCCCAGCAGGGGCGTCACCACAGAGCTGTCCGGATGATAATGTCCGGAACGGGATGCTGCAATGGTAACGGCAGCCAGCATCCACGTGGCACCTACCGGCATCCAACGCAAGAGTCCTTTGACAGCGGATTTTCCCATAAACGAGATTTTAGGGGTTAGTGGTTAGTGGTTAGGGATTAGTGATTAGGGTTTAGTGATTAGTTTTTACTTTGTCACTGCATTAATCACTTTCCCGTCCAGAAACGCTTTCACATTGTCCAGCATGATCTGCATGAGGCGTTCGCGTGCTGCGGCGCTTGCCCATGCGATGTGTGGGGTGATGTAGCAGTTCTTGGCGGTGAGCAGCGGGTTGTCGGGGCGGGGCGGCTCTTGTGAGAGCACATCCAGTCCGGCGGCAAGGATAGTGCCGTTGTTCAGGGCATCGGCAAGGTCTTGTTCGTTGATGAGCGGGCCTCGTCCGGTGTTGATGAGGATGGCGTTGGGCTTCATCTGCTTCAGGCGGGCGGCATTAACCAGTTCGCGGGTGGAGTCGGTGAGGGGACAGTGCAGACTGATGATGTCGCAGTTGGCAAAGAGTTCGTCGAGCTCCGTCTTTCTGATTTCGGGGGGAAGCTGGAAGGTGGATTTGGAGGTGTAGGCATGCACTTCCATGCCGAAACCGATGGCAATGCGGGCGGTGTTGTAGCCGGTTTGTCCCAAGCCGATGATACCGATCTTCTTGCCGCGCAGTTCAATGAGCGGAGTGTCCCAGAAGCAGAAGTCGGGATTGCTGCTCCAACGGCCCTTGCGCACTTCGTCGGTGTAGTGCTGCACTTGCTGGGCTATGTTGAGGATGTGCGCAAAGACCATCTGGGCTACGGAGGGGGTGCTGTATGCCGGGATGTTGGTGACGACAATGCCCCGCTCTTTGGCAGCGGCAATATCGACAACGTTGTATCCGGTGGCAAGGACGCCGATGTATTTCAGATGGGGCAGCGCAGCTATGGTATCTGCGTTGAGCACAACTTTATTGGTCAGCAGAATATCCGCTCCGGCAGCGCGTTCCGTAACTTCCGAAGGTGCAGTGCGGTCGTAAACAATGCACTCTCCCAAACTTTTCAATTCGTCCCAGGAAAGATCTCCGGGATTGGCGGCATAACCGTCGAGAACTACTATTTTCATGATTATCGGTGATTTGGTGTTAATACTTACAGTTTAATCTTATGCTAAGTGCCTCCTGTCCCTAATCATTCCCTTTCTTTCCCCATAGGGTTTGCATCCTTTCTTTGTGCTTTTGTTCGGCGGGGTTGTCCTGCGGTTGCCAGATGCGGTGGTCTTTCAGGTCGTCGGGCAGGAACTGCTGGCGGACAAAGTTGCCGGGATAGTCGTGGGCATATTTATAGTTGTCGCCGTAGCCAAGCTGTTTCATCAGTTGGGTGGGGGCGTTGCGCAGGTGCAGGGGGACGGGCAGGTTGCCTGTCTGCCGCACCAGGGAGAGGGCATCGTTGATTGCCATGTAGGCGGAGTTGCTTTTGGGGCTGGTGGCGAGGTAGATGGTGGTCTCTGCCAGTGGGATGCGTCCTTCGGGCCAGCCCACTTTCATGATGGTGTCGAAGCAGGCATTGGCAAGCAACAGGGCATTGGGGTTTGCCAGTCCGATGTCCTCGGAAGCGGAGATGACAAGGCGACGGGCTATGAAAGCGGGGTCTTCACCGCCTTCCACCATGCGTGCCAGCCAGTAGATGGCTCCGTCGGGGTCGCTGCCGCGAATGGACTTGATGAAGGCGGAGATGATGTCGTAGTGCATTTCGCCGTCTTTGTCGTAGGCAAGGGGATTCTGCTGGAGGCGTTCGGTCACCATCTCATCGGTGATGACCACAGGGTCGCCGGCTTCGGACTGCACAACGAGGTCGAGGATGTTGAGCAGTTTACGGGCATCGCCGCCACTGTAACGGAGCATGGCGGTAGTCTCCCTGAGCTCTATCTGCCGTTCTTTCAGTTGGACATCCGTCGTTACGGCACGTTGCAGGAGTTCCAGCAGGTCGTCTTTCTCCAGCGATTTCAGCACGTAGAGCTGGCAGCGCGACAGCAGCGGACGGATCACCTCGAACGAGGGGTTCTCGGTGGTGGCGCCTATCAGTGTCACCGTACCCTGCTCCACCGCACCGAGCAGCGAGTCTTGCTGCGACTTGCTGAAACGGTGGATTTCGTCGATGAACAGTATGGGGCTTGCCTGTGAGAAGAAACGGTTGCTCTTGGCGCGGTCTATCACGTCGCGCACGTCCTTCACACCGCTGGTGACGGCGCTGAGGGTGTAGAATGGCGTTTCCAGCTTGTTGGCTATAATCTGCGCAAGCGTTGTCTTGCCCACTCCCGGAGGGCCCCACAGGATGAAGGAGGAGATGCGTCCTGCGTCAATCATCTTGCGGAGCACCGCTCCCGGTCCTACCAAGTGTTTCTGACCGATGTATTCGTCTAATGTCTTCGGTCTGAGACGTTCTGCCAATGGTTGCATAAATCGCTAAAAGATCATCAGTATCATAAACCGTACTCCGCCTTTCTTCACTCCCGGAATGTCGGTATAGGTGAGGCGGCGCACATATTCTATATGCAGCAACTTGAAGATGTTGTAGATGCCCACGCTGGCTTCGACGTAGGGCGTATGGCCCATGACATGGCTGGTGGGCATGCCGTCGCGCATAGGGAAGAGGAACAGGTCGGAATTGCTGCTTTTGTAGGGGTTGTTCTTGTCGGTCAGTGTGCCCCACATGCCGCGGATGCGGAACATCTCTCTCCACTTCAGCTTCTTGATGAGGGGAATGCGGTTGAAGAGCTTCCCGTTCATGTCGTAGCTGAGGGCGAGCGAGGCGTAACGGTCGTTCAGGAATTCCATGTTGTCGATGAGGTTGAACGATTCGTTGTTCTGGGTGATGTATGAAAGGTTTGCCATAGGCAGGTTCAGCAGCGGGAAGGGGACGGTGTTCCACTGTGCGCCTGCGCGGGCTGTGACGTCCAGCTTGCCCCATGAGCCGAACCAGAAGCGCTTGCGGATGCTGGCTTCCGTAAGGTTGAAGTTGTATTCGCCGCCCAGCACGCCTTTCAGTCCGACGGTGTGCGAAAGGGTGAAGGTGGGCGCATCCAGCGATACGGGTACGCGGCGCTGCTTGGTGTTGACAAACGTCTCACCGGGGGCATAACGCAGGGTCAGACCCAGTTCGGTGGTGGTGATGTCGTGCACCAGTGTGTTCTTCTCGTCCCATTCGCCGGGAGTGGTTCCGTTGTTCTTCCAGTATTGCAGCATGCCGGCAGGCTGGTCGTTGCGGTGGCGTGCCATGGCCTTGACGGAGAAGCCGGTGTTGGTCTCCAGTTCGTAGGTGAGGGTGGCGTCGCGCATGTACGACATCTGGTCTACGGTGGTCCATTTCCAGCCGACGAACATATTGTCCTTGTCCGTTGCCAGATACTTGTCCATGGGAGACATCACGTCGTAGGTGTACTGGAAGGCGAGGTAGTGCTTGGGGAATTCCCAAAGGACGTATTCGCGCTTGTTGAAGGAGTAGGCGGCCTGTCCGGAGTAGAACCATTTCTTGTCCCGCGTGCCGTAGGCCCCGTAACCGCTGAAACTCCAGTGAGGATGCAGGTTGCCGGTGGTCATGCCGCTGAGACGGAAGCGGGTGCCGTTCACGTAGTTACTGGTGATCATGGTGTTGATGGGTCCGAAGTCGAACTTGCTGGGGTGTTTCTTGCTTCCCGTCTCCACGAAGTTCTCTATCAGCGCCTTTGCACCGAAAATGACGTATTTGAAGCCCGGTATCTGCTCGATGCGGTTCATGAATACGTCCATGGAGCTTTCCTTCTTGGTGAGTGGCACCTGACGCACTTTGGCCCAGTATTCGTCGCTCTTGGCAAGCATGTTGGCTTCCTTGATGACGTTCCCTTTCAGGCGGAAAAGACGGGGTTCTATCTCGTCGAATTTATAGTCGCTGTACTTGGTGGTGCGCTGCACTTCCAGTCCTTGTATGCCTTTCATCAGGGCGAGCTCTACGGTCATGTCGTCGTCGGTGAGCACCCAGTTGCTGTCGGGCAGTTGCTCAAACTGCTGCACGATGTCGAGGTTCTCCACGAAGTTGACGCCTGTCTTTTTGGGCAGGTTCATAATGGCTTTCTTTACGGCGTAGGTGGAGTCTTTCACCACGTACAGGTGTCCGGTGAAGCCGAAGTCCTGTGAGTTCTGGGGCACGAAAGTGAGGTGGACGCATTCTTGCTTGTCCACCATGAGCGTGTCCATGAGGTAGAACTTGTAGAAGCTGATGGCTCCGCGTCCGATGGGGCTGACGAAGCGGCGTTGCAGCAGGCGGATGTCGTCATCGTAGATGTTGACGTCGGAAAAGACGTCGGTGAGGATCGTGCCCAGCATATCGCCTGTATTGAAGAATTCTTCGATGCCGCTGGAGTTCATACCCTCGATAATGGTCTTTTCGCTTTTGGGATTCTTACGGTAGATGGTCTTGGAGGAGGTCTCCTTAATGGAGATGGGCAGGATCATCTTGTTGGTTTTGGGCGATACCTCCACCTGATCCTTGAAGAAGGAGAATTTCTTGTAGATGCCTTTCTCCATTTTCTCCGGCGTGACGTCGTTGACGGACATCTTCATCTTCTCGTACTTCTGGTACTGGTAATAGTCGTTCTCCTCCAGCTTCAGGGCTTTCTTGTTCTCGATGACTTTCTTCATGAACTCTACGGCAGGGTTGTTCTTGCGCGAGTACTTCTCTTTCTTGGGCTTGACAACAACCTCGGAGAGCATCACGTCGGCAGGAGCCAGCTCCACGTTGAGTACTTTTGTGCCGGGGGCGAATTTCACTTTTTTGGTGATGTAACCTATGGCGGAGAATGTCAGCTCATTCCAGCCTTTACGAGTCTCTACCTGGTATTCTCCCTCTGCATTGGAGATGCCTCCCACGCCTTTTCCTTCATATTGTACGGTGATGTACATCAGCGGTTCGTGGGTGAGAGAGTCTGTTATGACCCCTTTTATCTGCGCCGACACACCGGTGGAGACGGATAACAGAAGCAGGAGAAGCAGAGCTATGCTATATATTTGTTTCATACATTTCATAATCAATTTGCAAAGTTAGCAATTTGCAGTTAATCAAGAAGCAAATATTTTTTAAAGAATAAGAGGGATACTTAAGAGAGAGCGCGAGCTTTTCTATATCTTTTCTCCGTTTATCAACGTCTGTACGATGCGCTCGGCTGTACGTCCGTCCCAGCGGTCGGGCAGGGTGGTGTGTTTCCAGTCGCCATGCAGCAGTTTGTCGAGAGCGGCGGAGAGGGCAATGGAGTTCTCCCCGACGAGCTCATTGGTTCCGAAACGCCACGTTTCCGGGTGTTCGGCGTAGGTGTTGAGCGTGATGCAGGGCACATCGAGGAAAGTGGCTTCTTCGGCAATGTTGCCGGAGTCGGTCACGATGCCCTTGGCCTGGTTGATGAGGAAGCCGAAGTGCAGATAGCTCTGGGGCGGCAGGATGTGCAGGTGGGGCATGTCAAGCCCCAGTGATTTTATGGCGCGTTCCACGTAGGGATGCATGGGGGCCACGACAGGCATGTCGCCAGCCTTCGCTGCCAGCGTCTGCATCAGGGAACAGAGTACGGCTTTCTTTTCCAGCAGGTCGTGGCGGTTCAGGGTGAGCAAGAGGTAGTTTCCCTTGCGCAGTCCGAGGGTGGAGAACCATAGCGGCTGCATCAGGCGGTGGCGGTTGTAGCGGATGGTGTCGATGAGTATATTGCCCACGTAGTGGATGTATTCCGGTATCATCCCTTCTTGGTTGAGGTTGCGGTTGGCCACCATTCCGGCAGTGAAGAGGTAGTCGGAAATGGCGTCTACGATCGTGCGGTTCACCTCACGCGGCATATTCATATCGAACGAACGCGTACCGGCAATGACATGGGCTACCTTCAGACCGCGCTTCTTGGCTACGATGGCGCAGCTCATGGTGGCGGTCATGTCGTCCACCACCAGCACTACTTGGGCGGGATGTCCGTTGAGTTCCTCTTCGAATGCGAGCATAATGGAAGCCGCCACCCGCGAATGGTCGCGTCCGCTGATGCCCAAGTAAGCGTCGGGCTTAGGCATGGCGAGGTCGGAAAAGAGCGAGGCATCCAAAGTGGTGTCGTCCTGAGGACCGGTGTAGACTATGCGATAGGATATGTTTTTACCCGCTTCTCTGGCTGCGTCTATGGCGCGGCACAGGGGGGCAATCTTCATGAAGTTGGGACGTGCGCCCGATACGATGGTTATTTTCATTGCTCATATAAATTGGTGAGACAAAAATACATTTTCTTAGGGAAATTATTTGTTACTTTGCAAAAAAAGAAATCCTTTCATGCCTACATTTGTTCAGATACTCGACTTTATTGGCACATTTGCCTTTGCCATCAGCGGCATACGCCTTGCTTCGGCGAAGCGCTTCGACTGGTTCGGCGCTTATGTGGTGGGGTTCGTAACAGCCATTGGAGGCGGTACGATACGTGATCTCCTGCTGGATGTCACTCCCGGCTGGATGACAGATCCTATTTATCTGATATGTACCGGACTGGCCTTGCTGTGGGTTATCTTCTTCGGGAAGCACCTCATACACCTGCACAACACGTTCTTCATCTTCGATACTATCGGCTTGGCACTGTTTACGGTGGTGGGAGTGGGCAAAAGCCTCTCTCTGGGCTATCCCTTCTGGGTGGCAATCATCATGGGCAGCATTACCGGAGCTGCGGGGGGCGTGATACGCGATGTCTTTATCAATGAAATTCCTCTCATATTCCGTAAAGAGATTTATGCAATGGCATGCGTGGTGGGCGGTACGGCCTACTGGATATGCGAGCTGGCGGGCATGCACTCCTACGGTTGCCAGGTGATAGGCGGGATGTCTGTGTTCATCACCCGTATCCTTGCTGTGAAATATAAGATATGTCTGCCCATACTCTCCGGAAACGACGGGGAGGAAGAGGGGAAAGAAAGCTGACTTTTAGATGCCTTTTCCGGTGCTTGTGTTTGCCTGTAATGACGGTGTGCTTTCATTACAGGCAAACATTTCTTGTGACCCCAACCTGTGTTCTTCTCTTCATAGGGCCTGTTTTTATTTATCTTATGGTAATATTACTATAATTTAGCGCTAAAGTCACCTCTCACGCCCGTTTATGTTGTTTCCGCATCGCCTGAAAACTGCCAAAACAGGGGGTAATATCTGTCAAATGTTAGTTTTCACCCCAAAGACTACCCGTATTCCATCCCTCCTGATTCGGAAATTTCCGTATACTTGCAACCACTAAACCTAAACGAATATTAACCATAAAAAAAATTAGCAAAGTATGAACACTTACAGTTTTAGAAAAGATTTGCTTGCTGTGCAAGAAGAACTGCTTCGCTTTGCATACAAATTGACGTCCGATCGGGAAGAAGCGAATGATTTGTTGCAGGAGACCTCTCTTAAAGCCTTGGATAATGAAGACAAATACGAGCCCGATACCAATTTTAAAGGTTGGATGTACACCATTATGCGTAACATCTTTATCAATAACTACCGCAAGATAGTACGTGAGCAGACGTTCGTCGACCAGACCGAAAACCTGTACCACCTGAGCCTGCCGCAAGATTCCGGCTTTGCCAGCACCGAAGGAGCTTACGACCTGAAGGAAATGCACCGCATCGTCAATTCATTGCCACGTGATTATAAAGTGCCGTTTTCCATGCACGTCTCCGGATTTAAGTACCGCGAGATAGCCGAACGCCTGGGACTGCCTCTTGGAACAGTAAAAAGCCGCATCTTCTTCACAAGACAGAAGCTGCAGGAGGAATTGAAGGATTTCATTTGATAAATTAAGAATTAGAAAACTTTTAATACTCGATTTACTAAATGATATAAAACATATCTTTTGAATGAATAATTATAGGGTTATTTTGACTATATGTCAGAATAATCCTTTATATTTGTATATACCAAGTTAACCTGATGAACAAATCGTAAATTACCTATTGCAATGAAAAAAGAAATCAAATTCAGTCTTGTTTACCGCGATATGTGGCAGTCGTCCGGTAAATATCAGCCGAGAGTGGATCAGTTGGTGCGCATCGCCCCGCTGATTATCGAAATGGGATGCTTTGCCCGCGTCGAGACCAACGGCGGAGCTTTCGAGCAAGTGAACCTTCTCTATGGCGAGAACCCGAATAAAGCGGTTCGTGCCTTTACCCAACCCTTCAAGGATGCAGGCATACAGACCCATATGCTCGACCGCGGGCTGAATGCGTTGCGCATGTATCCCGTACCCGCCGACGTGCGCCGCCTGATGTACAAGGTGAAACATGCGCAAGGCGTGGACATCACCCGCATCTTCTGCGGACTGAACGAAACGCGCAACATCATCCCTTCCATCCGTTATGCACTCGAAGCCGGAATGATTCCGCAGGCGACGCTCTGCATCACCCATTCGCCTGTGCACACAGTGGAGTATTATGCCCGCATAGCCGACCAACTCATTGAGGCCGGAGCACCCGAAATCTGCTTGAAGGACATGGCGGGTATCGGTCGTCCGGGGATGCTGGGAGAACTGACGAAGACAATCAAAGAAAGGCATCCCGACGTATTGATACAGTATCATGGGCATAGCGGACCGGGACTTTCGATGGCTTCCATCCTCGAAGTCTGCGAGAACGGCGCCGATATCATAGATGTGGCCATGGAACCCATGTCGTGGGGAAAGGTGCACCCGGATGTTATTTCCGTACAGGCAATGTTGCGCGATAAGGGTTTCCAAGTGCCCGACATCAACATGAAAGCCTACATGAAAGCTCGTGCCATGACGCAGGAGTTTATAGATGACTTTCTCGGCTATTTTATGGATCCCACCAACAAGCATATGTCGTCCCTGCTCTTGAAATGCGGGCTTCCGGGCGGCATGATGGGCTCTATGATGGCAGATTTGAAAGGTGTACATTCCGGCATCAATATGATACTGAAAGGTAAGAACCAGCCCGAACTCAGCATAGACGACCTGCTGGTGATGCTCTTTGATGAAGTGGAATATGTATGGCCCAAACTGGGGTATCCGCCTTTGGTAACTCCGTTCAGCCAGTACGTCAAGAATGTGGCGCTGATGAACGTGATGCAACTGGTGAAAGGTGAAGAGCGCTGGACAATGATCGACAATCATACCTGGGACATGATTCTGGGCAAGAGTGGCCGCTTGCCGGGCGAACTGGCTCCTGAAATCATTGAACTTGCCAAATCCAAAGGCTACGAGTTTGTCGATACCGACCCGCAATCCAATTATCCGGACGCTTTGGACGACTACCGTAAAGAAATGGACGAGAACGGCTGGGAATATGGCGAGGACGATGAGGAGCTTTTTGAACTGGCCATGCACGACCGGCAATATCGTGACTATAAGTCGGGTGTTGCCAAGAAGCGTTTCCAAGATGAACTGGAACGTGTCAAGGATGCATCTATGATGAAGAACGGATATTCGGAAGAGGAAATAAAGAAACTGAAACGGGCCAAAGCAGACCCTATCATAGCTCCGTCCAAAGGACAGGTGCTTTGGGAGGTTTCGGTAGAAGGGCCGTCGGCAGCACCGTTCATCGGACGCAAGTATCAGCATGACGAGGTGTTCTGTTATCTCTCCACCCCTTGGGGAGAATACGAAAAGGTGATGACCGGATTTACCGGTCGTGTTGTGGAAATATGTGCCCAGCAAGGCGCCAATGTCAATAAAGGAGATGTGATAGCATATATCCAAAGAAGCGATATCTTTGCGTAAATAGAAGAATAAGTGAAAAGGGCCGTATCATTGCTCTCCGAAAGGGAGGGAGGATACGGCCCTTTTATATTTACCTTTTACAAGTTGCGGCTTTCCCCGGCACTCATTTTTGCTTTTGCACATCTTTCTCTTCCAAATGTCTTTCTATCACTTCTTTAAGTTCCTCTTGCTTGTAGGGCTTTGTCAGGAACTCATTGCATCCGGCCTTCAGGGCTGCTTGCCTGTCACACTCGTAGGCATAGGCGGTGAGGGTGATAATGGGTATTTTGGGCGAAAGTTCACGAATGATTTTCGTAGCATCCAGACCGTCGAGGTTGGGCATCTTCATATCCATCAGGATGAGGTCGGGATGCAGCTCTTCAAATATTGTTACAGCCTCCATGCCGTCCTTGGCACGTTCCAAATGGTATGACTTTCCCAAAATGGCCTTGACGAGAATATAATTGCTGTCTGTATCTTCCGCCACCAGTATGGTGGGAAGACCGGGCTTTGAGGATTCATGGGGCTGTTCGGAGCCTTGATGCTCTTCGCCGGAAAGGGAAGCATTGTTTTCCTTTTGGGCATAGGTTGGGGCGTTGACGCCCGATTTATGTATGTCGGCATGCTTGTCTGCTGTTTCTTCTTGTTTCTCAGGCAGGGTAAAGGTGAAGGTGGTTCCTTTGCCCATTTCCGAGCTGGCAGAGATTGTGCCGCCCAACCGTTCAATAATGGTTTTGCAGATGGACAATCCCAGTCCTGTGCCTTGTGCGAAGCTATTCATCTTGACGAAACGTTCAAAGACCTTGTCCAACTTGCCGGCTTCGATGCCGATGCCGGTGTCGCTGACGTGGAACTCTATCCCGTCTCCTTTGCGGCGATACCCATAGCTGACTTTGCCCTGGGTGGTGAATTTAAAGGCATTTCCGATAAGGTTGGATATCACCTGGAAGATGCGGTTCTTGTCTCCTTCGATGGTTATCTCTTCGTCCGAAGGCTCGTAGATGAGTTTCACCCCCTGCGGACAGCGGAACTTCAGCGCATCGTATATTTCCCTGCAGAGTGAATGTAGGCGGACGGGAGTGATAGTGAACTCCACTATGCCTGCTTCAATCTTGGAAAGGTCGAGAATCTCGTTGATTAGTTGCAGCAGCCGTTCGTTGTTGGCTTCCACAATGTCGTAGAAGCTTTTCCGTTCTTCGGCATCGGTGCTTTCGGCAATGATTCTGGAAAAGCCTACAATGGCATTGAGCGGGGTGCGTATTTCGTGGCTCATGTTGGCAAGGAAGGCGGACTTCAATTGGTCGGAAGCCTCTGCCTTTTCTTTGGCAACGAGGAGTTCCTGCTTCATCCGTTCCATTTCGGTGATGTCCCATTCGATGCTCAGCAGGATAGGGGAGAAGTCTTTGCTCTCGATGCGCATTTTCCGTTTGTCGAGGATGATGGATTTGCCGTTTTGGTCGTACTCCTCGGTGATCCAATGCTTTTCGATGCCGGTTTCGGCTATCTCCATGTCCTGCTTTCTCTTTTTCTGTGCGATGTCAAAGGGGTAGAAGTCGAAGTCGTCTTTGCCCAACGCTTCCTTCATGGGGATGTTCCGGTTGTACGATTCACGATTACGGTATAAGTACTTGAATTTGTTTTTGATGTCTTTCACGACGATGCCTGCCGGAAGATTCTCAATGGTCTTGTCCATCACTTGGCTGAACCGTTTGATCTGTTGCTCGTCCTTGATGCGCTGCGTGATGTCTTTTCCGAACGCCCACAGGCTGTATTCGCCTTCGTCGCTTGTCACCCAAAAGGCATTGCCTTCCATGGCCAGCACTTCCGGGTGGAGGGGCAGAGGGTCGTAGAAGATGAACCCTTTGCGTTGGCTTCCTTTGGGTATGGACGCTTTTATTCTGTTCCACTCTTCCTCGCTGCGTGCGTGCGAGTTCACCTGATAGATTTTCAGTTGGGTGATGTCATCTGTCAGTCCGATGTTGTGGTGCTGCCTGAAGAAGCGGTTGGCAAATATGAGGGTTCCGTCTTCGTGGGCGGCAAAGATGTCTTCGGTGGCGTTGTTGATGGCATGCGTCAGCAGGGTGATGTCATTGCGCCGCTGCTGGATATCGGTGATGTTCTGTATGTATCCTTCGAGGACTGTGTGTCCACCGGGGCGTTTCTCGCAGGAGAAGGTCTTTTGGCGGATATAGAACACTTTTTGCCGGAAGTGGATGCGATACTCCACGCTTTCTTTCATGTCTCCTTGCAGGTTCTCGTCGAGCCATTTGCAGAATATCTCCCTGTCTTCGGGCAGTATGTGTGTTATGTAGCTGTCGAGTGAGACGGTCTGTTGTTCCTCATCGAGCGTGATGTCGGAGTATCCGGAGTAGCAGATGCATTCCTTGCCGGAGTCGTACCACCACCTTCCGATGAGCGCTACTTTCTGTATTTCGTTCAGCTCGTAATTCTTCTTTTCCAACTCCAGTTTGCGCTGGCTTCGTTCTGTGATGTCGCGATATTGGCAGAGCACCATATCTTCGTAGGGGCGCATGATGCACTTGAAGAAGTAGGTCTTGCTGTCGGTGGCAAGCTCATAGTTCCGGCTGGAGACTTCTCCTCGCAGAAGCACTTTCTTGAACTCCGGGTAGATTTTCCGGTAAGTGGAGGGTGGGAGCAGCTGGAGTATGTTCTTGTCCAACAACTGGTCTTCTGTCAGAAACCATAGGTTGATGTCGTGCACTGCGATGTCCACGCAAACGCCGTTCCGATCCAGTAGGATCATGGTGTCTGACGTCAGGTTCAACAGCTTTTCGGCATTCTCTGCCTTTTTCAGGATGTTTTTCATTTTTCTATCGGTTAAGCTCTTTGTGCCTTTTCCCATGCGCCATTGGTCTGTCCCCGGCGTTTGCGCAGGTAGTTGAAGCCACGTACAACGTTGATGTTCATGAAAAGGAAATAGTAGGGAACAAAGAGTATCTTATTTTTGATGCGTTTCTTTGACAAATAATATCCCCAGCTCGCCATGAGGTAGAACAATGTTTGCAAGAGCCAGATGACGGCATAGAACAAAGGAGAGTCTGTCGTAAAAATAAGAATTGTGTTCAGAGGAAGTAATGAGAATAGTAAAACAGGTGTCAGCGACCACCGTAGTACGCGGTGGGAGATATATTGGAAACAAAATGTGCCGTAGCGCAACGGGTTGAGCAGTGTGCGCAGGCGCCAGACGGACTGTAAACCGCCGGCAGCGATCCGCACTTTCCGTTTTTCCTCTTCGTGCATGTCTGCCGAACCGCTTTCGGTGGCATAGGCATCGGCACAATAGGCGATGGTGTATCCGCGCATCACGATGCGCAGGGAGAGGATGAAATCGTCCAGCAAGGTGTCAGCAGGCATTTCCTCGAACAGTTCGCGGCGGATGGCAAACAGCTCGCCGGCTGCTCCTACTGCGGAGTAGAGGCGGGCATCGAGTTTCTTGAGAGCGGATTCGTATTTCCAGTAGAGGCCCTCGCCACCGGATGCGGCGTTGTCTTTGGCCTGTACGGCGATGCGCTTTTCTCCTGCCACGCAGCCCACTTTGGGGGTGGCAAAGGCATGTACTATTTCGCGCAATGCTTCGCGGTTGAGGTGTGTGTTGGCATCGGTGAAGACAACGAGCGGTGTGGTTACGAAGCGGATTCCCCGGTTCAGCGCAGCGGTTTTTCCCTGCCGTTGGGGCTGGTGGAGTACGGTGGCCTGCGGCCAGTGCGAAAGGCGTTCGTTGGTACGGTCGTTGCTGCCGTCCGTCACCCAAAGTATATGCAGTTTGTCGGCAGGATAGTCCAGAGCAAGGCAGTTGCGCATTTTCTCATCTACGACGTCTTCTTCGTTGTAGGCGGCGATGAACAGCGTCAGGTCGGGGAGGGAGTCATCTGCCGGTGGGGGTGGGGCGGCTGTTTTGCGAAAACATTCCTTCAGTTTGACAAGGGCATAGAGGAGCATTCCATAACCTATATATGTATAGAACACAATGAATAAGCCGATCCAAAAGATGATTTCGAGAGCCCCCATCAGTATTAGAATATAAATAATTATCTTTCAGTAATTTGAGATTAACGTCCAAAGATATGTATAATCTTTTAGTGCTGCAAGGGAAAGGAGGAATATATTGTTGATTTATGGTGAGCGGTTAATCATCAATCATCAAATTGCCAATGTCAATCATCAAATTGTCAATGTCAATTACCCAATTGTCAATGTTAATCATCCAATTGTCAATGTTGATTACAGAATTGTCAATGTCAATCACAGAATAATCCTTTTTCTTAAAAAGCTTCGGTCATGTTGAAGTAGAACAATGTTTGGTTGTTTACTGTGTTTTTACCCAAATCCAGACGCACGTTCATACGGGGCTGCACTTCGATGCGCAGGCCTACGCCATAGTTGGGCAGCACACCTTCAATCTTGCCCATGGTGGGGCCCATGAAGCCGCATCCGGTCCATGCCACGAAGCCGATGTGGTGCAGCATGCGCTTCATCCAGTTGCTCCGGTCGGTATTTATCATCTGGCGGTATTCGGCCATGATGACATGAGAGGATTTGTCACGATATTGTCCCATGTAGTAGCCGCGCAGGTCGAAGGGAGTGCCGGTCAGTGAATATTGGGTGAGGGGGACGTTGCCGAACACGTTTTTGCTTTGCGCTGTCCAGGCGAGCACCTTGCGGCGGCCTACGGACTTGTACTGGCGGTAGTCCATTTCCAGTCGGTAGAAGTTGTTGTCGCTGCCAAACGCCTTGCTGTACATCATACCCCGGAAGTCAAGGTAGACGCCTTTGTAAGCATTGGCGGGGATATCGCGGCTGTCGTAGGTGAGGAGGAAGCCCAGGCCGGAGTTGAAGTTCTTGTAACCGTTTGCCGTACCGCCGGCTGCCACGTAGTCGGGTTCTTCTATGAGATGTTTGGCGGGATCGGTGATTTTGTCGTAGTTGATGTCCACTTGGGGGCCGGCAAACACGTTGCTTTCGCCCAAACGGAACAGAAACCAGGGATTGATTTGTATGCCGCTGTAACGATATTTGCTGGTGCTGTCGCTACGGATGTAATTCTTGTTCGTATTGTAGCCTATGCCGTAGAAGTTGTCTTCAGTGTTCTTGTAGACGAATTTTCCGAAGATGCGGAAGCGGTCGCCTTTAAAGAAGAGTTGCGGTTTCACCATCAGGTTGACGCCGCCCTTGAACATATAGGCTATGGACATCGGCAGCACCGAACGCAGTTGTGTGGTGTCGCCGGGATTCATACGGAAGGTCATCAGGGCGCTTCCGCCTATCAGCGCACCGAAGTCGGGTGTATAGCTTGGGCCACCCAATATGTTGTAATGGAAATTTCTGCGAGCCACCCTTTGTTTGCGCAGTTCCTTTTTGCTCAGTGCGGGAGTTGTGTCGTTGGTAACCGTAGGGGACTGTTCTTGTGCTGAAACACTTACAGTTGTCAGTATAATAGTAAATATACCCAGTATATATCTTTTCATATCGTACGAATGTGGCTGCAAAGAAAACTATTTTATTTGAATCGGTTTTTAGAAGAATAGATAATAAATCTAAAGAGGGCGCTAAAATTATCAAAAAAGACATTACATTTGCCTTTTCATCGGTCTCGTGGTACGGAAAAATCCGTTCCGTAAGATGAATTTGTTTGCCTTGCGGGATGAGACGGATCATCTCACGAGATGATTTTTGGGGGCTCGTGGGATGAATTTGTTTCTTATATCAACATACATAATACATACATATATACATCTTGACATGAATAAACGTTTTTTATCTGTAATTGTTTTCGGCACCGCACTGCTTTCGGTGCAGGCACAGGACGGCCAAGGCGGAATCACTTCTGCCATGCTCAGTCAAATCCAGCAAAGCTATCAAGGGACGGCGTCCGACAAGGCGCTGCGCAATGCCATTGGCAACAACGACATCCGCAAGTTGGCGCTCAATCAGGAGAACATGCAGGGCATGGATACCCATTTCTCCATTAAGGTGGACTCCAAAGGCATCACCGACCAGAAGTCCTCAGGGCGTTGCTGGCTCTTCACAGGGCTGAATGTGATGCGTGCCAAAGCCCTTGCACGCTATGGTTTCCGGTCTTTCGAGTTCTCGGAGATATATCCTTTCTTTTGGGACCAGCTGGAGAAGTCCAACCTTTTTCTGCAAGGCATCATCGATACTGCGGAAAAGCCGTTGGACGACAAAACAGTGGAGTGGCTGCTGAAACATCCGTTGAGTGACGGAGGCACATTCACCGGAGTGGCGGATATCGTTTCCAAATACGGCCTTGTGCCCAAGTGTGCCATGCCGGAGACCAACAGTAGCGAGAACACCGCCCGTATGGCCAATCTCATTTCTCTGAAGCTGAAGGAATACGCCCTCCGGCTTCGCGACCTTGCTGCCAAAGGCGCCAAGCCTGCCGCCCTGGAGAAGGAGAAAACCGCCATGCTCGGCACTGTCTACCGTATGCTGGTGCTGAACCTGGGCGTTCCGCCTACGGAGTTCGACTACGTGCGCACCGATGCACAAGGCAACCCGGTGGAGACGGAACATCACACCCCGATGTCTTTCCTTGAGAAGTATGGTGACAAACAACTGCTCACCAACTACGTGATGCTGATGAACGATCCCAGCCGCGAGTATTACAAATGCTATGAGATTGACTACGACCGCCACCGCTACGACGGCAAGAACTGGACTTACGTCAACCTGCCCGTAGAGGACATCAAGCAAATGGCCATTGCTTCTCTGAAAGACAGCACCATGATGTATTTCTCCTGCGATGTGGGTAAGTTTCTGAACTCGGAACGCGGTCTGCTTGATGTGAAAAATTATGACTACGAATCACTCATGGGAACCACCTTCGGAATGGATAAGAAGCAACGCATTCAGACCTTCTCCAGCGGCTCCTCGCATGCCATGACGCTGATGGCTGTGGATTTGGATAAAGACGGGAAGCCGGTCAAATGGATGGTTGAGAATAGTTGGGGCGCCGACAGCGGTTATAAAGGCCACCTCATCATGACGGACAACTGGTTCGACGAATATATGTTCCGCCTGGTAGTGGAAACCAAATATGTCCCCGCTCAAATAATGGAACTTTTCAAACAAAAACCTGTCCGCCTGCCGGCATGGGACCCGATGTTTGCAGAAGAAAAAGATTAGTGGTTAGTGATTAGTGATTAGTGATCTCTCCGTCCTAATCGCTATTCACTCTTCTCGTGTTCGTTAACGAAAGGAATTACGGAAATTTCTCCGTAATTCCTTTCTTTTTTGCTACTTATTCACATTCTTTTTTGCTACTTTTGCGGGCAAATTAATGAAACCATTATTTTATATAAACGCATGGCAAATGTAATTAAGTTACGCAAAGGCCTTGACATCAACCTGAAAGGCAAAGCTGCCGAAGAGTTTATGTCTGTGAAAGAGCCGGGATTTTACTCGTTGGTGCCCGATGATTTTACAGGTATCACTCCGAAAGTGGTGGTGAAAGAACAGGAGTATGTAATGGCCGGGGGACCCTTGTTTATCGACAAGAATCATCCTGAATTGAAATTTGTTTCGCCCGTAAGCGGCGTAGTGACGAGCGTGGAACGCGGTGCACGTCGTAAGGTGCTGAACATCGTGGTAGAGGCTGCCGCTGAGCAGGACTACGAGGAATTCGGCAAGATGGATCCGTCCAAGATGAGTGCGCAGGAAGTGAAGGAAGCATTGCTGCAAGCCGGTATGTTCGCTTTCATCCGCCAACGTCCGTATGATGTGATCGCCGATCCGACGGTGACTCCGAAGGCAATCTTCATTTCTGCTTTCGACAGCAATCCGTTGGCTCCCGACTTCGAGTTCGTCTTGAAAGGCGAGGAAGCAAACTTCCAGACAGGACTTGACGCTTTGGCCCGAATGGCAAAGACGTACCTGAGTATCAGTGTAAAACAAAAATCAGCCGCACTCGTACAGGCAAAGAACGTTACCGTTACTGCTTTCGACGGTCCTAATCCGGCTGGTAACGTAGGTGTACAAATCAACCACATCTCTCCCGTAGTGAAAGGCGAGACGGTATGGACCATCGGTGCGGAAGCCGTAATCTTCATCGGCCGTTTGATGAACACCGGTCGTGTGAATTTCACCCGTACCGTAGCCGTAACAGGCAGCGAAGTGCTGAAACCCGCTTACTGCAAATTGCAGGTAGGAGCGTTGCTGACCGATGTGTTCAAGGGTAACGTAACCACCGATAAAGACCTGCGCTACATCAGCGGTAACGTACTGACAGGCAAGAAGATTGCCGCCAACGGTTTCCTCGGCGCTTTCGACAGCCAGCTCACCGTAATCCCCGAAGGAGATGAAATCCACGAAATGCTGGGTTGGATTATGCCGCGCTTCAATCAGTTCAGTGTCAACCGTTCTTATTTCAGTTGGCTGATGGGCAAGAAAGAATATGTGATCGACGCCCGCATCAAGGGTGGCGAACGTCATATGATTATGTCGGGCGAGTACGACCGCGTATTCCCTATGGACATTTTCCCCGAATATCTGTTGAAGGCCATTATTGCAGGAGACATCGACCGCATGGAGGCTTTGGGCATCTACGAAGTAGCTCCTGAGGACTTTGCACTTTGCGAATTCGTATGTTCTTCCAAAGTGGAAATCCAACGCATTGTTCGTGCCGGTCTCGACATGCTTCGTGCCGAAATGGCGTAAACTAATTATGAATGATAAATTTATGAATTATGAATTGCGCCAAAAGGCAGTTCGCCGATTTATAACTTTAGAATTCAAAATTTAAAATTCAAAATTCAAAACTATAAATGAAAGCGTTAAGAAATTATCTCGACAAGATAAAGCCGAACTTTGAAGAGGGCGGCAAATTCCACGCATTTCGTTCGGTGTTCGACGGCTTCGAGACATTCCTGTTCGTGCCCAACGCCACTGCGAAATCGGGAACGCATATTCACGACTCCATCGATAGCAAACGCATCATGTCGATGGTGGTTATTGCGTTGATACCGGCGCTGCTGTTCGGTATGTATAACGTAGGTTACCAGCATTTCCACGCTACCGGGACAACCGGCAGTTTCATCGAAATGTTTGCTTACGGTTTTCTGGCTGTATTGCCTAAAATCATTGTATCATACGTAGTGGGTCTGGGCATTGAGTTCGTTGTGGCTCAGTGGAAGAAGGAAGAAATTCAGGAAGGTTTCCTTGTTTCGGGTATCCTGATTCCGATGATTGTGCCGGTGGACTGTCCGTTGTGGATTCTGGCTGTAGCCACTGCATTCTCCGTAATCTTTGCCAAGGAAGTATTCGGCGGTACGGGTATGAATGTGTTCAACGTTGCCCTGATTACGCGTGCTTTCCTGTTCTTTGCCTATCCAACGAAGATGTCCGGTGATGCCGTTTGGGTATCGGGCGACAGCATCTTCGGTTTGGGACAGACGGTAGACGGACTCACCGTTGCCACTCCGCTGGGAGCTGCCGCTACTGCGGGTGCATATCCGGAGTTCTCATGGGACATGGTGACCGGACTTATTCCGGGTTCCATCGGTGAAACCAGCGTCATAGCCATTGCCCTCGGCGCCATTCTGCTGCTGTGGACAGGCATCGCAAGCTGGAAAACGATGTTCTCCGTATTTGTGGGCGGTGCATTCATGGGCTGGGTGTTCAACACCATCGGACCGGACACTGCAATGGCTCAAATGCCTTGGTACGAACATCTCGTATTGGGCGGTTTCTGCTTCGGCGCCGTATTCATGGCTACCGACCCCGTTACTTCTGCCCGCACAGAAACCGGTAAGTACATCTTCGGATTCCTGATCGGCGCAATGGCTATCATTATCCGCGTGCTGAACCCCGGTTATCCCGAAGGTATGATGCTTGCCATCCTGCTGATGAATATCTTCGCTCCGCTGATTGACTACTGTGTGGTACAGGGTAATATCAGCCGCCGCGAGAAACGTGCAACCGCTAAGTCTAACAATTAAAATACCGGAAAAAGAAATGAATACCAATAGTAATAGTTATACTATCATTTATGCTTCGGTAATGGTTGTTATCGTCGCATTCCTGCTGGCATTCGTAAGCTCCTCTCTGCGTGCCACTCAGAACAAGAACGTGGAGCTGGATACGAAGAAGCAGATTCTTGCCGCCCTCAACATCAAGGATGTGAAGGATGCCGATGCAGAATATAATAAGTACATCAAGGGTGACATGCTGATGAACGAGGACGGTACGCTGGCCGAGAACACCGGTGCATTTGCCACCGCCTACGAAAAGGAAGCTAAGGAAAACCACCGCCTGCACGTATTTGTGGCAGAAGTGGACGGAGAAACCAAATATGTATTCCCCGTTTACGGTGCCGGCCTTTGGGGCGCCATCTGGGGTTATGTTGCCCTGAACAGCGACAAGGACACCGTTTATGGCGTTTACTTCTCGCATGCCAGCGAAACTCCGGGCCTGGGTGCCGAAATCGCAACCGCCCAGTTCCAGGGAGAATTTCCGGGCAAGAAGACACTGGAGAACGGTGAAATCGCCCTCGGCGTTGTGAAGAACGGAAAGGTAGAGAAACCCGACTATCAGGTGGACGGCATTTCAGGCGGTACTATCACCTCGGTAGGTGTGGATGCCATGCTGAAAACCTGTCTGAGCAGCTACAAGAACTTTTTAACTAATAATAATGAGGAGAAATAAGAATATGGGAGCATTGTTTTCAAAAAAGAATAAAGAAGTATTCTCTACTCCGCTTGGACTGAACAACCCCGTTACCGTACAGGTGCTGGGTATCTGTTCTGCCTTGGCCGTTACCGCCAAGCTGGAACCGGCTATCGTAATGGGACTTTCCGTAACGGTGATTACGGCATTCTCCAATGTAGTGATTTCATTGCTGCGCAAGACCATCCCCAACCGTATCCGTATCATCGTCCAGTTGGTGGTAGTTGCAGCGTTGGTGACAATTGTAAGTGAGATTCTGAAGGCTTTTGCTTACGACGTGAGCGTACAGCTTTCCGTATACGTGGGTCTGATCATCACAAACTGTATCCTCATGGGACGTTTGGAAGCATTTGCCATGCAGAACGGTCCCTGGGAGTCCTTCCTTGACGGTGTGGGCAATGGTTTGGGATACGCCAAGATCTTGGTTATCGTGGCTTTCTTCCGCGAACTGCTGGGTTCGGGCACGTTGCTTGGTTTCAACATCCTGAACTACGAGCCTTTGCAGAAGATTGGATATGTGAACAACGGCTTGATGCTGATGCCGCCTATGGCGCTGATTCTCTGCGCTTGCATCATTTGGTATCAACGTGCACGCCATAAAGAATTGCAGGAAAAGTAATATAAATGAAGAATGAGGAATGATGAATGAAGATTGTGCCGTTGCTGTATGGAGATTCTTGATTCTTAATTCTTAGTTCTTAATTAAAAGAATTATGGAACATTTATTAAGTTTATTCGTCCGCTCCATTTTTGTGGACAATATGATATTTGCATTCTTCCTCGGTATGTGCTCTTATCTGGCCGTATCAAAGAATGTAAAGACTGCCGTAGGACTGGGTATCGCCGTAACTTTCGTGTTGGTGGTGACACTTCCGGTCAACTATTTGTTGCAAACGAAAGTACTGGGTCCCAACGCCATCATTGAAGGTGTCGACCTCAGCTTCCTGAGTTTTATTCTTTTCATTGCCGTAATTGCCGCTATCGTTCAGTTGGTGGAGATGATTGTGGAACGTTTCAGCCCTTCGCTCTACGCTTCACTGGGTATCTTCCTGCCGCTGATCGCTGTGAACTGCGCCATCATGGGTGCGTCACTCTTCATGCAGCAACGCATCAACGTGGGAGAGAGCGATCCGAAATATATCGGTGACGTGGCAGATGCCGTTTCCTATGCACTGGGTTCGGGCATCGGCTGGTTGCTGGCTATTGTCGGTCTGGCTGCCATTCGCGAGAAGATGGCCTACTCTGATGTGCCTGCTCCGCTGAAAGGCCTGGGCATCACCTTCATCACAGTGGGTCTGATGGCAATGGCATTTATGTGTTTCTCTGGTTTGAACATCTAAAAGAAAGGAATAAGACAATGGATATGAATATGATATTAGCAAGCATTGGAGTATTCCTCGCGGTTGTTCTGTTGCTTGTGGTTATTCTGTTGGTAGCCAAGAACTTCTTGGTTCCTTCAGGCAATGTGAAATTGACGATCAACGGCGACAAGGAGCTGGAGGTAGCTTCCGGTTCGACGCTGCTGAATACGCTGTCCGTAAACGGCGTGTTTCTTTCCTCCGCTTGCGGTGGCAAAGGCTCATGTGGACAGTGCAAATGCCAGGTTGTGGAAGGTGGCGGTGAGATTCTGCCCTCCGAAATACCTCACTTCAGCCGTAAGCAAATTCAGGACCACTGGCGTCTGGGTTGCCAGGTGAAGGTGAAGAGCGACATGGGAATTAAGATCGACGAGTCTGTACTCGGCGTAAAAGAGTGGGAGTGCGAGGTCATCTCCAACAAGAACGTGGCTACGTTCATCAAGGAGTTTATCGTTGCATTGCCCAAGGGTGAGCACATGGACTTCATCCCGGGTTCTTATGCACAGATTAAGATTCCTAAATACTCCATGGACTACGACAAGGACATCGACAAATCCCTTATCGGCGAAGAGTATCTGCCTGCATGGGAGAAATTCGGCCTGATGGGCTTGAAGTGCCGTAACGATGAAGAGACCATTCGTGCCTACTCTATGGCGAACTACCCTGCCGAGGGTGACCGCATCATGCTGACGGTACGTATCGCCACTCCTCCGTTCAAGCCGAAAGACCAAGGTCCGGGCTTCATGGATGTAATGCCGGGTATCGCTTCATCCTATATCTTCACGCTGAAACCGGGTGATAAGGTGACGATGAGCGGTCCTTACGGAGACTTCCATCCGATTTTCGACTCCAAGAAGGAAATGATGTGGATTGGTGGTGGTGCCGGTATGGCTCCGTTGCGTGCGCAGATTATGCACTTGACAAAGACGTTGCATACTACCGACCGCGTGATGAACTATTTCTACGGTGCACGTGCGCTCAATGAAGTGTTCTATCTGGAAGACTTCCTGCAGATTGAAAAAGACTTCCCCAACTTCAAGTTCCACCTCGCACTGGACCGTCCCGATCCGGCAGCCGATGCAGCGGGCGTGAAGTACACTCCGGGCTTCGTTCACAACGTAATCTACGAGACTTACCTGAAAGATCACGAAGCTCCCGAAGATATCGAATACTACATGTGCGGTCCCGGCCCGATGTCCAAAGCCGTTGAGAAGATGCTCGACGACCTCGGCGTTCCGGCTCAGAACCTGATGTTCGACAACTTCGGCGGATAAGGTGCATTGTTAAGATACATAATAGTAAAATAGTGAGGAAACTCCGGCGGGCTTTGGCTCTTGCCGGAGTTTTTTTATAGTCAGGCTAATCAAAAGGATTGTCCGGTACATCAAACATATAATCTTTTCGTATCTTTGCTCCATTAATTCAAAGAAATTTATGGAACAATCCGATATACTTCGCAACTTACAGATAGAACAGCTCACCCCGATGCAAGAGGCTGCGCGGGATGCTTACCAATCCAATAAAGACCTCGTCCTGCTGTCGCCCACAGGTTCGGGCAAGACACTGGCATTCCTGTTGCCGCTGGTACAATCGCTCAAAGCGGATGTGCAGGGCGTGCAGGCAGTGGTGCTTGTTCCTTCGCGTGAGCTTGCCTTGCAGATAGAAACCGTATTCAAGTCGATGAATGTACCCTTCAAGTCGATGAGCTGCTACGGCGGACGCCCGGCAATGGAAGAGCATCGCACAATGAGGGGCATCAATCCGGCTGTCATCATTGGTACTCCCGGCCGTATGAACGACCATTTGAGGAAACGGAACTTCGAGGTGCACTCTGTCACCACACTGGTGATTGACGAGTTTGACAAATGTCTTGAATTCGGCTTCCACGACGAAATGGCAGAGGTTATCGGGCAACTGCCCGCCTTGCAGAAACGCGTGCTGCTTTCGGCAACAGATGCCGAGGAGATCCCGCAATTTGCAGGAGTAGGGGGAGCGGTATCCGGCAGTGACGCACCGTCGTCACAAGTCATCAGGCTGAACTTCCTTTCGGAAGAAGCCGTTTCCAATCGCCTTGACTTACAGAAGGTCATTTCGCCCGAAAAAGATAAACTGGAAACATTGTACCGCCTGCTTTGTACCTTGGGCGACCGTTCTACACTGGTGTTCGTGAACTACCGCGAGAGTGTGGAGCGCGTGGCTGCCTACTTGAAGTCAAAGAAATTCCCCTGCGACGCCTTTCATGGCGGCATGGAGCAGGAAGATCGCGAACGGGCGCTCTATAAGTTCCGTAATGGCAGTTGCCCCGTTCTGGTGTCCACCGACCTTGCCGCACGCGGACTGGATATTCCGGGTATCGACAATGTTGTCCACTACCACATGCCCGTCAACGAGGAAGCCTTTACGCACCGCAACGGACGTACGGCACGCTGGGAGGCACGCGGCTCGTCCTTCCTGCTTCTCCATGCGGAAGAGCGTTTGCCCGATTATCTTCCGGAAGAAATCCCCGTATTCGGGCTGCCGGAACAAACGCCGAAGCCTGCCAAATCCCGTTGGACTACCTTATATATAGGTAAAGGCAAGAAAGACAAACTTAACAAAGTGGACATCGTGGGCTTTCTATATAAAAAAGGTGGATTGGCGCGTGAAGATGTGGGACAGGTGGACGTAAAAGAACACTACGCTTTTGTGGCAGTTCGCCGCAGCAAGGTGAAGCAACTACTCACGCTGCTGCGTGGAGAAAAAATCAAAGGCATGAAGACCTTGATAGAAGAAGCCCGGTAGACTGATGTTATTAAGCATGGCGGGGAATGTTATTAAGCATAGGAGAATGGCTTGTTTCTGATAAATATGCACTTTCTTTTCAGTTTTTATTCATAGTAGAAAGTTATTTCCGCTTCTTTCTTTCAGTTTACCTTTTAACACCTTTTTTGGTAAGTATACATAACAGATTGGTGTATAATTCTTGTATATACCAATAAAAAGTAAGGCAAATGCGCCATAAAGAAGGATTTTTATAAGGAAAGATTTGCAATACAGAAATAATTCCGTAATTTCGCCATGTCGAAAGACACAAAATGAACGAAATTGTATAACCAAAACAAACTTCAAATGAAAAAGCATAATTTCAATGCAGGACCTTCCATTCTTCCGCGTGAGGTGATAGAGGATACAGCGAAGGCTATTTTAGATTTCAATGGATCCGGTCTTTCTCTTATGGAGATTAGCCACCGCGCTAAAGACTTCCAGCCCGTAGTGGACGAAGCCGTAGCACTGTTCAAAGAACTACTTAACATTCCCGAAGGTTATTCGGTACTGTTCTTGGGCGGTGGCGCAAGTATGGAATTCTGCATGGTTCCTTTCAATTTCCTCGAAAAGAAAGCCGCATACCTCAACACAGGTGTGTGGGCCAAGAAAGCCATGAAAGAAGCCAAAGGTTTTGGCGAGGTTGTAGAAGTTGCCTCTTCTGCTGAAGCCACTTATACTTATATTCCGAAAGATTACACAGTACCGGCTGATGTGGACTATTTCCATATCACCACCAACAATACGATCTATGGTACGGAGCTGAAAGAAGACCTGGATGTAAACGTGCCGATGATTGCTGACATGTCATCCGATATATTCTCCCGTCCTATTGACGTGTCCAAATATATCTGTATCTACGGCGGTGCACAGAAGAATCTGGCTCCTGCGGGTGTGACATTCGTTATCGTGAAGAACGATGCAGTGGGCAAGGTGTCACGTTACATCCCCACCATGCTGAACTATCAGACACATATCGACGGTGGCTCAATGTTCAATACTCCTCCTGTTGTGCCTATTTATGCAGCATTGCAGACTTTGCGCTGGATCAAGGCACAAGGCGGTGTGAAGGAAATGGAACGTCGCGCTATCGAAAAGGCCGATATGCTGTATGCCGAGATAGACCGCAACAAAATGTTCGTAGGTACTGCTGCCAAAGAGGACCGTTCACGCATGAACATCTGCTTCGTAATGGCCCCCGAATACAAAGAATTTGAAGCAGACTTCCTGAAGTTTGCTACCGAAAAAGGTATGGTAGGTATCAAAGGACATCGTTCAGTAGGCGGTTTCCGCGCATCTTGCTACAACGCTATGCCGAAAGAAAGCGTACAGGCTTTGATAGACTGCATGCAGGAATTTGAGAAACTTCATTAATAATATTTGTTCACCACAGAGGGCACAGAGTCCCACAGAGAAATGAAAAGGAAAACTCTGTGAAACTCTGTGCGGTTCTGTGGTGAATCGTTTTTAATACCATTAAATCATGAAAGTATTAGTCGCAACAGACAAGCCGTTTGCAAAGGTTGCAGTAGACGGTATCCGCAAAGAAATTGAAGCATCAGGTTATGAACTTGCTTTGCTGGAAAAATATGGTGACAAGGCGAAATTGCTGGAAGCTGTGAAAGACGCCAATGCTATTATTATACGTAGCGACATCATCGATGCCGAGGTGTTGGACGCCGCCAAAGAACTGAAAATCGTGGTACGTGCCGGTGCCGGTTATGACAATGTGGACTTGGCTGCCGCCACTGCCCACAACGTATGTGTGATGAACACTCCGGGACAGAACTCCAATGCCGTAGCCGAACTGGCTTTCGGACTTATGGTAATGGCTGTCCGCAACATGTACAACGGCACCTCCGGTACGGAACTGATGGGCAAGAAGCTGGGTATTCACGCTTATGGCAATGTAGGACGCAATGTGGCGCGTATCGCCAAGGGTTTCGGCATGGACATCTATGCTTTCGACGCTTTCTGCCCGAAAGAAGTGATCGAGAAGGATGGCGTAAAAGCTGTCGCTTCTGCCGAAGAGCTTTATTCTACTTGTGATGTTGTTTCCCTGCATATTCCTGCAACGGCAGAAACCAAGAATTCTATTAACTATGCTTTGGTGAACAAGATGCCGAAAGGCGGTTTGCTGGTCAATACCGCCCGTAAGGAGGTTATCAACGAAGCCGAGTTGATTCAGCTCATGGAAGAACGTCCCGACCTGAAATACATGACCGACATCATGCCTGCAGCCAATGAGACTTTCGCTGCCAAGTTTGCCGGCCGTTATTTCTCCACACCGAAGAAAATGGGTGCGCAGACTGCCGAAGCCAATATCAATGCAGGTATTGCCGCTGCCAAGCAGATTGTAGGCTTCCTGAAAGACGGTTGCGAGAAGTTCCGAGTAAATAAGTAATTGGATTCAGGCATGGATTGCATGGAACCTTGCAGAACTTTGGACATATTATTTGTTCTGTGAAACTCCATGTAATTCATGCCTGATTTAAATTTATATTCTAATAACCATGGCAACAATAAAACCTTTTAGAGGGATTCGTCCCCCACAGAATTTAGTAGAACAGGTGGCATCCCGCCCTTACGACGTACTGAATTCTGCCGAGGCTCGTGAAGAAGCGGCGGGAAACGAAAAGTCTTTGTATCACATCATCAAGCCCGAAATAGATTTTCCTATCGGTACGGACGAACATGATGAACGTGTTTATCAGAAAGCTGCTGAAAACTTCCGGATGTTTCAGGACAAAGGCTGGCTGGTGCAGGACGATAAAGAAAACTATTATGTATATGCCCAGACCATGAATGGCAAAACGCAATATGGTTTGGTGGTGGGGGCATACGTTCCCGATTATATGAACGGTGTCATCAAGAAGCATGAGCTTACCCGTCGGGATAAGGAAGAAGACCGCATGAAGCATGTGCGTGTGAACAATGCCAACATTGAACCTGTATTCTTTGCCTACCCTGATAATGCCACGCTGGATGCTGTCATTGCCCGTTATACGGCTCAGAAACCTGTTTACGACTTTATTGCTCCGGGCGACGGCTTCGGCCACACGTTTTGGATTATCGACAAGCAGGAAGATATTGACGTCATAACCCAAGAGTTCGGCAAGATGCCTGCGCTCTATATTGCAGACGGACATCACCGCAGCGCAGCCGCTGCCCTGGTGGGCGCGGAGAAAGCCAAGCAAAATCCCAATCATCGTGGAGATGAGGAGTACAACTACTTCATGGCAGTTTGTTTCCCGGCCAACCAGTTGACTATCATTGACTATAATCGTGTGGTGAAGGATTTGAACGGTATGACTCCCGAACAATTCCTGACGGCTGTAAGCAAGAACTTTACGGTGGAAGAAAAGGGTACGGACATCTACAAACCGGCAGGATTGCATAATTTCTCCCTTTATCTGGATGGCAAGTGGTATAGCCTTACTGCCAAACCGGGCACTTACAACGATAATGATCCCATCGGTGTGCTGGACGTTACCATCTCGTCCAACTTGATATTGGATGAAATCCTCGGCATCAAGGACCTTCGTTCCGATAAGCGTATCGACTTTGTGGGCGGTATACGCGGCTTAGGCGAATTGAAGAAACGGGTGGATAGCGGTGAGATGAAGGTGGCTTTGGCTCTGTATCCTGTGTCCATGAAACAGTTGATGGACATTGCCGATACCGGCAACATAATGCCCCCCAAGACTACTTGGTTCGAACCGAAGTTGCGTTCGGGACTGGTAATTCATAAACTGGACTAATCAAAATACAATTTTAAAGAGTGAATGTGGAAACGGAGCGTTGCAAAGTATGTGGCGCTCCGTTATTTTATACCGCCATTTTCTTTCCTGTTATGTTGAAAATGCTGACCTTTGCAGGAAAATACGAAACGGAATACGAAAATATCGAAATACGATAGCGGATGTTACGAAATGGAGACCTCACTCAGGGCGGCATAACGAGTACGCTGTTGCGCTTCACCTTGCCTATGATGGCAGGTTCGTTGCTGCAACAGTGTTATAATATTGCCGATACGCTTATTGTGGGACAGTGTATCGGATCGGGCGCTTTGGCAGCAGTGGGGTCGGCATATACGTTGATGGTTTTTCTTATTTCCATTCTTTTAGGGTTGTCTATCGGTAGCGGTACGGTTTTCTCGTTGCACTACGGGGCAGGAGACCGGTCCGCTTTGCGGCGTAGCATTTTTGTTTCATTCGTACTGATAGGGGCGGTGACATTCTTGCTGAATGTGGTGGCATTTATATGCTTAGACCCTATTCTTCATTTGCTTCAAGTGCCGCAGGACATTTATGGGATGATGCGCAGTTACCTGTGGATAATCTTTTGTGGCATAGCCTTTACGTTTATCTATAATTTCTATGCGGCGCTGTTGCGGGCTGTGGGAGATTCTGTGACTCCTCTTTGGTTTCTGGCGGCTTCTGTTGTGCTGAATGTCATTCTCGACCTGTTCTTTATCCTGCAACTGGGTTGGGGAATCGAAGGGGCTGCCGCGGCCACCGTCATAGCACAGGGAGTGGCTGCTGTGGGGATAATGCTCTACACAGGCAAGAAACGGCCGGAACTGCAACTGCGCCGGGAGGATATGCGCTTTGACCGTTGCAGTCTGAAGGAGATAGTCTCTTTCTCCACACTGACCTGTGTGCAGCAGTCGGTCATGAATTTCGGTATCCTGATGATACAGGGATTGGTCAACAGTTTCGGTACGGCCGTTATGGCAGCCTTTGCCGCTGCCGTAAAGATAGATTCCTTTGCATATATGCCTGTGCAGGAGTTCGGAAACGCCTTCTCTACCTTCATAGCGCAGAATTTTGGGGCAAAGCGTTATGATCGTATCCGCAGGGGAGTGCGCAGCGCCTTTCTTACTGCGGTCATCTTTTCCTTGATAGTTTCCATGCTTGTGTTTGTATTTGCAGAGCCGCTGATGCTGGTCTTTGTCCGCCCCGAAGAGGTTGAAATTCTTGCTACCGGCGTGGAATATCTGCGCATAGAGGGCACATTCTATTGTGGCATCGGCATCCTGTTCCTGCTTTACGGTTATTACCGCGCTATCCGCATGCCGGGGATGTCGGTTGTGCTTACGGTGATCTCTTTAGGGACCCGCGTGGTGTTGTCGTATGTGCTTGCTTCCATTCCTTCCATTGGGGTGGCAGGCATTTGGTGGTCTATTCCTATCGGTTGGCTGCTGGCTGATGCAGTAGGTATGCTTTATTATAAATACTGCGCTTTGCGTGCTGCGTAAGTTCTATTTGAAGGAAAGGTGAACAAGATGTGGATAAAAGTAGTATCTTTGCGCCCGATTAAGAAAAATACTGTCATGACTAACGATCGTCTTAAAGGATTTACTTACGGAGCTCTTGCCGCAGCCAGTTACGGACTGAACCCGTTGTTCGCATTGCCTTTGTACGGGGCGGGAATGAAAGTGGATTCCGTCTTGTTCTATCGCTATTTTTTTGCCATTGTAATGCTGGGCATACTGATGAAAGTGAAGAAGCAATCCTTTGCCTTGAAAAAGACGGATATACTTCCGCTGGCGGTAATGGGACTGTTGTTCTCTTTTTCTTCACTTTTCTTGTTTGAGAGTTATAACTATATGGATGCAGGTATTGCGTCCACTATCTTGTTTGTCTATCCGGTAATGGTGGCTATCATTATGGCGATCTTCTTTCATGAGAAGGTTTCGTTTATTACAATGTTCTCCATTGCGCTGGCGTTTACGGGCATCTCTCTGCTGTACGAGGGCGGAGATGGTAGGACTTTGAATCTGTTGGGTGTGTTGTTCGTCATCTTGTCTTCGCTGACGTATGCCATATATATAGTAGGTGTGAACCGTTCTTCCCTGAAAAATCTGCCAACGGCAAAGCTGACTTTCTATGCTTTGCTGTTCGGAATTATCATTTATGTGGTACGTTTGGATTTCTGTACAGCCTTGCAGCCTGTACCCGCTCCACTGTTGTGGGTGAATGTGTTTTCGTTGGCATTGTTTCCTACTATTATCTCATTGATTGCAATGACGCTTTCCATTCATCGTATAGGCTCCACGCCGGCTGCCATTCTGGGAGCATTGGAACCTGTGACGGCGCTGTTCTGCGGAGTAGTGGTGTTTGGTGAGCAACTCACGCCGCGTATCATGCTCGGCGTATTGATGATACTGACCGCAGTGACACTGATAATTGCGGCAAAGCCGTTGTTGGAGCTGATTAAGAAACATATACCTATACGGCATGAGTGAAGATACGTACAAAACCATTGCCACCCTGTCCGAAGGGATTTACACCGAGAAGCGCAGTAAGTTCATAGCCATTGCCTTGCCTGTCCGTACGGTTGAAGAAGTAAAGGCGCATCTGGAAACTTATCAGAAGAAATACTACGATGCCCGCCATGTGTGTTATGCCTATATGCTGGGGCATGAACGCAAGGACTTTCGTGCCAATGACAACGGAGAACCGTCCGGTACGGCAGGAAAGCCTATTCTGGGGCAGATAAATTCGAATGAACTGACGGACATACTGATTGTTGTTGTCCGCTATTTTGGCGGCATAAAGCTGGGAACAAGTGGCTTGATAGTGGCATATAAGGCTGCTGCCGCGGAGGCTATCGCTGCCGCTACCGTTATTGAAAAGACTGTGGATGAAACGGTGACCGTTCTCTTTGAATATCCTTTCATGAATGATGTAATGCGCATTGTGAAAGAGGAGGAACCGGAGATGCTGGAACAGTCCTATGATATGGACTGCCGTATGACACTTCGCATCCGCAAGTCGATGATGCCCAAGATGAGGGCGCGTCTGGAGAAGGTGGAGACTCTACGTTTTGAAGAAGAGTAAAGTCTCCGGACCTTTAGATACTCTTTTCAATCTTTTTCAAGGATAAATCATTATAATGGATTTTGCGGTGCGTGCCGTCACAAAAAGGTTGCTTGTAGGAGCGTCCGCAGCGGCAGAGGGCTGTCCGGTTTTCTTTCATTTCCGCCTTGCCTTCTCTGTCCACCAGTTTGAATCGGCCTTCTACAATAAAAGGACCGTTGGGGGGGGCTGTGATGGTTACTGTATTTTCTTCTTTTTCCATGCTTTTATTTTTTAGGTTTCATATATCCGATAGAACGTCTCCGCATGGAAATAGTTTGTTAATTCCATATCTTTTGTATGGATTTACTTATCTTTGTACACTTGTTTAATAAAAATTGAGTTGATATGGCATTTGAAGCGACTAAGCGTGAGCTGGGCGAGCTCTATACATTCTTCCGTTTGTTGGCGGATGGAAAAGTTTTCGGGGGTACTCCGAAGGCACAGAAAGATGATAGAAAGTGTTGGCCCATTGCGCTGATACAGAGAGAAGAACATGACGGTACACGCCGCTATTATATAGAGGAAGAGGATGTTCGTATTGTCAGTGGTGTAGTGGAGAAAGACGGTACATTCATTGCGTCGGCAGAGAAGGAAGTGCTTTCGTTCCCTCGTGCGGACTTTGGCGATGCGGCGGAAATCATACTTCATCTGTTGCGGAACGAGCCGGGAGAGGAAGTGGAAGTTTCCGAAGGATTGGAAGCCTTTCTGGATGCAGTGAACATCTACGATTTGGAATCCAAAACTGAGGATCGTACGGACTTCTCCGTAGCTTTTTGGAGCGTGGATGCTCCGCTGACGGGTTTTACTGTCCGTTGTCGCCTCAGCCGTATGAATCCTCTGCTGGACGGTGGGCGCACTGCCAATCTGAAGCTGGAGCAAAGTGGCGTGAAATTTGCCGTACCCACTGTGAACAAGGTGAACGCCTTGCCCGAATCGCCTACGGAAGTTGCCGAACGCATGATGATGATTGAGCGTTTGGGCGGTGTGCTGAAATATTCCGATGTTGCCGATCGTGTGTTCCGTTGCAATCTGTTGATGATAGATTTGCATTTTCCCCGTATGTTGGCCGAAATGGTGCGTACCATGCATCTGGACGGCATCACCCGCGTCTCTGAACTGACGGAACGCATCAAGGAAATGAATCCCTTGAAGATAAAGGATGAATTGATAAACAAACATTGTTTCTATGAGTTTAAGATGAAGCAGTTCCTATTGGCACTTGCATTGGGTATGCGTCCGGCTAAGATTTACAACGGTACGGATTCTGCCGTAGAAGGGCTGTTGCTGACCAATGGAGAGGGTGAGGTTCTCTGTTATCATAAGTCCGAACGGCAGACTTTTGCCGATTTCCTTTATCAGAACAGCCGTTTTGAGAAGGGGTCGGTAGACAAAGACAAATACGGTTTCCTGGAACGGGAGAATGGTGTATATTACTTTAAGTTAAACGTAAAGATAGGATTGCTGAAGAGGTGATCCCAAGCATTGAATCATAAAAAACAGACGTGCAATGTTGAACGAAGTATTGGAAAATATTAAGTCGCGCCGCAGTGTGCGCACTTATACGGAACAGCAGGTTTCCGCAGAAAATTTGAATCTTATATTGGAAGCGGCAACGTATGCTCCCAGCGGCATGAATTACCAGACATGGCATTTCACAGCCATTCAGGATGCTGATATATTGAGAGAACTGAATGAAAAGATAAAAGGTGCTTTTGCTAAGAGCGACGAGCCCCGTCTGCAAGAGCGGGGACATAGCGAAACCTACTGTTGCTATTATCATGCTCCGACTCTGATTATCGTTTCCAACGAACCTACCCAATGGTGGGCGTCTATGGACTGTGCCTGTGCCATGCAGAATATCTTCCTGGCCGCTAAGTCTCTTGGTATCGGTTCCTGTTGGATCAACCAGTTGGGGCAGACTTGTGACGATCCCGATGTGCGCGCTTTCCTTATGAAGCTCGGTGTTCCCGAAAATCATCGTGTATATGGTTGTGCAGCTTTGGGCTATGCTCCCGAGGGTGCTCCCATGAAAGATAAGAAATTGGCGGAAGGTACGGTAACTGTGATCCGTTAAATTCCTTTATGGCATAAAAGAAGAGGATATATCTTTCGATATATCCTCTCAATATTTCTATTCAAAGCATCCGTAGCATGTAGGCAGTAACTTACGGTCGCCCAGTGTGTTGTCTACACGCGCCACATTCACCCAAAACTTGTTGTCGCGTACGCTTTCTATCGGATATGCTGCTTTCTGCCGGGTGTAACTATGTTCCCAGTTGTCGGCAACTACTTCATATTCAGGATGCGGAGCGTTTGTCAGCACGTTGTCTGCCTTATCCGCTTCTCCATTTTTCACTTCCTGAATCTCCTGCCAGATAGCAAGCATCACATCTACAAAGTTATTTAGTTCGGCAAGACTTTCGCTTTCCGTCGGCTCTATCATCAGTGTTCCATGGACAGGGAAGGAGAGGGTTGGTGCATGATAGCCGTAGTCCATAAGACGTTTGGCGATATCATTTTCGCTGATACCTGTTTCTTCGTGTACTTTGCGGCACTCCAATATCATTTCATGTCCGACAAAGCCGGTTGCCCCGCGATAGACGATGCCATAGGTGTCCTTGAAGCAGGCAGCCAGATAATTGGCATTCAGAATGGCTATCTTGGTGGCGCGTGTCAGTCCCTCCGTACCCATCATGCGTATATAGCCGTAGGTAATGGGCAGAATACCCGCACTGCCGAAAGGAGCTCCCGCTACCTGATTGGTTGCATTGCCAAAAAGTTCGTGTCCCGGTAAGAACGGAACCAGATGTTCGGCTACGCAGATAGGACCCACACCCGGTCCGCCTCCGCCATGAGGGGAAGCAAATGTTTTATGCAAATTCAGATGGCAGACATCAGCACCGATAAATCCGGGGTTGGTCAAGCCTACTTGTGCATTCATGTTGGCGCCGTCCATGTAGACCTGTGCACCGCATGCATGGATAGTCTTGCAGATTTCCACGATTTCCGTTTCAAAGATACCATGGGTAGAAGGGTAGGTAATCATCAATGCGGCAAGGTCGTCTTTGTTCTCTTCGGCTTTGGCACGCAGGTCGGCCATATCGACATTTCCCTGCTCATCACAGGCACAGGTGACAGTGGTGAAACCGGCCTGAACAGCCGATGCCGGATTAGTACCATGAGCCGAAGCGGGTATCAGCACTTTGTTACGGTGTCCTTGACCTATGTTTTCCAAATAAGCGCGGATTACACGAAGCCCCGCATATTCTCCGGCAGCACCTGAATTGGGTTGCAGGCTTACTCCGGCAAATCCGGTTATTATTTTCAGTTCTTCGCTGAGATTGTGTATAAGCTCGCGATAGCCTTCTGCCTGTTCCTCAGGAACAAGCGGGTGCATATTCATAAATTCAGGACGGCTGAGTGGCAGCATTTCGGCGGCGGCATTCAGCTTCATGGTACACGAACCAAGCGAAATCATGGAGTGTGCCAATGAAATGTCCTTACGGTCGAGTCGTTTGATGTAACGCATCATTTCCGTTTCCGTATGGTATCTATTGAATACCTCATGTGTCAGATAAGTGCTTTGACGCCGGAATGTCGGCTGAATGGTGCAACTCTCAGGGATATCGGTTGTTTTGGTATAGTCCTTTCCGGCTGCAATTCCGAAAATGGAAAGTAAAACGTTTACTGCGGCCAAATCCGTTGTTTCGTCAATGCTCATGCCCACATCTCCGTTCTTGAAATAGCGCAGGTTCACTTCCTTGCTTAGGGCAACTGTACGGACTTGTTGTGCCGATACGTTGTCTGGCAGGGCAAAGCGGAGTGTATCGAAATATTGTACATTCACTTGCTTGTATCCCAATTTGCTGATTTCTTTTTCCAGATATGCGGCGATGTTGTGAATACGCTTTGCAATGGTGCGGATGCCTTCCGGTCCATGATATACGGCATAGAAACCTGCCATTGTGGCCAGCAGTGCCTGTGCTGTACAGATGTTGGAAGTTGCTTTTTCACGTTTGATATGTTGCTCGCGGGTTTGCAGAGCCATGCGGTAACACAATTTTCCGTATTTATCTTTAGACCAGCCGATGATGCGTCCCGGCATATTGCGCTTATATTCGTCACGTGTGGCAAAATAGGCAGCCGACGGGCCGCCGTAGAACATCGGCGTACCTAATCTTTGGGTTGTTCCAAACACGATGTCTGCTCCCCATTCTCCCGGCGGGGTGAGCAAGGCAAGGCTTAGTATATCGGCGGCAACGGCCACTTTGCAACCGGCAGCATGTGCATTTTCCACAAAAGTGCGGTAGTCTTCTATATTGCCGTCGCCATTCGGGTACTGTAATATGCAGGCAAAAGTGTCCGGAGTGAGTTCTGCTTCATTGTATCGTCCAGTCCGTATCTCAATGCCTTGCGGGATGGCGCGGGTGGTGATGACAGCCAGTGTCTGCGGAAAAATGCTTTCGTCTACGAATACTACATTGGCTCCCGACTTCTGCATTTCGCGCGGACGCAATGCGTACATCATTGTTACAGCTTCGGCAGCAGCAGTTGCCTCATCCAGTAAGGAGCAATTGGCAAGAGGCATACCGGTGAGGTCGCAAACGGCAGTCTGGAAGTTCATCAGGGCTTCCAAACGTCCTTGAGACACTTCTGTTTGATAAGGCGTATAGGAGGTGTACCAAACGGGGTTTTCAAATACATTACGCTGGATTACGGCAGGCGTGATGGTGTTGTACCAGCCCATACCGATGTAAGTTGTGTAAAGTTTATTTTTGGCAGCCAGTTCTGCAATGTGGCATCCGAATTCATATTCGGTCATGGCTTCGGGCAGAGCCAGCGGTGCTTTAAGGCGGATGTTTGTCGGGATGGTTTTATCAATCAGTTCGTCCAGACTTGCCACGCCGATTTTGTGAAGCATCTGTGCTTCATCTTTTTCGCTGATACCGATGTGACGGTTAACCAACAGGTCGTTTTTCATACGTATATATTGTTTAAAGTTATCATCTGAAGAATGGGTTTTCCGCTTTTTCAATGCCAATGGTTGTAGGCGCTCCATGTCCCGGATAAACAATCGTTTCATTGGGGAGTATGAACAGGCGGCTGCATATATGCTCTATCAGTTCGTCAAAGTTGCCTCCTGCAAGGTCGGCACGACCGATGCTGCCTTGAAACAAAACATCTCCGGAGAACATACAATGGTCTGCCGCACAATAATACACCAGACTGCCCGGTGAGTGTCCCGGTACGTGGATTGCTTCCAGTTCAGTGTTTCCGAAAGTGATGATGTCACCGTCGTGAAGGTAACTTCCCAATGGTACGGGCGGCTCTTGTAGCTGAAAACCGAACATGCGGCTTTGCTTAGGCGCTTCGTCAATCCAAAACTCATCGGCTTGGTTGGCTTCCGCTTTCAGACCGAATTCTTTCAGCATGAAAGGATTGCCGAAAATATGGTCCAGATGCAGATGTGTGTTCAACAGGTGCTTTACGTTTAGTTTATTGTTGATGATAAAGTTCTTTAAAGCCTGTTTCTCTTCTTCGTAGAAACATCCGGGATCAATGACTACGGCTTCGTTGGTTTCGTCCCACAGTACATAGCAGTTCTCGGGGAACATATTAAATTCAAATCTCTTTATCTTCATGATATGATTTCAGATTTATGATTTATCAACGTTCAACTTAACTTTTAATTCTCAATTGCTAACGTACACTACTTTTTTAGTTTGGAAGAATTCCTCTTCAAAGAATTCTTTCAAATTCCACATGGTGGTTTTGTTTTTGAAAGGCATCGCCTCTTTCTCCAATTCGCCGCCTTTCAGGCAGATTAGTCCATTGGGAAAAACATTCTGCTGTTTGGGGGAGATGTTCTTGCGGATGATTTTCAGTAAATCGGCAAGGGGCATAACAGCACGACTCACTACGAAATCGAACAACTGTTTCTCTTCTTCGGCACGCGCGTGGCGGGTAGTAACGTTTTTCAGTCCGATGCTGTTTGCTATTTCGGTGGCTACGCGTACTTTCTTACCGATACTGTCCACCAAATGAAATTGTACTTCGGGGAAAAGTATAGCCAGCGGAATACCCGGAAATCCTCCTCCTGTGCCTAAGTCCATAATCTTTGTACCCGTTTTGAAGCGAATTATTTGGGCTATGCCCAAAGAGTGGAGCACGTGGTGTTCGTACAGGTTTTCAATGTCTTTACGCGAAATGACGTTTATTTTAGAGTTCCAGTCCGTATAAAGGTCGTACAGTGCGGCAAACTGCTTTTTCTGTTCCTCTGTCAGGTCTGGAAAATACTTTAGGATAAGTTCCATTATTATTTTCTGAATTATGAGTTATGAATGAGGGGGCGGGTTATGAATTACGCACTTCGTTCAGTACCATCGTGCCGTCGCCCAGTAGATGTTGCATCATTTCGTATGGCAATGTGATCTTCACCGGTCCCATTACATAAGGGGCGATGTCGTATACATTATAATAGAATGTAATGCCTTCTTTGCTTAGATAGAAATTTTCGGTGGGTGTCAGGTCGCCGGTAGTGGCGTATCCCATGTCTTCCAGTTCCTGGCGGGTGGCCACTTTATTGTCGGCCATAAGCTGGTTCCACAAGAGGTCTGTGAGCTGTTCCTTGTAGTCGCCTACAAAGAGGTCGTCCAAACGGATGGGAGCCAATGTGCGCAGGTCGAGATTGAGGAATGTGGACATATAAATGCCATGTGCGCCGCCGGTATATTCATTGTAGTCGATGCGATAGACGAGCAGATGTCCGGTGTACAGTTGCACGTGGCTTTCTATGCCTTTATAGTAAGAATACCATGCTCCTATGTCTTCGGCACTCTCTTTGTCCTGTTCGTCTTTTCGGTACATCGGCTCCAAGTCTTTCCGGTAGTCGCTGACGTACTTTTCTGTGTATTTCTTTACGGCTTCTTCGGCAGTCATGTTCATATATTTTTCACCGAAGCAGGCAGACAGGAAATAGGTGTTCAGGCTGTCCTTCATCTTTTCGTCGGATGACTTGGAGGCATACGTAAGATTGATGATAAGGTTACATGCCGGTTTGGCAGTATCACCGAAGAGGTGTGCCGTTTCATTTACTTGTATACTGTCGAACTCCAGCGCTCCGGCATTTTTGTTCATGATGTTACCGCAAGAAAAGAAAAAGCCGCTTGCCGCAAGCAGAAGGACAAGTAGGCTGACAGTTTGCTTTTTCATATTGAATTTCGTTTATAAATCAACATTTCATTCAAAAATCTTTATCGACAAATATAGAACTTATTAACGAACTCCATGCATAAAAAAGAAAAAATTAATTCCTGCAAACGGTTAAAACTTTCTATCTGAACAAACAGCCCATTCCGGTTGTTGCTTTATTAAAGTCAGAGTAACAACCCCCTAAAATATAAATAGAATGAGCAATATATTGAAGAAGGTATGTTCTGTGCAAAAACAGTATTGCGCGGAACATGCCGATAGTATGGAAAGTGGTAACGTAGAGGAACGCAACAGGCATTACCGCAGTTTGAAGATGCAGGCTGCCGGTGCCTGGTTGTTTGCAGTTCCGTTGTTGTTGCTGTCCATATTTCGTGATCATGTGACTTATGGCAATGAAATACAGATGTTGCTGTCCATTCCTGTACTGCTGTTTTTAGGCGTATCTCTCTATACCGATGCCTGGAAACAGTTCCGTATGGGGCGCATTACTATGGATGTGCTGATTGCTTTCAGCATGTCCGTGGCTTTTCTTTTCAGTTTGTTCAACACGTTCTTTCCTGATTACTGGTATGAGGTGGGACTTCAGCCGCATGTCTATTACGAAGTGGCTGTACTGACTGCTGCTGTGGGGCTGACCGGCAAGGTATTTCGTTTCTTGCCCGACGAATTGCATGATGGTGACCGTATGGCCGGTATCATTTTCCCTGCTTTGACGGGGATTGCGATTCTTGTGTTTGTTATCTGGATACTGTTTGGCGGTATGGAAGCTGTGCCGCATGCTCTTTATTCGGTTATCTCAATTTTTATAGTGGCTTGTCCATGTGCACTGGGACTGGTTACTCCTGTTGCCCTGATGCGTGGAATCGGTAAAGCGGCCCGAATGCATATTTTGATAAAAGACTCCCTTGCACTGGAACGTCTGAGCAAAGCCGATATAGTGGTCTTTGATAAGACCGGTACGCTGACCGAAGGACATCCCACTGTCATAGCTTGGTTGTGGGCGCAGTGTCAGGAAGAATATTTTAAAGAAGTGTTGCTGGCAGCCGAGATGAATTCGACTAATTCGCTGGCAACTGCTATTTCCACCGCTTTACGGGAAGAAGGGATAATACCTGCCCGTTTAGACGTTTGCGAGGTCTTGAAAGGTAAAGGGATGAGAGTTGTCTATAAAGATGCGGAATATTGGGTGGGCAGCCATAAACTTCTGAAGGATTATCACGTTTATCTCTCCGATGTTTTGGGTGATATGCTGGTGGAGTATGAATCCGAAGGCAACAGCATTGTTTATTTCGGACGTAAAAATGAGTTGCTTGCCATTATTGCCGTTAAAGATCAATTGAAAGCTGCCGCACTCGGAACGGTCAGGGAGTTGCGGGCAAGCGAACTTGATATTTGCATGTTGACGGGTGACGGTGAGCGTACCGCTTCGACCATAGCGGGCAAGTTGGGGATTATACGCTATATGCCCGATGCATTGCCGGACGATAAAGAGACTTTTATACGTGAGCTCCAGTTGCAAGGGAAAATGGTTGTCATGATAGGTGACGGCATAAACGATGTGCAGGCACTGACTTGTGCCGATGTGAGCATCGCTATGGGTGAAAATCCCGATGATGCAACAGTGGAAAAAACAATGGTGGTGATGAAATCCTCCGACTTGCAGTCACTTCCCAAGTTATTCGGCTTGTCTCGCCATACGCTCCGGCTGATGCACCAGAACTCTTTCTGGATGGTGATTTATCATCTGATAGGCGTATTAATAGCTGCGGGTATTCTCTACCCGGTGTATGGCATACTGCTGACACCGATGTTGGCTGCAATCGTCATACTGCTTTCCTGCGTCACGCTGATACGCAGTTAAGATTAGCTGTTCCTATATTCCAGCGGACTCATTCCCATGTGCCTCTTGAAGTACTTTCCGAAGAATGAGGCACTGGGGAAATTAAGCGAATAGGCTATTTCTTGAATAGTCATGTCGGTGGATTTCAGCTTGGCTTTTATGTCGATGATGACAACGTGGGCAATTAGATCCAGTACATTTTTCCCGGTTACCAGTTTGATTGTGGTACTGAGATGTTGCAGGGATATGCCCAGTTTTTCGGCATAGAATTGTGCGCGGCGTTCGGTAGTATAGTTTTCGATAACCAGTTGTATAAATTCCCGGCAGATTTCCTCTTTTCGACTTTTAATTCTGTTTTGGGACTCCGGACGGTTACTGTACAGCTCATTGATCCCATAGAGAAACATGTTCAGCACACTTTGCGCCATTCGTGTTTTGGGCATATACGGTCCGGTGGAGATGCGTGCCAGCAATGAAAAGTAGTCTTTGAAATAAGAAGCAATAGGTTCGTTGAGAGGTATAACGGGTGCTTCTATAATCTTGGAGTACGAATTCATGGTAGACTGGATTATGTTGACCCCGTTGAGGCAATGCTCTGAGAATCCGGCAAATCCAATTCGGACCTTTTCCTTTTGCCCGTAGAACTGAATGATAGTGCCAGGGAGGAGAGTCACAAAATCTCCTTGTTTAATCTCTGTGTCCATTAAATTGATAGATACCGTAATGGAGCCTTCAATGCACAAAGCGAAGATACATGCTTTCAGACGGCATGATTGTTTGTATATGTTCAAAATATCTTCTGTCACATCTGTCCATGCAATCAGGTCTACGGGGAGATCAACTTGAGGAAATTCCATAGTGCTGTCGTTTTTTGGTTTGCGCAAAGTTACACTTTTTTGTGGAAATGAATCGAAAAACTAGGTATTGAACAGGGATTATTTTTAATGGCTATTAAAGCCAAGAATAGTAGTTTGCCTACTGCTTTTCCCGTATTATCTCTTGCAGTTTCACCGGTTCGTTGGTAGTGATATAGTCTATACCTTGACTTATCAGCCATTTTATGTCATCAGTATTGTCTATTGGGAATGCATTTACTTTCATGCCCAAATCATGACATTCTTTAATCCATTCGGGATGTTGCCGGAACACATTTAAGCGGTAGTTTGGTCCGGTACATCCCCATTCTTTTAATTCTTTGGGAGATAGGTCGCCTTCTTGATAATAGACCGGGGTTCCCTTGGGGGCAAGACGAACAAATTCTTTGGCAACATGACGTGAGAAAGTAATGTATTCCATACGATCTTCCAACTCCATGCCCTTTACCATTTTTAGAATCTTTTTTACGGCACGCGTTTCTTGTTCTCGAGTTTTGTGAGCCTTTAATTCCAAGATGAGGCGGGTTTTCAGGTTACGGGCTTTTTCCAGATATTCTTGCAAAGTAGGAAGGTGCTCTCCATTATCCAATACGATAGCTGTACACTCTTTGACGGTTGATTCTTGCATATTTACTCCTTTGAAAACACTGCTCCAGTTCACCACCAGCTGGTCATCGTCGGTGAGCCATACATCAAATTCAGAACCGTAACAACCGACAGAATCGGCTTTCATCAGTGCGGCTATGGAATTTTGTGCCGAACCATTGGTTTTCCAAAAACCGCGGTGGGCAATAATTTGGGTGGATTGTGTCTGTGCATACCCGAAAGCGGCGGGTAATAAGAAAAAAGTGATAATGAGTTTTTTCAGTTTCATAGTGTTTTTTTATTATTGATTGTTTTCGTATTAGTAATATAAAAGGTTGCTAAAGATTATATCACAATGAAATAGAGGAACACGCTGCTTATTGTCAAGATCAAACCAATAGCAGTTTCGTAAACAATAAGTTTTAGCAATTCCTTGACTCCCATGCCTACTGCTCCGCCTGTTGCATGGAAAAAGGAACCATGAGGAAGATGATCCAGTACGGTGGCTCCTGCATTAATCATGGCAGCTCCCCAAGTGGCGGCTACTCCTGCTCCAAGTATAGACGGAGCAAATGAAGCGGAGGCGATAGTGGCCCCTGCTGTGGTGGATGCAGTGGCGGCACACATCAAAATACCTGATAGAGGTGCCATAATAACTCCGCCATCATTCCAGTTAGCAAGCAGATGTATTAAAATATCTTTAATGTCCGAGGCTTTTATAATACCTGCCAAAGCACCTGTGCCAATTAGAAGTATAGCGATAGAGGACATTTTCTCTAATCCATAGGACAGGCATTCATTGGTCTTATGCCAATTGCGGGTTGCTATAATTCCCGCTATTCCTCCTGCCGATAAAGCAACTAACGGATCAATGGCAATTCCAGCCAAAGGACGGAGTGCAAGTAGGGCTACGGTTACAATCGGTGCAACCATACTGCTTAGGAAAGAAGGAAGGTGCTCTTTCTCTTCCGGCAATTTATAAGGTTGCAAGGTTGCATTCTTCGGCAATAGAGGCACTATGACATATACTGTAAATAACAATCCAATAAGTGCCGGTATTATATTGGCAGCCATAACAGAAGGCAACGATGCTCCAAAATTCTCGGCGGCAATAATGGTATTAGGATTGGGTGAAATAATATTTCCGCATTTTCCTCCGCCGATCATGGCTATTAATAATTTACTTTTAGGCAAATTGAGCCTGCTTCCGGCAATGAGAGCAATAGGAGCAATAGTGATAACCGCTACATCGATGAATACTCCAATGCCGGTGAGCAACATGGCAGCCAAAGCGAGAGCTAAATAAATTCGCTTCGGTCCAAGTTTTTTAATGATAGTTTCTGATATGGTGGAAGCTGCGCCTGTTTTTACCAGCATTCCTGTAAGCACTCCCGCTGCTAATATACGTATAATGGCGGGCGAAATCTCCATTATTCCGGATATCATCTCTGTAACAGTATTTTGTAATCCCCATCCCGACAGTAATCCACCGATTAACGCACCTAAAATAAGACTATATACAGGGGATACTTTTTTGACAATTAATATAATAGACAAAGTCAGCCCTAACATTGCCGCTAATGCACTGTTCATATCGTATTTTATTAGTAGTTTAAATTATTCTTATTTGTTCTCAGTATAATATTTTATTGTGGTTAGGATTTGCTCTACCGTAGACTGCATGTTGGCTGTTGCCGAATCCTTCTGCATGGCTTTTTCAAGACTTATAGGAGTATTTATGATAGAATATATACCGATAAAGCCCATTTCTTTAAGTTCCTGGCATATTTCCACTGATCCACCTATTGCAAGGGTAGGGATCCCTTTTTGTTTGGCATGTCTCAATATCCCTGCTGCAGTTTTGCCCGTAGCAGTTTGAAAATCTATCCGTCCCTCTCCTGTAATGACCAGGTCCGCTCCTTCAAGAATCGAATCAAACCCAATGGCATCAAGCACCATTTCAATACCTTTGGTTAGTCTGGCATTCAAAAAGGCTTTAAAAGCACCACCTAATCCGCCGGCTGCACCTGCTCCACTCAATGGTATTATGTCTTTTTGGAATTGCTCTGCTATAATTTTAGCAAATGAATACATGCCATCATCCAAAGCCTTTACCATTTGAGGATCTGCTCCTTTTTGGGGAGCAAAAACATGTGCTGCTCCATTAAGCCCGCAAAAAGGAGTATTGACATCGCAAGCCACAATGAATTCTGATTTTCGTGCTTCGGGCACAAGAGATGACATATCTATCTGAGCAATGGATTTAAGATCTTTGCCACAGCCTTTTAACCTTTGTCCTTGGCTATCAAAGAATTTCACTCCTAATGCAGAGAGCATGCCTGTACCTGCATCATTAGTAGCACTGCCGCCTATTCCAACCAAGAATTTGCGGCATCCCCTGTTCAATGCATCTAAAATCATTTCACCGGTTCCATATGTAGAAGTAATCCAGGGATTTTGTTCATCAGGAAGCAATAGCGGGAGACCACTGGCAGAAGACATTTCTATAACAGCCGTTTTTACACCGTTTAAATTAACAACTCCATATTCTGCTTCTATCGGTCTTCCTAAAGGGTCTGTAACAGCAGTTGTATACAGATCCCCTCCTAAAGATTTGATAATGGCCTCTACTGTTCCTTCGCCACCGTCCGCTACATTTGTTTTGATAACATTACACTGTGGAAAAACGTTCTTAATTCCTATTTCCACAGCATTAGCCACTTCTATTGAAGTTAATGAGCCTTTAAATGAATCCGATGCTACAATAATTTTTTTCATGTCTTTCATGTTATTTTGTGTTTATAGTATCTGAGGCACAAAGTTATTAAAATACAAAAATGTGATATGCGCTTTTAATAAGAATGAGACTTGTCTCTATGCCTTGGTAGTTGCAAAATTATGAAAAAATCAAATTCAGTGTTATATTTCTATATAAATTTGTTGTTGCAAAATGATATAAAATGCTGAAATTTACTACTAATATGATGTCTCTTTTTGGAATATCGTGCTTTTGCATTAGTTTAATTGAGGCTCAAACATAGCCCTTAATCATAAATTATGTGATTTGGTGATATACGGAGTATGAGATAAATGTAGTACATTTGCTCTATGAGACTGGAAATATCTGATTGGAGAAACGTTCCCTATGCTGAGGCATGGGACAGACAGACGGCTTGTTTTGATGCGCTTGTGCATGCCAAACAAGTGGGAGAGGAGTATGTTAATCATATTATACTCTGTGAGCATCCGCATGTATATACGCTGGGGCGCAGTGGCAAGGAAGGCAATATGCTGCTGAGTGAAGAACAACTTAGTGCAGTAGGAGCTTCGTTGTATCATATAGACCGGGGAGGTGATATTACTTATCATGGGCCGGGACAGCTTGTTTGTTATCCTATCCTGAATTTAGAAGAGTTTTCTTTGGGTTTGAAAGAGTATGTGCACTTGCTGGAAGAAGCGGTGATACGTGTCTGTGCTTCTTATGGGATAACTGCCGGTCGTGTGGAGAAAGCTACCGGTGTATGGTTGGATGGAAACTCTCCACGTGCCCGTAAAATCTGTGCTATCGGTGTGCGTAGTAGCCATTATGTCACAATGCATGGCCTGGCCCTCAATGTTAATACCGATTTATGCTATTTCAGCTATATCAATCCTTGCGGATTTATAGATAAAGGGGTAACTTCGCTTCAAAAAGAGTTGGGAAAGGAAGTGCCGATAGAAGAGGTAAAGAAACGGCTTTGCAATGAATTGAAAGAACTGCTTTAAGATATGTAATCAATGAAAATATAGTTAGTTAACATCTTCTTTGTAATGATGTTAACTTCTTGTATTGTAATAAGTTAACTTGCTGTTTGCATGATGTTAACTTATTATAGTCAATGATGTTAACTTCATTGCGGGCTTTTTTGATTCTACTTTGCTAATATTGAAAAATAGGGGGAAGATAGGCTTGAGAAGTGTTTTTTAAACGTTCGTTTAATAAACGCAAAGATATGGTAGTTTTTTGTATTGGCAAAATGTTTGATAGGAAATCTTTGGATTTTATAGCTAGCATATAAGTTAAATGCCTGTTTATTAGATAATAATCATTTGTAATTATATCAGTCAACTTTTGCGTTTTTTCATATATTTCCACTTTATATCGTTTGCTTCTGAAAGGTGTTTATTAAACGAACGTCTAAAAACACATATTTGTTTTTAAATTATTAGTTTTCAGCTCCTTAAAAGAGCTTATTGATCACATAACTGTTTCAACATTCTCTTTCTGTGATACTGGGGAATTTTGGGATAATATGGATGCAGACTAAACTATTGGAAATAATTGCATTACATGAATTGATCGGAAGGTACTTTGTTACTCCGGTGTCCCCAAAGAATATCCTTTTCACACGACTTTATTTTATCCGAAACCTTACGATTATTACTTGGTAATGCCACGTTCATCAGAAAATATTCAATCTGAATCGCAGTATATTTCTAATTGTCAATTAAAGAGAGATTGCCAATTACATTGGTATGCTGTCCGCGTAACTTACAGTCGTGAATTGTCTCTCAAGGACTATTTGGATAAGGCGGATATAGAGAATTTCATTCCCATGCATTATGAATATATCATGAGAAACGAACGTCGTGTTCGCAAGCTTGTCCCTGCCATACACAATTTAGTCTTTATCCGTTCCACGCGTGCATGTATTGACGAAATTAAAAATAATTATGCTCTGAATATTCCTGTCCGTTATATTATGAATCGGGAAACTCGTCAGCCTGTCATTATTCCGGATGCACAGATGCGCAGTTTCATATTAGTTGCGGGCACGTACGATGAGGCTGTTATTTATGTGGAACCGGAAGAACTGAAGTTAGTGAAAGGTACTAAAGTACGCATCACAGGCGGAGTTTTTGAAGGAGCTGTTGGCGAGTTTGTGCGTCTCCGTCACGACCGTCGTGTAGTGGTGAATATAGAAGGTGTTATGGCAGTTGCTACTACATTCATCCATTCCTCACTGATAGAACCGATAGAAAATATCTGAATATTTGTAAATCAATAACTTCTATATCTTAGAAAAATGAACGATCACGTTTCATCTTTGTACACTCTTGCCCATGAACTTCTGAACTTGGGCATGGACGATAGTCCCATTTACAGCGACCACTTCGCCCGTTTGAATCGCGAAGTTTATGAACAAGCTCTTAGACTGTATAGCGCTCCGGAAGGTGACACTCCGGAAGAAGAAGCCAGGCTTTGCCTTTCTATTTTAGTAGCCCTAAATGCTACTTTTTATGATAATGGCCGCAAACAACAATATATCCAGCATCTTCTCGACCGTTGTTGGAATGTTCTTGATAGACTTCCTGCTTCGCTTCTGAAAGTTCGCCTGCTTACCTGCTGCTATGGTGAGGTTTATGAGGAAGAATTAGCCAAAGAAGCTCATTCCATTATTGATACTTGGGATATATCTTCATTGACTTCCGAACAAACTGAAATAATCGGTGAGTTAAGAAATTTAGAAGAGAATCAATATCCTTTTGAGGTTATAGATTAATTCTGTTTGACATTTATTGTAGTGAACTTCATTTTTATAATTCTGATATTTCTGATATCGGCAGTTATCGCCCGTATCTTGATACCGCGTATTTTATTGATATCCCTGCGCAAGAAACTTTTTGACATTCCGGATGATCGCAAGGTACATAAGAGAGCTATTCCGCGTTTAGGTGGCGTGTCTTTTTTCCCCACCACCTTATTTGCTTTCTGTCTTGTTTATACTTTCCGTTTGTTAGGAGGTGACAGTGTTTCAACACTTTATGCAAGCTATCTGTTACCGGAGTTATTGTTATTTGCCTGCGGTATGACTTTACTTTATCTGACAGGTATTGCTGATGATCTTGTTGGCGTCCGTTATCGTCAGAAGTTCGTTATTCAAATCTTCTGTGCCTGCCTTTTTCCTTTGTCAGGACTTTGGATAAACGATTTGTATGGTTTATTCGGTATACATGAACTTTCGGTCTATGTAGGTATACCTTTCACCATACTGACAGTAGTTTTCATCACCAACGCCATTAATCTGATAGACGGAATTGATGGTCTTGCTTCCGGTTTAAGCAGCGTGGCATTATTGATTTTCACTTTTCTTTTTATAGAGAAAGGACTTTGGAGTTATGCCATGCTCGCTGCAGGCACTTTCGGTGTGCTTGTCCCGTTTTTTTATTACAACGTATTTGGCAGTGTGGAGCGTGCCCGTAAGATTTTTATGGGAGATACGGGCAGCCTTACTTTAGGTTATACGCTTAGCTTCCTTGCCATAAAGTACAGTCAGCACAATGCGGATATAATGCCGTATACCGAAGGAGCTTTTATCATAGCTTTCAGCACTATGATTATTCCGGCGTTCGATGTGGTACGTGTTGTTTTGGTCCGTATTCGTGAGGGACATAGCCCTTTTGAACCGGATAAGAATCATATCCACCATAAATTACTGGCGATAGGGTTGTCGCCGAGAAAGGCAATGCTGAGTTTGCTTTTCATGTCTTGTTCTTTTAGTGCGGCCAATATTCTGCTAGTATCTGATGTAAATAATACGGTGCTGCTGGTGGCTGATATCGTGATTTGGATAGGGCTGAATCTGTGGTGGGATTATTTGAGAGATAAGAAATAAAAAGTTGTATTTATGAATAGAAAAGACGAACTTAAACAGCAAATCTTGGCTTTGGCCAAAGAATATTATGCAGAAGTTCATGGACAAGAAAAATCTTTTGAACCCGGTAAGACTTTTGTGAATTATGGAGGGCGTTATTTTGATGAGAATGAACTTGTTAATTTGGTTGACTCTTCCCTTGATTTTTGGTTAACTGCCGGGCCATGGGCACGTAAATTTGAGAAAGGCTTTGCAGAATGGTTGGGAGTAAGGTATTGTTCTTTGACAAATTCCGGTTCTTCAGCAAATCTGTTAGCTTTTTCAGCGCTAACTTCACCCTTATTGGGGGAACGCCAAGTCAAGCGTGGTGATGAAGTGATTACAGTAGCGTGCGGTTTTCCTACCACTGTAACTCCCTGTATTCAGTATGGGGCTGTTCCAGTGTTTGTAGATGTCACTGTTCCTGAATATAATATTGATGTGACACAATTGGAGGCTGCATACTCTGCCAGGACAAAAGCTGTTATGATTGCACATTCATTAGGTAATCCTTTTAATCTGGAGGCTGTAAAGTCCTTTTGTGACAAGTATAATCTTTGGCTGGTAGAGGATAACTGTGACGCTTTAGGTTCAACTTATATAATTAATGGTGAGGAAAAGAAGACAGGTACAATTGGAGATATAGGTACGAGTAGTTTTTATCCTCCCCACCACATGACTATGGGAGAAGGTGGTGCTGTTTATACAAACAATCCCCAATTGCATAAGATTGTGAATTCATTCCGAGATTGGGGACGTGACTGTTGGTGTGTAGGCGGTGTGGACAATACTTGCGGTTGTCGTTTTACCAGACAATTCGGTGAGCTCCCTTTGGGTTACGATCATAAATATGTCTATTCCCATTTCGGTTATAATTTGAAAGTGACTGATATGCAGGCTGCCATCGGTTGTGCGCAATTGGATAAACTGGATGGAATTGTTGAAGCACGCCGCAAGAATTTTTCTTATTTGAAACAAGGACTTGAAGGTACTCAAGGTTTGATACTTCCTGAAGCGCAGAAGAACTCAAATCCAAGCTGGTTCGGCTTTCTGATTTCGGTGAAAGCGGATGCGGGATTCACTCGCAACGAGTTCTCTCAATATCTGGAAAGTAAGAAGATACAGACCCGCAATCTCTTTGCCGGTAATTTGTTGAAGCATCCGGCTTTTGACGAGATGCGTCGTTCGGGTGAAGGATTTCGTGTCGTCGGTAAGTTGGACGGTACAGACTTTATCATGAACAACACACTTTGGATAGGTGTCTATCCGGGTATGACTCATGAGATGCTTGATTATATGATAACCACTATCAAGGAGTTTGTGAAATGAAAGCAGTAATACTTGCTGGTGGGCTCGGTACACGTCTGAGTGAAGCCACCAACCTTATTCCTAAACCTATGGTTGAAATAGGTGGGAAACCTATCCTTTGGCATATAATGAAGACATATAGTCATTATGGAATCAATGAATTTGTAATCTGTTGCGGGTACAAACAGTATGTCATTAAAGAATACTTTGCCAATTATTTCCGGCATAATAGTGATATGACTGTGGATTTGTCTAATAATACCACTACAATTCTTGACAACCATTCGGAGAACTGGAAAGTAACCATGGTGGATACAGGTTTGAATACTCAAACTGGCGGACGCATTAAACGGGTTCAGAAATACATTGGTAACGAACGTTTTTTGCTGACATATGGAGACGGAGTTGCAGATTTGAATATTACTGATACTATTGCCGTACATGAAACATCGGGGGCTATTCTCTCATTGACAGCATATAAACCGGGAGGTAAATTTGGTGCTTTGCAGATAGACCTGAGTACTGACAAGGTACTTTCTTTTCAAGAAAAACCTGATGGCGACCGTAATTGGATTAATGCAGGTTATTTTGTTTGTGAGCCTGAGGTGTTCGATTATATTCCAGAGAATGACGATACGGCTATATTTGAACGTACTCCTTTGGAACGTATAGCCGGCGATGGTAAGATGCATGCTTATCGTCATACGGGATTTTGGAAACCTATGGATACACTTCGTGATAATACGGAGTTGAATGAGATGTGGGATAGAAATCATGCTCCTTGGAAAGTTTGGTGACAAATTGAACAATACTATTTGAAATATTTGTTAGTGTCGGATAAAATACCGTTATTTGTCTAATAATAAATAAAGGCATGTTGCCATGAAAATGAAAGTATCCAAACCAGCAGTAGCATATAATGCTCCTTATCTCCAAAGCTTGAAGAATAGGATAATAGCTTCTCTTGATACCACTACTGATGAAAGGAAGTTGCAGGAATGTTTGGTACTGCTGCATGCAGATGAAATGCCTGGTATCTATTCTGATGAAGAGTTTGCGGAAGAACTTCGGTTGTCGGAATCGGGAGGTAATGCTACAAAGGCAGAAGTGAATGCTTTTTTTGCACAATGGGGACACTGAATATCGTTGTACGTAAAAGAGCTTTGAGTACTATTCAGAAAGTGGCGGAATGGTATATGTGTGAAGTAAATAATACAGCACACAGCATTTTGTTGATGACGTCTATAATGTCTTTCTACATTGTCGCATTCCCCGTTTATTGGACTATTGGATGAGCAATATTCTACATCAAAAAACAAGTATTATAGCTTCCTTCTTCATCCCAAATATCGTATAGTATATCGTTTTACGAAAAGTACTCTTTATATAGTGGCCATTCGTGCTACCATGATGAAACAACATTAATCATCCATTTTACTTATTCTATTTTATTCATGATAGACATTTTCAATGCCTTCTATCATGGAAAGCGTGTACTTGTCACTGGTCATACCGGTTTCAAGGGGAGCTGGCTTTCCATCTGGTTACATGAGCTTGGTGCAGAGGTTATAGGTGTAGCTCAGGCACCTTTCAGTGAACGTGACAACTTTGTCCTTTCCGGCATCGGAAAACGGATTAAAGCTGACATTCGTGCCGACATTTGCGACGGTGAACGGATGAAAGCTATTTTTCGCGAATACCGCCCGGATATTGTGTTTCATTTGGCAGCCCAACCATTGGTGCGCCTTAGTTACGACATACCCGTAGAAACTTACCGAACCAACGTTATGGGTACTATTAACATTCTCGAAGCAATTCGTGTTACGGATAGTGTTAAAGTAAGCGTGATGATAACCACTGATAAGTGTTACGAGAATAAGGAACAGATTTGGGGTTATCGCGAAAACGAACCTATGGGTGGCTACGATCCTTACTCCAGCAGTAAGGGTGCAGCCGAGATAGCGATTGCTTCGTGGCGCAGGAGTTTTTTCAATCCAGAAGAATATGAAAAGCATGGTAAGAGTATAGCCAGTGTTAGAGCCGGTAATGTGATAGGTGGCGGTGATTGGGCGCTGGATCGTATTATTCCAGATTGTATCAGGGCGTTGGAAATGGGCAAACCTATTGAAATCCGTAGTCCTCAAGCCATTCGCCCGTGGCAGCATGTGCTCGAACCTCTTAGTGGCTATATGCTTCTTGCGCAAAAGATGTGGGACGAACCTACAAAATATTGTGAGGGTTGGAACTTCGGGCCGAGAGCGGAAAGTATCTCTACTGTCTGGGATGTTGCAACTAAAGTAGCTAAGAACTATGGCAGTGGTGAACTGATAGATATTTCAGTTCCTAATGCGTTACATGAAGCCAAGCTACTGATGCTGGATATCAGTAAGGCGAAATTCCGTTTAGGGTGGGAACCGAGGATGGATATAGACCAATGTATAAAACTTGTGGTAGATTGGTATATAAAATATCAGTCTGAAGATGTGTGTCGTTTGTGTGTGGATGAAATAAATCAATATTTGGAAAGATGAAGATCTTTGTTACAGGTGCTACTGGCTATTTAGGATTTCATTTCGTGAAAGAGGTAGTAAGTTTAGGACATCAAGTTCTTTGTTTACGAAGAATTTCATCTAAATCCATGTTTGACTCTGTTGTAGAAAGTAAAATAGAATGGATAAACATAGAAGATTCAAAGTTGAAAGATAAAGTCAGTTGGTTTCAACCGGATGTGTTATTTCATGCAGCCTGGGGTGGAGTACGAGGAAATGGACGGGAAGACGGGAATGTTCAGAATGAAAATTTAGCTATGTCTCGACGGATGTTCGAGTTATATCCTTATAAACAGATTATCGTCATAGGCAGCCAGGCTGAATATGGCTTTTATTATGGTCCTGTGGATGAAAATCATGCACTACGTCCAACAATGGAATACGGACGTGCGAAGAAACAATGTTGTGATGACCTGAAGAAATATTGCGAATCTAAGGATCTTGAGTGGCAATGGATTAGAATTTTCACTGTGTTTGGCGAGCAACAAACCGGAGGATTGATAAAGCTGGCTATTGACAAATGCAAGGAAGGTGATAAGAAATTTGATACCACGGAGGGTAATCAACGATATTCTTATCTGTATGCGGTTGATTTTGCCAAGGCCTTATGCCAAATGCTTGGAGCCAAGGGTAAGTCCGGCATATACAATCTCAGTCAACCCATGGAAGTGCATAGTAACCGATATGTTTTAGAACGTATAAAAGAAAAGATGCATTCTGATATCCGATTTAATTTTGGTGCAATACCTTATGTGGATGATCAGATTATGTTAATGGATGGAACGGTAGATAAGTTTGTAAGGGCGTTTGGCGCTATACCTCACACTGATTTTGAATTAGCATTGAATAAAACAATAGAATCTTTTAAATAGATGAGTATTAAAAGTTTGGAAATGGCCAAGAAGATCCGAAAGACTTCTGTAACTATGGTTTACAAAGCCCATGCTTCTCATATTGGCGGGGCGTTGTCAATGGCCGATATTTTAGCGGTACTTTATAGTGATATTCTAATTTACGATAAAAGTAATCCTAAGTGGGAAAAGCGTGACCGTTGTCTGTTGTCAAAAGGACATGCCTGTGCATCGTTTTATGCGGTACTTGCTCATGCGGGATTCTTTCCGATAGATGAACTTGATTCTTATGCGCAGAACGGTTCTTCTTTTTTATGTCATACGACTCATCATGTACCAGGTGTTGAAATCTCAGCAGGCAGTTTGGGACATGGTTTCCCAATTGCTTGTGGCATAGCCTTAAGTGCGAAAATAAAAAAAGAGAATTTCAATACTTACGTCATTTTAGGTGACGGAGAAATGGATGAGGGTTCAAATTGGGAAGCATTGCTTTTTGGAGCGCATCATAATTTATCAAATTTGTGCGTCATTATAGATTATAATAAAATTCAAAGTTTTGGCGATACTAATGACGTTTTGCGTCTTGAACCATTGGTCGATAAATTGGAATCTTTCAATTGGAACGTGATTAATGTGGACGGGCATAATCATGATGAATTATTTCATGCTTTTGATCTTTTCAAACATGAAGAGAATAAGCCGACTATCATTATTGCAAATACGATAAAAGGTAAAGGTGTGTCATTTATGGAGAATAATCTTGCATGGCATTATAAGTCACCTAATGAAGAACAATATAAACAGGCAATGGAGGAGATTGAAAGATGAGGACGGCATTTATAAGACAACTTGTTGAAGAAGCTGCAACAAATGATAAGATTTTTTTGATTGTGGGTGATTTGGGATATAGCGTAGTCGAGATTTTTGCAGAAAAATATCCTGAACGTTTCCTTAATGCGGGAATAGCAGAACAGAATATGGTTGGGGTTGCTGCGGGATTGGCAAAAGAAGGCTATAACGTCTATGTGTATTCTATTGGAAATTTCCCAACATTACGCTGTATGGAGCAGATTCGTTATGATGTCGCTTATCATAATTTGAATGTGAAAATCGTGTCGGTGGGTGCAGGATATGCTTATGGTTCTTTAGGAGTTTCTCATCATGCCACAGAAGAGCTGGGTATGATGCGTACAATTCCTAATATGGTAGTTTGTTCGCCCGGAGACCCTGTTGAAACGCAGTTTATAACCACTATTTCGGCTAATTATGACGGCCCTATGTATTTACGGTTAGGAAAAGCCGGAGAGAATATTGTACATAAGATGCCAATTTCCGGTTTAAATATAGGTGATATACTTTTGGTACAAAATAATACAGGTTCTACAAAGGCTTTACTAGTAAGTGGTTCGATATTGGATTATGCAGTGAAACGGGTAACTGAACTTGAAAATTCGTTTGACGTTTATAGTATTCCTTTCGTAAAACCGCTGGACAATAAAAAGTTGTTGGAACTTGCTTCTAAATATGTGGATATTTGGATTTTAGAAGAACATCAAAAGAGTTGTGGAATAGGTTCTGCCGTTATAGAAGTTATTAGTGATATGTATGCGAAAGGAAAGATTTCCAATTATCCTCGAATTAAGCGTATTGGCATTGAAGATACTTTCTATTCCGTTTCCGGTTCACAAACTTATTTGAGAGAACTGGCAGGTTTGAAGATTTGAAATGATAATGATGCTGCTAAAATTGAAAAATAAAATATATCAATTGATATTTCTCCTATTGAATTTAAAATAATGTTTGATTTAACCATTTATGTATTAACTAGAAATCGTTCTGATTTACTTATTGAAACTTTAAATTCAATTATAAATCAAACTTACAAAAAATTCTATCTAATTGTTTCTGACAATTCTATTAATGATACTACTAAGAGTGTATTAGATATTTATCCGTATAAAGATTCTTTAAAGTATATAAAAAGGGATGGAACACTGACTGGTATAGAACATTTAAATTTAATATTGTCTGAGGTAAATACAAAATATCTGATGATGTTTCACGATGATGATATTATGTTACCTGATATGATAGAAAAACTTTATACTTGTCTTTCTGTTCATTCCAGTCTTGTAGCTGTAGCTTGTAATGCATATGTGCTAAAAGGATATGTCTTTACTTTTAATAAGATAGTTAGGACAAAAGATGTTTTGTATAATAATGTTGATAAAATGGTAGGAAGCTATCTACGAAGAAAAAATACTCCATTATTTCCTTCTTATATGTACAATATGGATCTTTTGAAGGAAGAAAAAATTGTTTGTAATAGGGGGCAAAAATATGCGGATGCAGCATTTGTTTGTTCATTATTATTAAAGGGTAAAATATTCTTTATATCTCAACCTCTATTTTATTATCGTATCCATTCACAACAAGATAGCCATTTTTTTGATTCTAAGGGATATTCTCAATTATGTCATTATTTGATAGATATATCATCTTTCTCAAAATATGATAAGAATGTTATATCTTTTAGATTATACAATATATATTGGAATTATGTTACGAATAAAGACAAGTTATCAAATAGTATGTTTTTTCGATTACTTAAGTTCTTTTTGTTGAAACATAACTATGTGCTATTATCTAAATTATTAGTTCAAAAAGTTTTTAAATGAATAAAGTATTATTTGCTTGCTTAAAGTATGATTATGGTCGAAAGGAAAGAGGTATTTCGATCGAGAGAAAAGCAATGTTACCAGCCTTTTGGGAAAATAAGTGTGAAGTTGTTGAATTTTGGTTAGAAGAAAATGGTTTTCCGGATAATCTGGATTTGTTACAAACTAATTTGATAAAAGCGGCAGAAAATAGTAATCCTGATTTAATATTTTTTGTTCTGATGAATTATGAAATTAAATTGGATACATTGGATTATTTAAAAAAAAGATACACTATTATAAATTGGTTTTGTGATGATCAGTGGCGTTTTGATACTTATAGTAAGTTTATTGCTCCACATTTAACATATAGTATAACTGTTGACAAATATTCATTAGATAAATATCGAAAGATAAATTGTAATGTAATATTGTCTCAATGGGCACCAATAGAGATTGATTCAACCATCTCTGAAAATGAATATAAATATGATGTTTCTTTTATTGGTTCTTGGAATCCAACACGTGAGTGGATTATTTCTTCTTTAAAAAGAAATGGAATTGAAGTAGAATGTTTTGGAATTGGTTGGAACAATGGTAGAGTTTCTTATAATCAGATGCGCGAAATATTCCATACTTCAAAAATAAATTTGAACTTATCTAATAGTCTTCCTAATGATTTTGCATTTCGAATCTTTTTAGTAAAGTCTCTATTAGTTTCATTATTTAAAGGGATAACAAGACTTAAGGTTATGTTAAAATGTGTGAGATATTTATTTACAACAACAAAGAACGTAGAACAACTTAAAGCTCGTATTTTTGAAATTCCCGGTTATAATGGTTTTTTGCTAAGTCAATATACTTTGTCTATTGAAGATTTTTATTGCATAGGTAAAGAAATTGCTATTTTTACCAATATTGAAGAATTAGCGAAATCAATACATTACTTTTTGGAACATGATGTACAAAGGGAAGCTATAAGGAAAGCTGGATTTCAGAGAACTAAGAGTTATACTTACTCAAATTACATAAAAGATATACTTAGCCAAATAAATGGATAAAAAACTGTTTACTATAAATTCTTTACCACGAATAGGAAAAAAAATGAGCTTTCTTTTTTTTGTAAATAGAATTTTATTTTTGCGAAGATTTGCTATTCCAATTATTCGAAGAATATTGAAATTACCACATGATATATCATTTGCGCCAGGTTTTTACGTATCAACGATTAATCTCTATTGTGGCAGTAATGTCGATTTGTCTGACACATTTTTTTTAGCGTATGCACCAGTTTATATAGGTAATAATGTGTCTTTTTCATATAGAAATATATTATTAACATCTACACATGATTATAACGATTTTAATATAGTAATAACGAAACCTATTATAATTAAAGATAATGTTTGGATTACAACTAATGTAACTATTTTGCCAGGAGTAACTATTGGAGAAAATACTATAATAGGAGCTGGTTCTGTAGTAACAAGAGATATACCAGCTAATGTATATGCAGCAGGAAATCCTTGTCGTGTAATAAAAAAGAGATATGGTATATAAAATTATAAAAATCGAAAGTTCAAATAACAGTTTGTTAAGGAGGCAATTACCCAATAATGGGAATTTAATTGATGGCTGTTTATTTAAATTTGAAGATGAAATAGATATTTACGATTATTGTTTTATTATAGATAATGTAAATATAACCGTACAATTACAGTGTTATTACAAAAATATAATATTATCTATAACTGAACCTAAATCAATAAAACTATATAATCGTAAATATTTAAAACAGTTTGGTCGAGTTGCATCATTTTATAAGATATCATCTCTTAAAAATATTCCAATAGACATTCCTTTATTACCATGGATGGCTGGTGCTAAATATGATATAAAGGGAAAAAAGTGGAATACGGAATCTTTGCTTACATATGACTATTTTAAAAACGATATTTTAGATGAAAAAATAGATAAAATAGTTGTTATAACGTCAAATAAGGCTTTTACAAAAGGACATAAGAAAAGGTTGAAATTTGTATATAAGTTGAAAGAAGTTTTAGGGGAGAAGTTGGATATATATGGAACAGGCTTTCAACCTATATCAGATAAGTATGAAGTTATGAAACATTATAAATATGCCTTAGTTATTGAAAATAGTTATATTGAAAATTATTGGACGGAAAAATTGGCTGATGCCTATTTGAGTGAATGTTTGCCTTTTTACTATGGTTGTCCTAATATCAATGATTATTTCTTTGATGATGAAATAATATCGATTGATATAAATAATGTATATCAAACTATTCATATTATAAAAAGTGCTTTAGAGACAGATTTGTATACAAACTTTAAACATAATGTAAAGCAAGCTAAGAATAAAGTTTTAGATAAGTACAATCTTTTTTTTCAAATTGCGAATTTTGTAAATAGTGAAAGAGCAATATATAATGAGAAGATAAGAACTGTAATTATAAAACCAATGAAACGATCTTTGTTAGATAAATGTAAATTAATTTTGTATCGTTTCTTTAATTTATTGTATTCATAATATGTTCAGCTACTTACGCAAGTTAACTCAATTGGATGTACTGCGGGGTGCATCATATATGGTGATTGCTTCGGTAATAGTTAATTTAACTAGAGTTTTATTGGTATTTTTGCTATCTCGGTATTATTCAAAGGAAGAATTTGGAGTATGGGCGACGATTACTTCAACTGCGGCTGTTATAGCAACGGGTGATTTTGGTATAATTAATGCTTTGAGAAATAAAATATCTTTCTTAAATGTAGAAAGAGAAAAAGGTCTTGAACAATCGAAACAATATTTTTATTCATCATTCATCTTTTTAGTCTTTATTATTGGACTAATTATATCACTATTGTTCATTTTTAAAGAATACATACCATTTGATTATTTTTTTAAAACAGATAATTTACTATTAAAAGAAAAGGGAGCTGAAATATTCTTTTATATTCAAATATTATTTCTTATAAATATACCATTATCAATGGGTTTACCACTTTTTTTTTCTTATCAAGAAACATTTGTAAGTGCTCTGTTTACAGTTATACAAGCGTTTTTTTCGTTTGTTACTGTATTGGTGTTAGTCGTTAAAGAATGTGACATTGTGGTGATCTCCATAATGTATTTTATGTGCAATTTGTTAGTGTCAGCAATTGGTACTATTTATTTTATATATAAGAGAAAGTGGTATTCATATAGATTTGTACTGAATGATTTTAAAATGGAAATAAAGGAATTGTTTCCTGTAGGAATCAAGTTTATGTTCTTACAAATAGGAAGTAGTCTAATGCAAAATGCTGGAACAATATGTATAGGTGCTTCTATAGGTGTTTCTACTGCGGCCGAATTTAATGTAGCACAAAAGCTTTATTCTTTTTTTATAGGTATTTATCAAAGTATTTTTAATCCGATGTGGGGAGCTTATGCAAATGCTATTGCGCATAAGAATATAGATTGGTGCAGGAAGATGCTTAATAAATCAACATTGTTTACAGTCCTTGCTTTTACCTGTTTCATAATCTTTGTAATACTCTTTGGAAATCAACTCCTTTTTATATTAGCTGGAAATCAATATCGTACAGGTTATACACTGTTTTTAATTTTAGGTTTAATATCAATGTTTTATATATTATTTACCAATGTATCGTTATTACAAAACGCAACAAATAGGATTAATTTACTAATATGTATCAATTATGGAGGGGTATTCCTTTTGATACCTTTTGTTAATAGCTATGCTTCTTTTTTAGGTATAAATGGAGTGTCTTTTCTTTTAGTTATGTTTTGGTTAATAGGTTTTACTATTGTTTACTGTCAATCTTATAATATCTTAAATAGTTATAAAAATGAAGATCATTGAATGTTCTCCTTTTTTTAATGAAAACTTGGTCGCTAATATTCACATTGAAGAATCAATGAAATGGGTCGATCAATTTCATATAACGGAATCTAATTATTCCTTTAAAATGGGGAAAAAAGACTTTAATTTCACTCCTGAACAACAATATCCCAACCTTTACTACCATAAAATGGATGTTGCTAATTTGTACAAAGAGAATAGAAGGTTTATACCATATATTGATTTTAGCCCAGTCACTAAATGGCATCCTAAAATATATAGAAATACTGCATGGTTAAATGAGGCGATTCAACGAAATTATACTCTTTGGAATGCAGATATATCAGATGAGGATATAGTTATATTATCTGATATTGACGAAATTATAGATTCTAATAATGCTGATATTATAGTAGATGCTGTCAAAAAGAAAGGTATTGTAACAATAAAATTACATTTCTCTATTTTTTATTTTAATCTATTTTGTCAACAATGGGGAGGTCCCAAAGAGTATTCTTATAGGATATTTGTTGTTAAAGGTAATATTTTAAAAAAAGTTTTTTTTAATGATTCTGATTATTTACGAAAATTGGGTGAGAGAGGACAATTAGAGCAGGATGTATATTGTTTCCCTGATAAAATGGGCTTTCATCACTCATGGATTGGTGATGAGTTTTTTGTTTTAAATAAATTGAAATCATATGCTCATTCTTATAATGATCACTCCTCTGCTATAATAGAAAATGGAGATTATAGTATTGGGGCTTTGAGAAAATGTATTGCATATGGTGAATCTATTTTTCCCGGAACAGAATTAATTGTTGATGATTCAATAAAGTTACTTGATTCTATAATGGAAATACAAGCAAGTAATCCTCAATTATTTTATAATAACATATAAACTTGTTACTATTATTAGATGAAGAGTTGTAATGTGGTAGAGCGAATGGTTATTGGTAGAATTAATTTCTTTATTATTAATATGTTCTATATGCTTCTATTTGTAGATTGTATAAATGGATATTTTTTGGAAAAAGGAATCGTATTGCCAATATCTCAATTTTTTAAAATTACATTATTCTTTTTAATGGCCTTTGAAATGATTTTAGTAAACAGAGGTAAATTGATCTTATGGGGAATCTCTTTTTATTCTACTTTTATTATCTTTTTCTTTTCCTTTAGTGTAGGATTTTTATATTCTCTGACATTTACCCATTTGTTTAAGTTTTTATTACTTGTCTGCAGCTTCTTTTATTTAAAAAATTTTATATCAGATAATCCACAATTAAAGTATGGGCAGCTAATGAAAATTTTAAAAATAAATTCTTATGTACTTATTGTAAATATATTGTTAGTGCTGATAGGATTAGGAAATAGTTCGTATGGAGAAGATATTGGAAGTAAAGGATATTTTTATGCTCCAAATGAATTGTCTGGATTATTTGCAATACTTTGTCCGTGTATGTTGTTTTATGTAGGAAGGAAATATTCTCTTTCTTCATTTAAATATTGTTTCATTTTAGGAGTATTTTTGGTAAGTGTTTTTTTGTTGGGAACAAAATCTTCTATTATAAGTTGTACTATATCCATTTTTTTTATCTCAGGATTGTTGGTTAAAAGCAAAAGAAATTATATAAGACTGTATTTATTAGGATTTGTAATAGCCTTTGTTATTATATTTATTGGGTATTTATTTTTGGATTCTTTTGGATTTTGGGATAGATGGGCTTTTTTTTATGATAAAGGTGGTTTGCAATTGCTTTTACTTTCTGGTAGAGAAGAGTATTGGTTAGAAGAAAAGTCGGAATTATTAGATGGAGGAATAGGGAATATTATTATGGGTTTAGGAGAGGCTCGTACTGTTGAGATGGATATGTTTGATGCCTTTCTAAATTATGGAATTGTTGGATTAATAGTTGTTTATTCTTTTTTCTTTTTTCTATTATATAAGGCTTATCATTATAGACTAATTAATAGTTGGGCAAGAGTTATTTTTTTCATTGATGTTATGTTGTTAATAGCGTCTTCCCTTTCAGGTCATATCATTTTTTCAGGGATGGCAGGTCCCTTTATTGCATTGGTGAATGTATTGGTTCTAATTCCTAATAAATATATAGCGTGAAGATTTTTTTAATATCTAATTTATACCCTTCTAAAGAATTCCCGAATTTTGGAACATTTGTTGCCGGCTTTGCCGATGCAATGCAGGAAAGAGGAGGAGAGATAGTATACAAAGCTGTTATTGATAGAAAATATACAAATAAATTAAGACTTCTATTTGCATATATTCGTTTGTATATAAGTATATTAAGAGGATTGTTTACAAAATATGATATGATATATGTGCATTATATTGCTCATACAGCTCTTCCTGTTTACATACTTTCTTTTTTTAATAGGAAACCTATAATTTTAAATGCTCATGGGGATGATATTCTACCACGTACAAAATTGGTGGAATATATGCAATATATTATAAAATGTTTATTACCAAAAGTTTCTTTGGTAGTTGTTCCTTCTCTTTTCTTTAAAGATGTTTTTTTGAGTCGATTTTCATTTGATGAAAAGAAAGTTTATGTATATCCATCAGGTGGAATTGATCGAACTGTGTTTAAGAAAAGTACTATAGGAAAAAAGGATTTAGGATTCAATAATGATGATATTGTAGTTGGTTTTGTCTCTCGGATTACAGAAGGGAAAGGTTGGCGTTTGTTTATTGACGCTATTATGAATATTATAGTTAGAAAAGAAAATGTAAAAGGTTTAATAATTGGTAATGGCGAAGAAGTGGAGGAACTTAAATTGTATTTACAGTCGAATAACTTGCAAGGAAATATTCACTTTATTGAGAACGTTAATCATATGAAACTCAATGATTATTATTCTATAATGGATGTTTTTGTTTTCCCAACACTGCTATATGAAAGTTTAGGATTGGTAGGATTAGAGGCAATGTCTTGCGGTACGCCTGTTATAGCTTCAGATATAGGTGGAATAAAGACATATATGAAAGATGGATATAATGGTTATTTGTTTTTACCTGGTGATAAAAAAAATTTGGTATCAAAGATTGAGAGTTTCTTGAATTTGTCAGCAATAGAACAAGAGGAGATGGAAAAGAATTGCATACTAACTGCTGAAAGATATGAGTCAAATAATGTAACTAAAGAACTGTATTTAAAGTTATTATCATTATGAAAAAAGTTCTCTTTATATCTAGTTCTGGTGGCCATTTGGCAGAGTTGTTACAAATGAAAGAACTTTTTCAATATTACCAATCTTATTTGGTAACAGAAAAAGACTCTTCAACTAAAAAGATGTATTGTAGTGGGGTAAAACAACACTTTTTATTGCTAGCCCGCAGAGAGAATCTATTTTTTTTTATTCTTAAGAATTTATTAAATATAGGATTAAGTGCTTTTCTATTTTTACGCATAAGACCAGATGTAATAGTATCTACCGGAGCTAATACAGCAGTACCTATGTGTTATATAGCAAAAATCTTTGGGAGAAAGGTTATTTTTATAGAAACATTTGCTTCTTCAAAGAAGAAAACTCTTTCGGGAATATTACTTTATCCAATAGCAAATGCTTTTTTCGTACAATGGGAAAGTATGTTAAATTTATATCCTAAAGCTATTTATAAAGGGGCGTTATATTAATATGGTATTTGTTACAGTCGGTACTCAAACTTTGGGATTTGAACGTTTACTAAATGAAGTACAGGATTTAGTGAATAGGGGAATTATTGATGACAATGTTGAAATCCAAACAGGTTTTACAAAATTTTATTCTACTACATCTCAAATAACTTGTTTTGACTTTTTATCTCAGAAAGAGATGGATTTAAAAATAAGAAATGCCGAGTATATTATTACTCATGGTGGTGTGGGATGTATTTTGGGTGCATTGCATTATCAAAAAAAAATTATAGCCGTACCTCGATTAAAAGAGTTTAGAGAACATATAAATAATCATCAGTTAGAAATAATTGAAAATTTTTCTAATGCTGGTTTCTTATTATCAGTGTATGACATTAAAGAGTTAGAAACGGTTGTGAAGAAAATAGGGAATTTTATTCCTAATAAATATATAGGAACTCATACAAAATTAATTGCAGAAATAAAAAATACAATAGACTTATTATAGTTTTGAATATGAAAAAAGTAGCACTTATTACTGGTATTACCGGTCAAGACGGCTCGTTCCTTGCCGAATTTCTATTAGAGAAGGGATATGAAGTACATGGTACTATTCGACGCTCTTCAGTGGATTATCGTGAGCGTATAGCACACCTTGAAGGTACCCAAAACTTCCACTTGCATTATGCTGATCTTGGTGATTCAATGTCTATTATGCAGGTAGTTAGCATGGTATGTCCAAACGAGATATATAATCTTGCTGCCCAAAGTCATGTTCAGGTAAGTTTTGATTCTCCTGAGTTCACTGCAGATGTTGATGCGACTGGTGTACTCCGTATTCTTGAGGCGGTACGCCTTAGCGGGCTAAAAGACTCTTGTCGTATTTATCAGGCTTCTACATCTGAACTTTATGGAAAAGTGGAAGAAGTTCCCCAAAATGAACAAACTCCATTTCATCCTTATTCTCCTTATGCTGTAGCAAAACTTTATGGCTTTTGGATTGTGAAAGAGTATCGTGAGGCTTACGGAATGTTCTGCTGTTCAGGAATATTATTCAATCATGAGTCGGAACGTAGAGGCGAGACATTTGTTACACGAAAGATTACCCTTGCTGCTGCACGTATTGCTCAAGGCAAACAAGAGAAACTTTATCTTGGTAATCTTAGTTCTCTCCGTGATTGGGGATACGCTAAAGATTATGTTGAGTGCATGTGGCTTATTTTGCAAAACGACAAACCTGAAGATTTTGTGATTGCTACTGGTGAGCAACATTCGGTTCGTGAATTTTGCGAGCTTGCTTTTCGTCGTGTAGGAATTACATTACGTTGGGAAGGTGAAGGAGAAAATGAAAAAGGAATTGATATGAAAAATGGAAAAATTCTTGTAGAGGTTTCTCCCGATTTTTATCGTCCTACAGATGTCGTGAATTTATGGGGTGACCCAACTAAAGCTAAGCAGGAACTTGGTTGGGATCCGACAAAGAAAACTACATTTGAAGAACTTGTCAATCTTATGGTTGATGCCGATATAGCTAAAGTGGCAGTAGAACGTGCTGGAGAGAGTGTTCGTACAAATTTGACCGAATATCTTGAGAAAGGGATTGTGAAATGATGAAAGCAGATTCTAAAATTTATGTTGCTGGTCATCATGGAATGGTAGGTTCTGCTATAGTACGTGAACTTCAACGTCAGGGATATAACAATATTATTGTACGGACTCATAGTGAACTAGATTTGTTGAATCAACAAGCTGTAAATGATTTCTTTACTATGGAATACCCTGAATATGTCTTTCTAGCTGCTGCAAAGGTGGGTGGCATTGTAGCTAATTCGCAAGCCCTAGCTGATTTCTTATACGAGAATACAATGCTTGAGATGAATGTTATTCATGCTGCATGGCAAAATGGATGTAAAAAACTGGAATTTTTAGGATCCTCATGTATATATCCACGTATGGCACCACAACCGATGCTTGAGAGTTACCTATTGACAGGCGAACTTGAAAAAACTAATGAGGCATATGCCCTTGCTAAAATTAGTGGACTGAAATATTGCGAGTTTCTGAATCGTCAGTATGGCACAGATTATATAAGTGTAATGCCCACAAATCTATACGGTCCAAACGATAATTATCACCTTGAACATTCTCATGTTATTCCAGCTCTTATTCGCCGTTTCCATGAAGCTAAGGAACAAGGATTGGAACATGTAACTTGTTGGGGCGATGGTAGTCCTTTGCGTGAATTTCTCTATGTTGATGACCTTGCCAATCTTTGTGTGTTTTTGATGAATAACTATAGTGGTAATGAAACTGTCAATGCGGGTACCGGTAAAGAGTTGACTATCAAATCTCTCACTGAATTAGTAGCCAAAGTGATTGGATATGAAGGCGAAATTGAATGGGATACAGCTCGCCCAAACGGTACTCCACGTAAGCTTCTTGATATAAGTAAGACCGAAAAACTTGGTTGGAAATATACTACTGAACTCGAAGCTGGTATTCGTAGTTGTTACCAAGATTTCTTGAATAATCCAATGAGAGCAGAGAGATAATACTAGATAGTAAGCAAATTCTATGTAAAAGAGTTTAGCGTCTAACTTTGCTGTATTTCTATTGTAATAATAAATTTTGTAGCTGTAAATTTAATAGTAGAAAAATGTACAACAGATACAAAGGCTTTGATCGTCTTTTTTGTGTACGGCTAGTATCCATGTAGACGTCTTGCGATGCAGGATATTTGAGTGTTGGATGTTATAAATATATATAAATGCCTTGTAAAAAGGGGGGGAATGATTCCCTATAAAAAAGCGTATAATCAATTTTTAATAGGTGTTTTGTGAAGACTCGTAAAAAAATGTTCCTGTTTAGATTGAAAGTGTTCCTTCTTCTGATTCCTCTGTGGAAGAATCCTCCGTTCCAGTTTGTGCAGAGTCGGCTCTGACACAGACTCATTTCTGGATGCCCCCAGGCAATAGCTTAAGGCTGCTTCCAAAAAGAAAGGTAAACTGCTTGAGCGTATTGTGGTCCTGACTGATGAACTTGAGCGGCTCCGCAAGACAAATGCAGAATTTGCCCGTTACAAAAAGAAGCTTGAAGATCGTTTGGGATTAGTCAACAATAACTATTATAATATCTCCAAGAGTCGTAAGGGCATTGATAAAGATAAATCGGTGAAAGGCAGAAACGATGATTGTCCAGATTTTGACGATACAGCTCCTTCCGCTTCTACGGATAATGGGTCGTTGGATACCTCATCTCTGTTTATTCGAGTTTTGGTCGTAAGGGTACTACCTATAAGAAAGAAATCGTGGGTAATCCTATCGAACATAAATGTGACCGTTCGAAACTTTCATCTGGTACGTTGATTCTAAAAGTGATGAGTTATCTGCATGGTTGTCAACTTGATTGAAGAACATCGTTTTGAAGTTCTGAAAGTTAAATATCCTGATGGCAGTATCAGGCAGGTATATTTTCCTTGCGATGATAATGCACAATCGCATTTGTATGATGAGGTTGTTCCTGGTACTCATATCACTGCTTCTTTGTTATTGTATCTTCCGTTCAACCGTTATCAGATGTGTTCTCCCGATTGTCGTGAATCACAGAACTGGCTATCTGATATGGAGGCATACCTGTCGTCTAAGAAAAAGCGCAACGATACTTATACGAATGGGATTGTTAATGCTTTGCGAAGTGAACTTTATGATTTGCTTGCATTGCCTGAAGAGAGTATGAGTGATTTAATGCGAACGGCTTTGAATTATCTCCATAAATTTTGGAATCAGTTTTTTCTTATCACAAAGACGGTGAGTATACGATAGGCGATCTTGCTGCTGAACAGGCGATACGCCCCTTGACTGTTCAGAGAAAAAACAGTCTGTTCTTCTGCAGTACGAAAGGAACTTTACGCTCGGCTGTTTACAATACCTTTATTGAAACCTGCAAGCAGACGGGAATCAGCCTCTGATTTTTCTTCTGCAAGTACATGACGGAGAACCGAAAGGGGCGAACGGATAATGAGAACCTGCTACTGATGATAATCAGTCTAACCAATTAGTGAAAACAAATTAAAACTTAATATCCAAGACAAATGATGGATGCCTATTGGTACTCGCCTGAAAAGTATATACCATTTTAGGGACGCTTACGTGAGATATAAGACCTTCTAAGGGAATTATAGACATAGCGAATACTTACGGATAAATACTGCACAGAATGGCGGAAAACTTTAAATCGTATCATCGTAGTGAAAAACAGAAAGAATAAACTTATGAATATAGATTACAAAGCACTTGATACACAGAAAATCGGAGATTATATAGACGCTTTGGAAGTGGTTGTCACAGTGGATGATATTATCCGTAATTCCGGAGCTGATAAGTTGCGGGTATATCCCGCACTGTTTGAGCTGGAACAAGACGGATATATCGAGGTGACAGAACGGGAAGAACTTGGAGCGCCTGTTGCCGTTCGCAGAAAGAAGATCTGATAAACGACAGATAACAGCGGTTATTTTGTTTTAGGCGCAGCCGGAATTGCTTTGATGAAAGTAATTTCGGCTGTTTTTATAATATAGTTTCTGACCTTGAATATTCGAACTGGTTTATTTTCTTCTCTGATAATGCCCTGCCAACCAAAAAATCTTATTAACTTTGCGGGTCACTTTTGGAAACAATAAAAAAATAATGATATGAATATCTCTTATAATTGGTTGAAAGAGTATGTCGATTTTGATTTGACACCGGATGAAGTTGCCGCTGCACTTACTTCCATTGGATTGGAAACTGGAAGCGTGGAAGAAGTGCAAACCATTAAAGGCGGACTGGAAGGTTTGGTCATTGGAGAAGTTCTGACATGCGAAGCTCATCCTAATTCAGACCACATGCACATCACTACCGTAAATCTGGGACAGGGTGAGCCTGTGCAGATAGTATGCGGTGCGCCTAACGTGGCAGCCGGGCAGAAAGTGGTGGTAGCTACTTTGGGTGCAAAACTTTACGACGGTGATGAATGTTTTACAATCAAGAAATCAAAGCTCCGCGGCGTAGAGTCCAACGGTATGATTTGTGCGGAAGATGAAATCGGTATCGGTACAGACCATGCAGGTATCATCGTATTGCCGGAAACGGCTGTGCCGGGCACACTTGCCAAAGACTATTATAACATCAAGAGCGACTATGTGCTGGAAGTGGATATCACTCCCAACCGCGCCGATGCTTGTTCACACTACGGTGTGGCTCGCGACTTGTACGCTTATCTGGTACAGAACGGCCTGCCGACTTCTTTGAAAAAGCCGTCTGTGGATGCTTTTGCCGTTGAGAACCACGATTTGGACATCAAGGTTACGGTGGAAAACAGTGAGGCTTGTCCGCGTTATGCCGGAGTTACCGTAAAAGGTGTAACCGTAAAGGAGAGTCCGGAGTGGTTGCAAAACAAGCTCCGTATCATCGGCCTGCGTCCCATTAATAATGTGGTGGATATTACGAACTATATTGTTCATGCATTCGGTCAGCCGCTTCACTGCTTCGATGCCGACAAGATTAAGGGCGGTGAAGTCGTTGTGAAGACAATGCCTGAAGGTACCCCTTTTGTCACTTTGGACGGTGTAGAACGCAAGTTGAGCGAACGCGACCTGATGATCTGCAACAAAGAAGAGGCCATGTGTATCGCCGGAGTGTTTGGCGGATTGGATTCCGGTTCTACGGAAGATACCAAAGATATATTCCTCGAAAGTGCTTATTTTCATCCTACCTGGGTGCGCAAGACCGCCCGTCGTCATGGCTTGAATACGGATGCTTCTTTTCGTTTTGAAAGAGGTGTCGATCCGAATATTACTCTTTATTGCCTGAAACTGGCTGCAATAATGGTGAAAGAGCTTGCCGGCGGTACTATATCTTCCGATATAAAGGATGTGTGTGCTGCTCCTGCCCAAGACTTCCGGGTGGAACTTTCCTATGAGAAGGTTCATTCACTGATAGGTAAAGTGATTCCGGCAGAGACAGTAAAGAGCATCGTGGCGAGTCTGGAAATGAAGATTGTAGCCGAAACGGCAGAAGGCCTGACACTGGATGTACCGCCTTATCGTGTGGATGTGCAGCGCGATTGTGACGTGATAGAAGATATTCTCCGTATTTACGGTTATAATAATGTAGAGATTCCGACTGCATTGAAGTCCAGCCTGACAACGAAAGGTGAGTGGGACAAGTCCAACCGACTGCAGAATCTGGTTGCCGAACAGTTGGTGGGATGCGGTTTCAATGAAATCCTGAATAACTCGTTGACGCGTGCCGCATATTACGACGGTTTGGAATCCTATCCTGCCAAGAACCTTGTGATGTTGATGAATCCGCTTAGCGCCGATTTGAACGCTATGCGCCAGTCGCTGCTCTTTGGCGGATTGGAGAGTATTTCTCACAATGCCAACCGTAAGAATTCGGATTTGAGGTTCTTTGAATTCGGTAACTGCTATTACTTCAACGAAGAGAAGCGCAATCCTGAAAAAGCGCTCGCTCCTTACTCGGAAGATTATCATCTGGGCTTGTGGGTTACCGGTAAAAGAGTTTCCAACTCGTGGGCGCATCAAGACGAGGATAGTTCGGTATACGAACTGAAGGCGTATGTTGAAAATATCTTTGCCCGTCTGGGACTGAAGATGCACGATTTGGTAGTCGGTAATCTGACCGATGACATCTATGCTGCTGCGCTGTCCGTACAGACAAGAGGCGGCAAACGTCTGGCTACTTTCGGTGTGGTGACAAGAAAACTCCTGAAAGCGTTTGACATAGATAACGAGGTGTACTATGCCGACCTGAACTGGAAAGAGCTGATGAAGGCTATCAAGAACGTAAAGGTAAATTATACCGAAATCTCCAAGTTCCCGGCTGTGAAACGTGACCTTGCTTTGTTGCTTGACAAGAAAGTACAGTTTGCCGAAATCGAGAAGATTGCTTATGAAACAGAGAAGAAGCTGCTGAAAGAAGTATCTCTCTTCGACGTTTACGAAGGCAAGAATCTGGAAGCCGGTAAGAAATCGTATGCCGTAAGTTTCTTATTGCAGGATGAAAACCAGACTTTAAACGACAAAATGATTGATAAAATCATGTCTAAACTGGTGAAGAATCTGGAAGATAAGCTGGGAGCGAAACTGCGTTAAGGAAAGTATTAAGAATAAAATCATAAATCATAAATATTTAGTTCCAATGGGAAGAGCGTTTGAATATAGAAAAGCTGCCAAATTGAAAAGATGGGGTCACATGGCTAAGACCTTTACAAGACTGGGTAAACAAATTGCTATTGCAGTGAAAGCCGGCGGACCTGAGCCGGAAAACAACCCTACATTGCGTTCGGTTATCGCTACTTGCAAGCGTGAAAACATGCCGAAGGATAATATTGAACGTGCCATCAAGAATGCAATGGGTAAAGACCAAAGCGACTACAAGAGCATGACTTATGAGGGATATGGTCCTCATGGTGTAGCCGTATTCGTTGATACACTGACCGATAATCCTACCCGTACGGTAGCTGATGTGCGTAGCGTATTCAACAAGTTTGGCGGAAACTTGGGAACAATGGGGTCACTGGCTTTCTTGTTCGACCATAAATGTATGTTCACTTTCAAGAAGAAAGACGGCATGGACATGGAAGAATTCATTCTTGACATGATTGACTTTGATATTGACGAAGACTATGAAGAGGATGAAGAAGAAGGTACAATCACTATTTATGGTGATCCGAAGAGCTACGCCGCTATTCAGAAACATTTGGAAGAGGGCGGCTTTGAAGATGTCGGTGGTGAGTTTACCTACATTGCCAATGACTTGAAAGATGTTGAGCCGGCGCATCGTGAAACGATTGATAAGATGGTGGAACGTCTGGAAGAATTTGACGACGTGCAGACGGTTTATACGAATATGAAGCCTGAAGAAAGCGAAGAATAATGACTTATACTTACAAGACTAAAGGTACGTGCAGTAGCAATATCGAGCTTGAAGTAGAAGACGGAATAGTAAAGGACATAGCTTTCTGGGGTGGCTGCAACGGCAATTTGCAAGGCTTGTCCCGCTTGGTTGTCGGGATGCCGGTGAACGAGGTTATCTCCCGTCTGGAAGGTATACGGTGCGGTGGACGTCCCACTTCCTGCCCGGATCAGCTGTGTAAAGCATTGCACGAAATGGGATATTAGACTATTGTGGCTTAAAAACGTCTCACGAGGTGAAAAAAATCATCTCGTGAGATGAATATATTCATCCCATGAGATGAATAAATTTGTCTTACGGGACGAATATATTCATCTCATGGGATGATTTTTTCTGCCGGCAGGATAACTTTTGCTGTTTTGAACCAAGTTATAGTGTATTTGTTTTTATTTGAGTACTTTTACACTCTCAAAATAACAACAACGAAATGAAGAATATTTTTAAGGACTTAAAGCGGAAAGACCATAAACGCTATTTGGGTGGTTTGGATGTATTTAAATATATTGGTCCGGGATTATTGGTTACGGTAGGTTTTATTGATCCGGGGAACTGGGCGTCTAATTTTGCGGCAGGTTCTGAATTTGGTTATTCGTTGCTGTGGGTAGTCACTTTGTCTACGGTCATGCTGATTATTCTTCAGCATAATGTGGCACACTTGGGCATCGTAACCGGGCTATGTCTGTCGGAAGCAGCTACACAGTACACTCCCAAGTGGGTGTCACGACCTGTATTGGGGACGGCTGTACTGGCTTCCATATCCACCTCTTTGGCCGAGATTTTGGGTGGGGCCATTGCATTGCAGATGTTGCTGGACATTCCGATTGTATGGGGTTCGGTGCTGACTGCGGTTTTCGTTTCAGTAATGCTTTTCACTAATTCTTATAAGAAAATAGAGCGCTCCATCATTGCATTTGTGTCTGTCATAGGGCTTTCGTTCATCTATGAACTGTTTCTCGTTAAGATTGACTGGCCGGTGGCTGTGCAGGGGTGGGTGACGCCCTCGTTTCCGGAAGGTAGCATGCTTATTATAATGAGCGTGCTTGGAGCTGTGGTGATGCCTCATAATTTGTTCCTTCACTCGGAGGTGATACAGAGCCATGAGTACAACAAACAGGATGATGCTTCGATTCGTAAGGTCTTGAAGTATGAACTGTTTGACACGCTGTTTTCGATGATTGTGGGGTGGGCCATTAATAGTGCGATGATTCTGCTGGCTGCCGCTACTTTCTTTAAGAGTGGGATTCAGGTAGAGGAACTGCAACAGGCAAAGTCACTGTTGGAACCCTTGCTGGGAAGCAGTGCTGCCGTAGTGTTTGCGCTGGCTTTGTTGATGGCGGGCATATCTTCCACAATAACAAGCGGCATGGCGGCAGGTTCCATATTTGCCGGTATTTTCGGTGAGTCATACCACATTAAGGACAGCCACTCCCAGGTGGGGGTGATTCTTTCCTTAGGTATTGCATTATTGTTGATTTTCTTTATTGGGGACCCTTTTAAAGGACTGCTGATTTCGCAGATGATTTTGAGTATTCAGTTACCATTTACGGTGTTCCTGCAAGTAAGTCTCACTTCGTCCCGCAAAGTAATGGGACAATACGTAAATAGCAGGTGGAGCACATTGGTGCTTTACACGATTGCTATCGTTGTTACTGTATTGAATATTATGTTATTAATATCTAGTTTATAATGAAACAGAACTTATTGAATGAAAGATTTATTACAATAGAAAAGTTGGCTGACGGCGGATTCTCACATAAGCTTCCGGGACTGACAGTAAAGTTTTCTTTTGCAGAGACATTTTTGGGAGAAATGTTGGTTGCTTCAACACCTCAAGGCATATGCTATATGGCTTTTGTAGTGACAAGTAGGAATGTGGCAGCGATCAAGATGATAAGCAGATTTCCCGGAGCGTTTTTTGAGGAAGGTACGGATGAGCATCAACGTAGGGCACTGGCTGCTTTGTCTGCGGATGAGGAAAATATGGAGACAGTGCCTTTGCATCTGAAAGGAACTGATTTTCAGCTACGTGTATGGACCGAGCTGCTGAAAATACCTTTCGGTGAAACAGCTACTTACGGAGAGATTGCCGCAGCATTGCAAAATCCGAAGGCGTACCGGGCCGTAGGTACGGCAATTGGGGATAATCCGGTTGCCGTATTGATTCCCTGCCACCGGGTGCTACGTACCGACGGGACGTTAGGCGGTTACCATTGGGGATTGGAACATAAGGTACAATTGCTGGAATGGGAAAAGCAACACAAAAAAGTTGAATAAGTGGATTCAACAATATACAGATATGAAGATTATAACCTATAATGTAAACGGTTTGCGAGCTGCCGTAACTAAGGGACTTCCCGAATGGCTGGCAAACGAACAGCCGGATGTGTTGTGCCTGCAGGAAACCAAATTGCAGCCGGAGCAGTATCCGGCAGAGGCGTTGGACGCATTGGGATACAAGCATTATTTGTATTCGGCCCGGAAGAAAGGGTATAGCGGAGTAGCTATCCTGACCAAACGTGAACCGGACCATGTGGAATATGGCATGGGCATGGAGGAATATGATAGTGAAGGGCGCTTTATGCGTGCCGATTATGGCGACTTGTCCATTGTGAGTGTTTATCATCCTTCGGGAACAAGCGGTGACGAACGGCAGGCATTTAAGATGGTGTGGTTGGAAAAGTTCCGTCAATATGTAGTGGAGTTGCAGCGCACCCGTCCTAAATTAATCCTTTGCGGAGATTATAATATCTGCCATGAAGCAATAGACATTCACGATCCCGTCCGTAACGCCACGAATAGTGGTTTCTTGCCGGAGGAGAGGGAATGGATGACCCGTTTTCTGAATGAAGGTTTCATAGATACTTTCCGCCTGCTTCATCCCGACAAGCAGGAGTATACATGGTGGAGCTATCGTTTCAATTCGCGGGCGAAGAATAAAGGTTGGCGTATAGATTATTGTATGGTGAATGAGCCGGTACGTCCGATGCTGAAAGATGCGCGTATTCTGAATGATGCAGTACACTCGGATCATTGTCCTATGATGTTGGAAATAGCAGATTGAGATATGACGGATGACAGAATAGAAAAAGCTGTTGGACTGTTTAAAAGCGGGTACAACTGCTCACAATCGGTAGTGGCTGCTTTTGCAGACATGTATGGCTTTACGGAAGAACAGGCATTGCGGATGTCTGCTTCCTTTGGTGGGGGCATCGGACGGATGCGTCAGACTTGTGGCGCCGCCTGTGGTATGTTTTTGCTGGCGGGACTGGAAAAAGGCGCCGTCGACGGTAAAGACCGCGAGGGAAAAGCCGCCAATTATGCGTTGGTGCAGGAACTTGCAGAAGAGTTCAAGAAGCGTAACGGTTCAATGATCTGCGCTGAGTTGCTGGGATTGAAGAAACCGGAAGGTTCTTCCACTCCCGAAGCGCGTACGGAACAATATTATGCCAAGCGTCCTTGTGCGAAAATGGTGGAAGAGGCGGCGACAATATGGGCCGAGTATTTGGAAAAACAGCAGAAATAAGCAGAAATTAGCCGTTTTTATGACAGAAAAGCGAAAAAAAAGGCAGTTAACGTGTTATATAACATAAAAATAACTATCTTTGCCGCTGAAATAAAATCTGATTCTTCTTTGTGGGAAACGGATTTTTAAGCATGTCTAACTAAAAATAAAGAGAAAATGTTGAAAGAGAAAGCTGGTGAAACTGCAGGAAAAATTTGGAATGTACTGAATGGAACTGAAGGTTTAACTGCTAAGCAAATCAAGAAAGCTACGAAATTGGTAGACAAAGATTTGTTCCTGGGTCTTGGCTGGTTGTTGAGAGAAGATAAAATTTCTACTCAAGAAGTTGAAGGCGAACTGTTTGTAAAACTGAACTAAGAAAGAGATTGGAATGTTATAAAAAATGCGTTGATACATTTGATATGTTATCAACGCATTTTTTTTTGTCTTCTCCTTTTAGTATCTTTGCACACCAAAATTTTAGAAACAAATGAAAAAGAATATACGTAACTTTTGCATCATTGCCCATATCGATCATGGTAAATCAACTTTAGCTGACCGTCTGCTGGAGTTCACCAATACTATTCAAGTGACTGAAGGACAGATGTTGGATGATATGGACTTGGAGAAGGAGAGAGGTATCACCATTAAGAGTCATGCTATCCAGATGGAGTATATGTACAAGGGGGAGAAGTATATTCTGAACCTGATAGACACCCCGGGACATGTGGACTTCTCATACGAGGTGTCTCGCTCTATTGCCGCTTGTGAGGGGGCGTTGCTCATTGTGGATGCGTCTCAAGGCGTGCAGGCGCAAACCATTTCCAATCTCTACATGGCTATCGAGCATGACTTGGAGATTATTCCGGTTATCAATAAGTGTGATATGGCGAGCGCCATGCCCGAAGAAGTAGAGGATGAAATTGTAGAGTTGCTCGGCTGTAAGCGTGAGGAGATAATCCGCGCTTCCGGTAAGACGGGAATGGGGGTTGAGGAGATTCTTGAGGCAGTCGTTGAGCGTGTTCCGCATCCCGAAGGTGATGAGGAAGCGCCGTTGCAGGCTCTGATCTTCGATTCTGTATTCAACTCTTTCCGGGGCATTATTGCTTACTTCAAGATTGTGAACGGTGTCATCCGGAAGGGAGACAAGGTGAAGTTCTTCAATACGGGCAAGGAATACGATGCGGACGAAATAGGTGTTTTGAAAATGGATATGGTGGCCCGGCAGGAATTGCGTACGGGTGACGTAGGTTATATCATTTCGGGCATCAAGACTTCCAAAGAAGTAAAGGTAGGTGATACGATTACCCACATAGCCCGTCCATGTAAGGAAGCTATTGCCGGGTTTGAGGAAGTGAAACCAATGGTTTTTGCCGGCGTATATCCTATTGAGGCGGAAGATTTTGAAGATTTGCGCTCTTCGTTGGAGAAATTGCAACTGAATGATGCTTCATTGACTTTCCAGCCGGAGTCTTCATTGGCGCTGGGTTTTGGTTTCCGTTGCGGGTTCCTGGGACTGCTTCATATGGAGATTGTGCAGGAGCGTTTGGACCGCGAGTTCGATATGAATGTCATCACTACTGTGCCTAACGTGTCTTATAACATTTATGACAAGCAGGGACACATGACCGAGGTGCATAATCCCGGCAGCATGCCCGATCCAACGTTGATAGACCGCATTGAAGAGCCCTACATCCGCGCATCTGTGATTACTACTACGGACTATATCGGACCGATTATGACGCTATGCCTGGGTAAGCGCGGTGAGTTGGTGAAACAGGAATATATTTCCGGTAATCGTGTGGAGATATACTATGACATGCCGCTTGGAGAAATCGTTATCGACTTTTACGATAAGCTGAAAAGTATTTCCAAAGGGTATGCTTCTTTTGACTATCATGCAAACGGATTCCGTCCGTCCAAACTGGTAAAGCTGGATATTCTGTTGAATGGCGAACCGGTGGATGCGCTTTCTACCTTGACTCACTTTGATAATGCCTACGAGTTGGGACGCCGGATGTGCGAGAAACTGAAAGACCTGATTCCAAGGCAGCAGTTTGATATTGCCATTCAGGCGGCTATCGGGGCTAAGATTATTTCCCGCGAAACAATAAAGGCAGTTCGTAAGGATGTTACTGCAAAATGTTATGGAGGTGACGTAAGCCGTAAACGCAAGCTGCTTGAAAAGCAGAAGAGAGGTAAGAAAAGGATGAAGCAAATCGGTAACGTAGAAGTTCCGCAGAAAGCATTCCTGGCTGTGCTGAAATTGGATTAGCTGCTAAATAATTCACATACATAGTGCTTGATTTAATTTTAACAGCTATATTTGTGTTGTGGGTGAGGAAAGTGGCGCTGTCAGGTTTATAGGGAGGGTGTGTCAAAACTCTGACAAGCCTATCATTAGCTTCGCTCAAAATATCTTTTTATTTCTTACGCTAATGTATAGTCTGTCATGCAGAACGTAGTGAAGCATCTCTTCTCCTACTCACAAAGAGAGTAGGTTCTTCGCTTCGCTCTGACTATACCTTAATAAAAAAGGCAGAAGAGGTTTTGAGCGAAGCTAATGACAGAGTAAAATGATAGTTAATGTTAGTTTTGACACACCTTCTTTCCGGAGAAGGATAAAATCTTAAATCAAATACTTATGATTATTCTACGTACTGTGAAACACATTTCCTCGCTGAATATAGTGGCGAGTATCCTTTTGTTTCTGACCGCTATTCTGGCTGCTCTCATAGCCAACTCTTCTTTGTCGCCGATATATCAGGACTTCCTGCTTCAGGAACTTCATCTGCGTGTCGGTAATTTCAATTTACTTTCGCATGGCGGGCATCCGTTGAAAATGATAGAATTCATCAATGACTGTCTGATGACAGTGTTCTTTCTGGCAGTGGGGTTGGAGATAAAGCGTGAGTTGCTGGTAGGGGAACTGTCTTCTTTCCGGAAGGCTGCTTTACCTTTTGTCGCGGCATGTGGCGGCATGGTGGTTCCGGTTCTGATTTATTCGTTATTGGTTATTTCCGGTACTCCTGAAACCAGAGGAATGGCCATTCCTATGGCCACGGATATTGCATTTTCTTTGGGCGTGCTCAGTTTGCTGGGCAAGCGTGTTCCGTTGAGCCTGAAGATATTCCTGACTGCTTTTGCTGTGGTTGATGACATCGGGGGAATATTGGTGATTGCACTGTTTTATAGTACTGACGTGGCATACGGATACCTGATTGTAGCGGCTATCCTGTATATATTCCTTTATTATATGGGCAAGTTGGGGGTGACGCAGAAGATTTTCTTTTTGTTCTTCGGTATAATAATTTGGTACCTCTTCTTGCAGTCGGGCATACATAGCACTATTTCCGGGGTGATACTGGCATTCGTGATACCGGCCCGTCCCCGTCTAGATGCCGGTAAATATATCAAGCGAATTCGTGATATTATAGGGGAGTTCCCTGCTTCCAAATCGGATAATATAGTGCTGACAAATGCGCAGATTGCTACGTTGAAACAGGTGGAACGTGCGTCCGATCATGTTATCAGCCCGTTGCAGTCGTTGGAGGATAATTTGCATGGGGCTGTGAACTTTGTGATTTTACCTTTGTTTGCCTTTGCCAATGCCGGTGTGGTATTCAGCGGTAGTGGCAATATTGTGGGAGATGTAAGTATGGCTGTGGCTGCCGGTCTGCTTTTGGGCAAATTCCTGGGTATATATCTGTTTACGTGGCTATCGATAAAAAGTGGTTTGGCTCTGATGCCTGCCGGCATGAATTGGAAAAATATAGCAGGCGTTTCCCTGCTGGGAGGCATCGGCTTTACGGTATCTTTGTTTATAGCCAACCTTTCGTTTGCAGATGCATATCCGGAACTGTTGAACCAAGCGAAATTCGGCGTGCTTTTGGGAACGTTGCTCGCTGGGGTATTGGGATATGTGGTGCTGAACATAGTGTTGCCGAAAGCTGAATAACTTCCTTTGGCTGGCCTTGAGTTTTATTCTTCATCTTCCGTTTCTTCCTGTATCTCTTCTTTAGGCAGCAGTCTTGCCGAGATACGCTTTTTGGGGGTGAGGCTCATATCTTTCAGCATTTCTGCTTGGCGGACTACGCTTCCGTTTCCTTCGGACAATTGGTTGAGCGCCTTGTCATAGTCTTTTTGCAAAGTCGCCATGCGGTCGCCGAGGGTGAGGAAAGTGTCGGTGAAGCCTACTATCTTTTCATACAGGGCCGTACCGCGTTTGATGATAGCCTGTACGTTTTTCACTTGGTTTTCCCGTTTCCACAGGTCGAGCGAGAGACGCAGGGCGCTGATGAGGTTGGTGGGGCTCATCAATACGACTTTCTTATTGTAGGCGTATTCCCAAAGGTTGGCATCGCTCTGTATGGCAAGCAGATAAGCGCCTTCGGTGGGAATGAACATCATTACGAAATCCGGCGATTTGATGTCATAGTGCGAATAATCCTTCCGGCTGAGTTCATCGATGTGGCTGCGGACAGACTGCAAATGCGCCTTGAGCCAACGTGCCTGCTCTTCCCGGTCTTCGGCAGATGTATAGGCTGCGTAGGCAGTGAGAGACACTTTGGAGTCTATTATCATTTCGCGTTCATCTGGGTATTTGATAAGGATGTCCGGCTGCATCTTTTGTCCGCTTTCTTCACTGACAATAGCTTCCCCTCGTTCGTCTTTCAGAAACTCCTGACGGAAATAGTGCTCGCCTTCAATCAGGCCTGATGCTTGCAGCAGGCGCTCTAAAATCATCTCACCCCAGTTGCCTTGCATCTTGGAGTCTCCCTTCAGGGCGCGTGTCAGGTTGTTGGCGTCTTCGCTGAGACGGTTGTTCAGCTCCACCAGTTCCTTGATGCGCTCGCCTAAGGAGAAGCGCTCTTTGGCTTCGGTGCTGTACACTTGCTCTACCTTTTCCTTGAAATCTTTTATCTTTTCGTCCAACGGACGCAGCAGGTTGCCCAGATGTTCGGCATTTAGTTTGGTGAAATCTTCGGTTTTGCTTTGGAAGATGCGGTTTGAAAGGTTCTCAAACTCCGTATTCATGCGTTTGTGCAGGGCTTCGGCCTCTTCCTTCTGTTGGGTGAGGCGCTGTTCCCATTGCTTTTGCTGCTCGGCAAGGCGTTCGCAGAAAGAACGTTCCTGCTGGACAAGGCGTTCATTGAGATTGCGTGCCTGTTCGGAAATGCGTTCGGCAAAGAGCCGTTCTTGTGCGCTAAGGCGTTCCGAGGCTTGGCGGTTAGCCTCCTGCAAGCGTTCTTCCGCAATGGAGCGTTCGCGGCTGATACGTTCTTCGGCGGTGCGATTCAGTAAGGCTTCACGCTCTTCGGCGGCTTCTACTTGTGTTTTTAGGGCAGCGGCTTTTCTGCCGGCTGTCAAATAGCCGATAATGGCTCCTGCGATAATTCCAACGACTAATAGTACGATATTCATAATGATGTATGGGAAATATAGTTGCAATGAACTGAAAATTCTGTTTCAAAGGGTGGTATCCGTTGTACCAACGTTGGGTACCGATAATACCAACGGTTGGTACAAGGAATACCAAAGTGTGGTACAAGGAATACCAACGGTTGGTACGGAGAGTACCGCACCGGGGAATATCCTGCGGCCTGCGGGCTTATGCTTATTGCGTCAGTATCTCGTTTCCGTCTTCGGTAATAAGGATCATACTTTCCCATTGGGCGGAAGGCAGGCCGTCGTCTGTGCATACTGTCCAGCCGTCGGCTTCGTCAATGAAAACATCGTAAGTGCCCATGTTGATCATCGGTTCGATGGTGAACGTCATTCCCGGTACTATCAGCATGCCCGTACCACGCTTGCCGAAGTGTTCCACATCCGGCTCTTCATGGAACTTGACGCCTACGCCATGTCCGCAGAGGTCGCGCACTACACTGTAACCGTTCTTCTCGGCGTGTTCTTGAATGGCGGCGCCGACGTCGCCCAGTCGTGCCCAAGGCCGGGCAGCTTGTATGCCGAGGTCGCGACATTCTTTGGTTACTTGTACGAGGCGTTGCATCTCCGGGCTTACCTCTCCGATCATATACATGCGCGAGGCGTCGGAGAAATATCCTTTATATATGGTAGATACATCTACGTTGACAATATCTCCGCTGCGCAGAAATTCTTTGGTGCTGGGGATGCCATGGCACACTACGTCATTGATGCTGACGCATACGCTTTTTGGGAACCCCTCGTACAGGAAAGGGGCGGGAATGGCATCATGGTCTGTCGTGAAGCAATATACCATGTGGTCTATTTCTGCGGTAGACATCCCTTCGCGAATATTCTCTGAAATGTAATCGAGCAATGCGGTGTTTATTTTTGCACTTTCGCGTATGCCTGCCAGTTGTTCTTCTGTACGCAATAAATGTCTTGACGGTAGTTTGTAACCTTCTCTTTTATAATGTTGAATTTTGGCTTCTACTTCATCGGAATAATTTTTAGGAGAAAACCGGACTCCTTTTACGAACTTTTTCATTGCATTTTCTTTTTATGATACTGCAAAAGTACACAATATTGCAGGCGCTTGTACCATCGGAAGCGGAAAAACATTTATCGGAACCGCCTTTTCCTTGTTTTTTTCTTCTCAGGGTGCGTGTGTCTTGTGCCGTTGATGGCATGGTAATAAAAAAGGGATGCTCCTGCGGAACACCCCTTTGGCATATCAATGTTTGGTATGAATCAGAACTCATAGTGGAAACCTACTGAAAGGTCCTCGCTAGTGAAGCCAAAGCCATAACCGCTTTCCGTATCCATATAATCGTCTCTGTAACCCAGGAAACCGCATTTGGCAAGTACGCTGAACTTGTCATTCAGTTTGATGGCGATACCCGGTTTGAAACCGATTTCAAAACCGTTTACGGAATCCAAACCTTTTACCTTTTGAGTGGAGAAGCCCAGTCCTCCGTCAATGAAAAGACGGACAACTTTGTTTTCATAATAAGAGTAACGTGCGTATGGTGCAAGGGCGAAGGCATTGTATTTTCCTTCATCCAGCTTGCTGTGTGCAAATGTCAATACACCACCGATAGCCAGTTTCTCATTCAGGTTGTATCCTACTTCCGGATTCAACGCAAAAGTTGTTGCGTCAAGGTCGTCATTGTGCCATAAAGCCACTGTTCCACCAACATAAACCTGCGCTTTTGCTGATAAAGCAGCCATTGCAACAAATAATAAGATTACAAACTTTTTCATCTTTTTCTTCTTAACTTTTAGTTATACAAATTGGTTATTGAATTGTAATATATAGGAGAAGTCCTATATTTTCGGAGGGCCAAAAGTATAGGTTATATTTGTGCTGTACAAATTTTTAGTTGGTTTTTTATAAAATAAATAGTTTAAGAACGTACAATATATTACTTTTGCGGCGGTAAAAAGATTGTTATATAGGTTGTATTTTTTCAGATGAAGAAGAGTCTTATTGCATTAGCATTCGGTACGTTAGGATTGGGTATTGCCGAATTCACAATGATGGGTATTTTGCCTTATGTTGCCCGAGATTTAAATATTAGTATTCCGGTTGCGGGACATTTCATTTCTGCCTACGCACTGGGAGTGTGTGCCGGTGCCCCTATGCTGATTGTGGCACGCAAACGTCCGTTGAAACATATTCTGCTGGTGTTGATGGCCTTGATGCTGGTGGGGAATCTGGGTGCCGCAATGGCTCCCGATTACTGGTTGCTGTTGGCAGCGCGTTTCATTTCGGGCTTGCCGCATGGGGCATATTTTGGAGTTGCATCTATTGTGGCAGGCAAGCTGGCGGATGAGGGAAAAAGCTCGGAAGCCGTATCCATTATGATAGCAGGCATGACGGTTGCCAATTTGTTTGGCGTACCGCTGGGTACTTCATTGAGCCATATGCTCTCTTGGCGGGTGACATTCTTGCTGGTGGGTTGTTGGGGGCTGATCGTCCTTTATTATATATGGCGGTGGGTTCCTGTGATAGAGGGACTGAAAGATACCGGTTTCAAAGGTCAGTTTCGCTTCTTAAAGACACCTGCTCCCTGGTTGATATTGGGGGCGACTGCTTTGGGCAATGGCGGGGTTTTCTGTTGGTATAGTTACATTACACCGTTGCTGACAAATGTCTCAGGTTTTAGCGCTGAAAGCGTGACGGCATTGATGGTTCTGGCAGGCTTTGGCATGGTGGTCGGCAATCTTGTGAGTGGCAGACTTTCCGACAGATATACTCCGGGTAAGGTTGGTACGGTAGTGCAAGGTATGATTTGTATCTTGTTGCTGATGATATTTTTCCTGTCGCCCAACCCATGGTGTTCTGCCATTCTGATGGCACTTTGTACAGCAGGGTTGTTTGCTGTTTCAAGTCCCGAACAGGTGTTGATTATTCGTGTTGCTCCCGGCGGAGAGATGCTGGGTGGTGCTTGTGTGCAAATAGCGTTCAATTTGGGTAATGCTATCGGAGCATACGTAGGTGGATTGGCTCTTAGCGGCGGATACCGTTATCCGGCTTTGGCAGGTGTGCCTTTTGCGTTGGTGGGTTTTGTTTTATTCGCTATCTTCTACAAGAAATTTCAGGCGAAGTATTAAGTGTTTCAATATTTTTATGTATGTTTGCCCATAAATATTAACTAAACTTGATAAACATGAAGATTTTAGATTTTGCGAAAATAATGCTGTTGTGTGTAATAACTATGGGAATGGCTTCTTGTGGAGATGATATTTATTATACTACAATACAGAATAGTGATGAGAAATTATGTGGAAAAGACTGGACTGAGAAATATGAGACTGAAGAAGGAACTTGTACTTATCAGTTATGGTTTGAGAACGAAAACAATCAAATGTCGAAAGAAGTGATTAAAATTGTCAATGGTTCTGAAACAACTACAAAAGAAAGAATGTTTACTTGGAAATGGGCTGATAACTCGAAAGAGGCTTTGATATTGATTTTTCCTGCTAATGAAGTGAAATATTTTGAGAATGTATGGGTGCGTGACCATTATCTTTCAGGTAAATTGGACGGAAAAACAGTAACATTAACGGACTTAACATTACTTAAATAGTGAGATGAAAGCGATGGTGAAATATACCAGAATCCTTTTCCTATGTATACTGACCATAGGGGTTAGCTCTTGTGATACGGATGATGATGACATTATCTATGATAGTATCATTGGTGAAACATGGCTTGGCGATTTGGGCTTTTCAGATAGATATGATTATCCGTTGGAAAGTGGTCTCTATTTTGAAGGAAACGGATTAGGGCATGATGATCAGGTATATTATGATGATCCCACCGGGAAAGTCGTATTCTCTTTGCCTTTTCGTTGGGAAATATGGGGAGGAATGTTACGTATAGATTACGGTGTGGACTATCCATTATTTGAAATCCGAAATGTATATGTGACTCGAGACAGATTGTCGGGTGCTTTATATGTGGATGGTGAGTACGACGGAGAAATTATATTGAAAAGATATTATTGATATTAGACATGATAGTATAAAAAAGACGAGCAGGATTATCGTAAAATTCTGCTCGTCTTTATTGGATATACTCTTATTTCTGTTTTAGAAACAATTTCTTGAACTCCCCCGGATAAGGTGTTTCAAACTGCATCAGTTCTCCGGTTACTGGATGATGGAAACAGAGCTTGAAAGCGTGCAGCGCCAGTCGGTTGATGGGATTTACCTCTTCCAATCCATATCTTCCGTCGCCTATAATGGGATGTCCCAAATCCTGCATATGTACACGAATTTGGTTCTTGCGTCCCGTTTCCAGAACCAATTCTACAAGCGAGAAGCCGTTGGCACGTTTTATTGTACGATAATGAGTAACAGCCTCTTTTCCGCCATCGTCCATCGGACTGGAATATACGTAAAGTTTGCGGTCGGTAAGCCATGATCTTACCATGCCGGCATTGTTTTCCATTTCACCTGCAACAACAGCTACATAGCGTCGGTCTGTTACAATGTTATGCCAGTTGTCACGCAATGTGTTCTGTGTCTTTTCGTCTTTGGCAAACATCATCAATCCCGACGTGTCACGATCCAAACGGTGCACGATATATACGCGATGTTGCCTGCCCGACCGTTGAACGTATTCGTTTAATATGGTGTAGGCAGTGCGTTCCTTCTGCCTTTCCGTATTGACGGACAACAGCCCCTGCATCTTCTCGACAACAATGATATAAGCATCCTCATATACTATTTTCAGCAGTCTGTTACTGAACTCTTTGCGCCCTTTCTCACGACTGATTTGCACTTTCATGCCGGGTTTCAAAGGGAAATTGTATTGTGTGGTGATAACACTGTCTACATATACAATGCGCTTGCTCAATAATGATTTCAGCTTGGTACGACTGGCATCCGGCATTTTGGCAGCCAGGAATTCCATCAGTTCCATAGGCTCCTTCACCATATAGTCTGTATATTGCGTGCGTGCTCTTGCTCTAATTTTTTCTTTTGCCACGAGGATAATAATTTGTGATTAATGATTCATTTCTATAACAATGCTCTGTATTGGTTTTCCAAAATGCCGCACCGTTTTTTCGGAGTGCCACTTCAGTTTGCTAAACCTCTACTTTAGCTCTCTAAAGTTCTATTTCAGCTTCCTGAAGTACTACTTTAGATTTCCCTTCTCTTTATGCCGGATTTTTCAACTCAAGCAGTACCACGTTTTCCACATGATGAGTATGCGGGAACATATCCACCGGTTGGACAGCTTTTACTTTGTATTTTGCGTCGAGCAACTGTAAGTCTCTTGCCTGGGTGGCCGGGTTGCAGCTTACGTATACAATCCGTTTGGGCTCTGCAAACAGGATAACGTCAATCACATCCTGATGCATGCCTGCGCGGGGAGGGTCGGTGATAATTACATCCGGGCGTCCGTATTCATTGATGAAATTCTGCGTCAGCATGTCTTTCATGTCGCCGGCAAAGAACAATGTGTTTTGTATGCCGTTGATTTCCGAATTGACCTTGGCGTCTTCAATGGCTTCGGGCACATATTCAATCCCGATGACCTGGCGTGCTTGCTTGGATACGAAGTTGGCAATGGTTCCTGTACCGGTATAAAGGTCGTAGACCAATTCGTTACCGGTGAGTCCGGCAAAGTTACGGGCAACTTTGTATAGGTTGTATGCCTGTTCGGAATTCGTCTGGTAGAAAGACTTGGGGCCTATCTTGAAGTGCAGTCCCTCCATTTCCTCAAAGATGTGATCTTTGCCTTTGAAAGTATGTACGTCGAGGTCGGTGATGGTGTCGTTGCATTTATTATTAATAATGTATAGCAAAGACGTTATTTCGGGGAAAGTATCTGCCACATATTGCAATAACTGATTGAACAAAGCCATTTCCTCGTCTTTCTCTATTTTGCAGATGAGGATAACCATCAGTTCGCCGGTACTGGAAGTGCGTACAATCATGTTGCGTAACATTCCTTCCTGAGTGCGCAGATTGATGAACGAATAATCGTGCTCGTAAGCAAAGTCGCGTACGGCATTGCGGATGCGGTTGGATATGTCATCCTGCAGCCAACATTTCTCTATGGCCAATACTTTGTCAAACGCATTGGGTATGTGGAAACCCACCGCATTCATTTGCTCATACACTACATTCTGCCGGACTTCTTCCGTCGTCAGCCAGCGTTTGTTGGAAAAAGTGTACTCAAGTTTATTCCGGTAGAACTCCGTTTTTTCGGAACCGAGTATCGGCAATATTTCCGGAAGTTCTATTTTCCCGATGCGGGTAAGGTTGTCCGTTACTTGTTTTTGCTTATATCGTATCTGCTCAGAATAGGGGAGCACCTGCCATTTGCAACCGCCGCAAACACCGTAGTGCTGGCAGAACGGAACTGCTCTTACGGGGGAGTATTCATGGAACTTCACCGCTTCAGCTTCAGCATAATGATGTTTTTTTCTCTTAATTTGCAGGTCTACTACATCACCCGGAACGACATATGGTACGAAAATTACCAAATCATTGACCTTTGCAATGGCTTTTCCTTCGGCAGCCACATCCGTTATTTCCACCTTCTCTAACAGGGGAAGTTCTTTTCTCTTTCTTGCCACTTTTACACCAGTATAATAAATTCAGTGGCAAAAATAGGTATTTTTTCGGGATTTCTCTCTATAAATTGAAAGATTAAATATTGCAATGTCGAAATTGCATTTTGCATTAAAGTTTTTTCTCAAAAAGTTTTCTAGTCTGTGAAATATACTTAGATTTGCGAACAGAAAAATGGAAAAAATCACAATCAGAAACTTTAAATTTATATTATGGACAAAAAAAGAGTTTATACCTTTGGTAACGGTCAGGCAGAAGGAAAAGCCGGCATGAGAAACCTTTTGGGAGGTAAGGGGGCCAACTTGGCAGAGATGAACCTTATCGGAGTTCCGGTTCCTCCGGGCTTTACAATTACAACAGAAGTTTGCACAGAATATTATGAAATGGGGCAGGACAAGGTTGTTGCCTTGTTGAAGCAGGAAGTAGAAAATGCCATTGCACACGTAGAAACGCTGATGCGTTCCAAATTCGGCGACATAGATAATCCGTTGTTGGTTTCCGTACGTTCGGGTGCACGTGCTTCCATGCCCGGCATGATGGATACAATCCTTAACCTCGGTTTGAACGATGAAGTTGTAGAAGGGTTGATCCGCAAGACCGGCAATGCCCGTTTCGCATGGGATTCATACCGTCGTTTCGTGCAGATGTACGGCGATGTAGTATTGGGTATGAAGCCGGTCAACAAAGAAGATGTCGATCCGTTTGAAGCCATTATAGAAGATGTGAAGCATGCTAAAGGCGTGAAGCTGGATAATGAACTGGAAGTGGAAGACCTCAAGGAGCTTGTAAAGAGATTCAAGGCTGCCGTAAAGGAACAGACCGGAAAAGACTTCCCGACCTGTGCCTACGAACAGTTGTGGGGAGCTATCTGCGCCGTATTCAACTCGTGGATGAACGAACGCGCTATCCTGTATCGTAAAATGGAGGGAATTCCTGATGAATGGGGTACGGCTGTAAGCGTTCAGGCAATGGTGTTCGGCAATATGGGAGACACTTCCGCTACGGGAGTTTGCTTTAGCCGCGATGCTGCTACGGGCGAAGACCTCTTCAACGGCGAATATCTGATTAACGCGCAGGGTGAAGACGTTGTGGCCGGTATCCGTACTCCGCAACAGATCACTATTATCGGTTCGAAGCGTTGGGCCGAACTTGCCGGTGTGAGTGAAGAAGAACGTGCGGCCAAATATCCTTCTATGGAAGAGGCAATGCCCGAAATATATAAGGAACTGGATGCTTTGCAGACCAAGCTGGAAAACCATTATAGAGATATGCAGGACATGGAGTTCACCGTACAGGAAGGTAAACTCTGGTTCCTCCAGACACGTAACGGCAAGCGTACCGGCGCGGCTATGGTGAAGATTGCCACCGACTTGCTGCATCAAGGTATGATTGACGAAAAGACGGCTTTGCTGCGTTGCGAACCCAATAAGTTGGATGAATTGCTTCACCCTGTGTTTGACAAGGCGGCTTTGAAGCAGGCCAAGGTTTTGACTCGCGGCCTTCCGGCTTCTCCGGGTGCAGCTTGCGGACAGATTGTGTTCTTTGCCGAAGATGCTGCCGAATGGCATGCCGGCGGTAAGCGCGTGGTGATGGTGCGTATAGAAACTTCTCCGGAAGATTTGGCAGGTATGGCTGTTGCCGAAGGTATCCTGACCGCACGTGGCGGCATGACATCGCACGCTGCTGTTGTGGCTCGTGGCATGGGTAAGTGTTGTGTGTCCGGTGCCGGAGCATTGAACATCGACTATAAAGCCCGTACGGTTGAAGTGGACGGTGTGGTACTGAAAGAGGGAGATTTCATTTCCTTGAACGGTAGCACCGGTGAGGTTTATAAAGGAAAGGTGGAAACAAAAGCAGCCGAGCTTTCCGGTGATTTTGCCGAGTTGATGCAGTTGGCTGATAAATATACGAGATTGCAGGTACGCACCAATGCGGATACTCCGCATGATGCTCAGGTGGCACGTAATTTCGGTGCGGTAGGAATCGGTCTTTGCCGTACGGAACACATGTTCTTTGAGGGTGAGAAAATCAAAGCCATGCGTGAAATGATTCTGGCGGAAGATGCGGAAGGACGTCGCAAGGCATTGGCTAAGATTTTGCCATATCAGCAGGCTGACTTCAAGGGTATCTTCAAGGCTATGGAGGGTTGTCCGGTGACTGTTCGTCTGCTTGACCCGCCTTTGCACGAGTTTGTTCCTCATGATTTGAAAGGACAACAGGAAATGGCAGATACCATGGGTGTAAGTTTGCAGTATATCCAGCAACGTGTAGAGGCTCTTTGCGAACACAATCCTATGTTGGGACACCGCGGTTGCCGTTTGGGTAATACTTATCCGGAAATCACACAGATGCAGACGCGTGCCATCCTCGGCGCCGCTTTGGAATTGAAGAAAGAAGGTGTGGAGACACATCCCGAAATCATGGTTCCGTTGACGGGTATTCTGTACGAATTCAAGCAACAGGAAGAGGTTATCCGCGCTGAAGCCGCCAAGTTGTTTGCTGAAGTAGGCGATAGCATTGAATTCAAAGTAGGTACAATGATTGAGATCCCGCGTGCGGCTCTTACGGCAGACCGTATTGCTTCTTCTGCTGAATTCTTCTCATTCGGTACGAATGACTTGACGCAGATGACTTTCGGTTATTCACGCGACGACATCGCTTCTTTCCTGCCGATTTATCTGGAAAAGAAGATCCTGAAAGTAGACCCGTTCCAAGTGCTCGATCAGAACGGAGTAGGGCAATTGGTGCGTATGGCTACCGAAAAAGGTCGCGCTATCCGTCCGGACTTGAAGTGCGGCATCTGCGGTGAACATGGCGGTGAACCTTCGTCTGTTAAATTCTGCCATAAGGTAGGTTTGAATTATGTCAGTTGTTCTCCGTTCCGCGTGCCTATTGCAAGACTCGCAGCGGCTCAGGCAGCGGTAGAGGATACTCTCTAAGTTTAGAAGCCCTCAGGCAGAATAGCAATTAAAATTTGTATCAGGCTGTAATCTACCGATTTATACGGTGATTACAGCCTGAGTTGCGTTAAGACAGTTCGTGCAGTTGACATCAAAAAATGAGCCAAATGAGCATATTTGTTTTACTCTATGTTTACCCCAAAAATCATCATGTTTACCCCTGTTTACCCCAAAGAATTTATAGTATTTATCTAAAAAGGAAATAGGTATGACAACATTTAAAGCAACGGTAAAAAAGCCAAGAAGCGATGGCTTCTACACAGTTTACATCAGGATTACGCATCAGCGCAAATCCAGTTACATTAAAACAAATAAAATTGTAGACGCTGCTCATATTACGAAAGGTGGTGATCTCACCGACCCTGTTGTGAATGAGTATTGCGCTATGCTCATCAGACAATATACGGACCGCCTGAACCGTGTAAATGCGACTTGCTGGGAAATAAAGGAAGTGATAGAGTTCTTGTTGAAAGACGATGAAGAAGCGTGCTTCAGTGATTACGCACGAAAGTTCATAGACAGGATGGAAGCGGATGGACACGAACGCAATGCAAAGAATTACAGACTTGCGGTAAACCATTTAGAACGCTTCATGGGGACAACCCGACTTCTGTTTAGTAACTTGTCGTCTTCTGCAATAAATCTTTGGATAGAGAGTCTGTCAAAGACAAACCGAGCCAAAGAAATGTATCCTACTTGTGTACGACAGATTTTCAAAAAAGCCATAGTTGAACTGAACGATGAAGAGCGTGGTGTTATACGTATAAAGTTCAATCCTTGGTTGAAGGTGACAATTCCCAAATCAGACAATACCATGAAACGTGCCATCAGTGCCGAAGCCTGCCGCGAGTTCTTTAACCGTCCTCTTCCCAAAACAAAGATGCTGTCTCCACTACCGGAACTTGGCAGGGATGTAGCACTTCTATCGCTGTGCATTGGCGGCATCAATACTGTTGACCTTTATGAACTCAAAAAGAAAGACTACAACAATGGCATTATTGGTTATAAAAGGGCAAAAACACGCCATAGTCGCAGAGACGAGGCATATATGGAAATGAGGATAGAGCCATTTATCCAAGAGACCTTTAATAAGTATCTCTCCAAAGATGAGCATGATGAGTACCTATTTATATTCCACAGCCGTTACAGCAATTCCGACAGTTTTAATGCCAACGTGAATATCGGAATACGCAAGATATGCGCCGACATGGGGATGAAAAAGGAGGACTACTATTGCTATTACACGTTCAGGCATACGTGGGCGACCATTGCTCAAAACGACTGTGATGCCAATCTTTATGAAGTTGCATTTGGCATGAATCACAGTCATGGGTTCAATGTGACAAGAGGCTACTTAAAACTGGATTTTACCCCTGCATGGGAACTTAACGCCAAGATTATTGATTTCATTTTCTTCAGTAATAAGAAGAGTAAACAAGGCAAAGCCCGTGACCTTGAAGCCCCAGAGGAAAAACTTTTCCGTATTTCAAAAAAGATGATGATATACGGACGCGTTTATTTCAAAGGGGATGTTGTTGGTGAACTAACAGATATCGGTTTTAGTAATGTTGATGAAGTTATTTCCGAATTAGTCAAGCAACTACCCAAAGATATTCCTTTCGGTTGTACAGTCCAATTCAGACTTAAAAATTGTGATAGTCAAAGAGAGGTTGTCTATGAAAGAAGCAAAGGCAAAGGATTTTAGCCCGTTTGTCAGTAAGTCCAAACACCTGACATGAGGGAAAAACACCATTCCATCCGAATACAGCACGAAGCCGTACCTACCCTTTCAAGACAGGTGCGGCTTTGCTGCTTCGCCCTTATCTTGAATCTGGCGGACGGTTTGCGCTACATCGCCCCAAGAGGATGCCGACTAATAGCAATAACCCCTTCCATAAAAGGACACATCCCTTCTTCACCAGCCATCCGGCAAGCCGCAGCACGTTCCTTGCCAGCCATAATACCAACCGCCACAACAGCGAAAGCACGATGATGACCGGTACCAGGTATATTATCAGTAACAGTTCAAACATATACTCAAATTTAAGTAAAGCCATAAGCCAAACGAGGCCATTTTTTACTTTAAATATACTAAAAATCAACGAGATATGGAAATTTTACAGCAACTATTCCCCGGTAAAATCACTAATTGTCAGATGAATATCCATTACGCTTGCATATCAAAAAAGCACCATATCCATAGTCTGGAAGCTACGAGTGATAAGTGACTGTATTTCCAAAATCCGATGTTGTCAGGTATATATAGCCCCAGTTTCTCAGGTCTGATGAATGGATGCAAAGGAATGTAATGGACTACTTAACCACCCATAACCTTATTGTATTCTACTGAAAAATCCAAGCTCATTACTAATTTGTTAAATGAAAACCGCAGTTTCCTTTTCCCTCCTGTTGTCGGACAAGCGGATAATGTTCCCAATAATTCACGGATGGATGAACCGACATAAGCACCCAGCTGAAACCAGCCTAATCTTCATCCCATATATCAAAATTCCACGCAATCGAAAAACATCATACACATAAATACAAAGCAAATTTCACTGGCATACCCGGCAATCGGATGTTCTTGATACCACGGTCAAAATGGTACGCTCCTTGAAGAATAGTGTTGTGCATTTTGTACGGAAGCCACTTTCCACGGTAATTTTGGCGCAAAAAAGAATCCGGGATGATATTGCCCTGCGTTACAGGATTTTCCAAGCAAGTTGTACTTTTGTGGCCACAAAACACCGTTTGTTCCCCCAAAAGTGACTTGCCGGATGCCCCGCACCGGAGCGGCACCGCCGCTGTTTCGCCCTGCGAAATAAGGTAAGACAATCCCGGTTGCAAACAAACCGGAACATGAAGGAACAAAGGAACAAGTACATCAAGGTAAGGATGAGCCCGGTAGAAGTCCGGGCGTTCAAGGAGAAAGCGGCTGAATACAAGACCGTAAGCCACTACGTGCGCAAGGCACTCGAAGAGTATTCAAACGTAAGCGTCAGGCGGCAGCTTGAACTCATGCAGGAACTCGGCTCGTTCTACCGGAGATACCAGGGCGAATTGTCCCATATAGGCGGAAATCTCAACCAGACGGTAAAGCGTGCCAACGAGCTGGCGGTTGCAGGGTTGCTGCCCCCAAGCTATATCCGGGAAGTTCTGTTTCCGGTTATCCGGGACACACAAGAATCCGTCAACGGGATAAAAAGACAACTTGACATCCTCACATCAAGAATAAACAAGCCTTAGAAACGGACATATCACCAACCAAGATAACACCACCCCAAGATGATAGCGACCATATTACCCGGAAGCGCGGACTTCCATGCCGTAGGTTACAACGAACACAAGGTATCGAAAGGGCTTGCCCGGCTCATCGAGATGCGGAACTTCGGGACAATCGGTTTAGCAGGCAAACCCACCACGGAGGAGCTGACCGGCTACCTCAGGAAATACAGTTCCGCCAACAGCCGCATCCGCAAGCCCCAGTTCCATGTGGCCGTCAGCTGCAAAGGCCGTGAGATGACGGAATCCGAGCTGCTGGACTTCGCGCACCGTTACCTCAAGGAAATGGGATATGCCGAACCCGGACAACCGTGGCTCATCTACGCCCACCATGACACCGACAACACTCACCTGCATATCATCACCTCACGGGTCGCCCCCGACGGCAGGAAGATAGCACACAGCCACGAGCACAGGCGTTCCCAGGAAGTCATAGACCGTATTCTTGGCACGGACAGGCAGAAGAAGACCGCCGACGACATTGAAGCGGCCAGGCAATACACCTTTTCTTCTTTTGCCCAGTTTAAGGCAATCATGGTTTCTATGGGATATGAGGTATATCAGAAAGAAGGGATAGTATTCATCAAGCATGGCGGCAAGGTGCAGCGGCAAATTCCGCTGGCCGAAGTCGAGCGGCTTTTCAAAAGCGGCTACAGGGAACGCGCCCGTTGCCGCCAGCTGCGGAGCATCTTCAAAAAATACCGGGACGTGAGCGGCAGCAAAGAAGAGTTGCAGAAAGAGCTGAAAGAAAAGTTCGGCATCAGTCTCGTTTTCTTCGGCAGGAAAGACGTTCCCTACGGCTACATGATTGTCGACCACGCCCACCGCACCGTCATCAACGGGGCGAGGGTGCTGGCCACGGAAGAACTGCTGGACTTCGCCACCCCGGAGCAACGCTTCGCACGCATAGAGGACTACATAGACCGGCTGCTCACCCTCAACCCGAAAATCACGCAGGGCGAGATTTTCCAGAAGCTGAGGAAGCAGCGTGCCTATATCAAGAAAGGCGTCATCCACTTTGACGGACAGACACGCCCGTTAAAGCCGTTCATGGCGGAAGCCATCGACCGGAACAACCGCATCCGTTTCATCGAGATGTTCCACCCGGCCACAGAAGCTGAACGCGATCTGCTCTGCAAAATCTTCAAGGTGAACCGTCCTGATCTGGTGGACCTGTCAGGCGAAAGGCCGCAGTCCCATACGGATGCCGTCAGCCGCCTGCATGAAATCTTCAATGACGAGAACGTCTTTTCCGTGAAAAGTGCCCTTCATGAGGATGGCTTCATCATCCGCGAGGAAGCGGGCGCGGCATATGCCGTCAACTTTAAAAGACACATCGTGATAGACCTTGCGGCGGAAGGGCTTGACACGGAACGGCTGAAACCCCGGCCACGGAAGCAACAGGCCAAGCAGACACATTCCACCGGAAACGGCGGAAAGAAGATACACATACACGGATTGAAGGATTCCGGTGCCGGAAGCCATGCCGAAAAGCGTGAGTGGGAAGTCGGCGGCAAGGGAGGCTACGATGACATTGACGACGGACGCAACCTTAAACGGTAGACCATGAGGAAAAAACGGAGACTCCCTTTTGTCACCTGTCTGGCCGCATAAGCCGTCATACCTTTTAATCCGCTGCATAAAATACTTCGGTCAGGCTGACCTGAAGCACAAAAGTGTTGTGCATTTCGTTACCGTCCTATCCGGTGCATACTTTTGCACCGAACCAAACGACCGTGGACAAAATGATACAGACACCCGTCATCGTGACATTCGCCAACCAGAAAGGGGGAGTCGGCAAGACGACCCTCTGCGTCACCTTCGCCAACTACCTTGTGACGAAGGGCGTGCGTGCCGTGGTCGTCGACTGCGATTTCCAGCACTCCATCATGAAGTGCCGCAAGGCCGACATCAAGAAATACGGCGAGGAAGCCGTACCATACGACGTGCTGGCCTACGAGGCCAACGACAAGCAGGCCATGACCGCGCTCATGGAGAAGCTGCACAACGACCCCAGCATAGACGTGGTGCTCATGGACTCGCCCGGCAGCCTGAAGGCGGAGGGGCTGATACCCATGTTCGTCAACTCGGATATCATCGTCGTGCCGTTCCATTACGACCTGGTGACCGTCCCCTCCACCGCGAGCTTCCTCCTGTTCATCGACCGTCTGCGCAAGGCCGTGGGCGGACGGATGAAAGCCCGGCTCTTCATCGTCCCCAACCTCCATGACGGACGGGTGGGCAAACGCTCCGAGCTGGAACTGTGGGAGAACACGGGGAAGACCTTCGCCAACTACGGGCTGGTGACGGACAAGATTCCCAAGCGGGCCGACATGGAACGTTTCAGCACGGTGGCGGAACTGGATATGCAGGCCGGCATCGTCAGTCCGGTGTTCGACAAAATATACGCCGGAATTTTCGGTGACGGCACCCCCAAAGACATAAACTATCAATGACCATAGCGTAATGAACAAGGAATTACAAATAGACGACCTCACCAGAGGCATCAATGACGACGAACCTGCATTCAAGGGAGAAGGACAAGCGGAGCAAGGCACCGCACATCCCGGCGACAAGTGCTGGCAGGACTTCATGGCCTACCTTGAAGCGCCGACGAACGGGAACGGCAAGGCAGACCGTCTGGTCTGCAAGCTGGACCGCGACCTGGCCGACTCGCTCGACGACTGCGACATCCGGGGCCGCTGCCGTTCCGACCTCGTGAACGCCATCGTCCGCTCGTTCTTCGAGAACCACCTTTCCCGGCTGGCGCAGTACCGCCGCGAGAAGAAATCATTGTTCAACAACTACAAACCCGAATCCCATGCGTAGAATCAACTGGACAGAAGCCATGCTCTCCCGGCTTGCCGAGCTTTATCCCGTGGAGACCACCGCCCATACCGCCTGTATGCTGCAAGTCGGCGTGACGGCCGTGAAGGAGAAAGCCCGCGAACTCGGACTGGAGAAGCTGGCCAAGAGCCGGTGGCTGGAATGTGCCGGGCACATCAGCCGCCACTTCGACAACCGCTCATACGCCGAGATGGCCGGCGACCTGGGCGTCAGCCGCACCACGGTCAGCCGTATGGCACGCAAGCTGGGGCTGAGCCGGAGCAAGGCACAGGGTTACGAAATATCGTCCCGTGTACGCCGCGAGATGGTCCGCCGTGAACGGCGCAGGGCAATCTTCGGGCTTGACCCCCTCACACGACTCAAGGTCATCTCCCACCGCGCCAAGGTCAGGATACGCTCCCGGCTGAAAGCCAAGGGCTACATCACCGGCGTACACCGGAACATACTGTACTTCACCAAAGCCACATGCCGGAAAGCCCGGCTGGAAGCCAAGGCCACTAGACTTGGACTATCCTTCCTGCCTTTTCCCGAAGACAATACACCATTATCCAATGCCATATAGCCATGCAGTACGGACAAATCGTTTTTATCCTTTTCGTGGCAATGGCCTGCTATTACGCCTTCCTCATCTTCACGGACATCAGGAAAGCGCAGGCGGCCCGGAACGCGGAAAAGGAGAACCATACGGAAGAAGAGATAGACATATCGGACGAGGCAAGGAGCTTCCGTCCGACCAGAGTCAGCAGGGACGAGGAGAAGAAAGAAGAAGCGGTTAACCACGGGCAATCCGAACCAGACCCTCGACAAGGAAAAGACTTCCGCCGCCCCGGCTACCGTGAGGCCATCATGACCGACGGCATCCTTGTGGACGACCTCATCCATGAAATCGACAGGCTGGCGGAAACCGGCACAAGCGACCTCGGCCTTGTCATATACACCTGCGAGAACGCAAGGTGAGCAAATACACGTTCCTTTAGCGACTCCTGTTCCTTTGGCGATGAAACAACCTTTTAATGATTAAAGAAATGCAGACACTAAAAAGAAAATGCCTACGCGCATTCGTCCGTTTCAAACAGTCAGCGTTCGCCCGGAAGGGCACGCTCGCCCTTGTGGCACTCACCCTCGCCGCCGGCAATGCAATGGCCGGAAGCAAGGGAGCGGCGGGCTTCACCAAGGCCACGCAGGAAGTAAGTTCCTACCAGACTCCCGTCTCCAACCTCATGAAGGCCATCGCCGCCGTCATCGTTCTTGTGGGCGCGTTCAATGTCTATTTCAAGATGCAGAACGGCGACCAGGACGTGAAGAAGACCATCATGCTGACCATCGGCGGTTGTATCGCGTTCATCGCACTGTCAGAGGCCTTGCCACTCTTCTTCACGTAAATCATGGAAGAGAATAAGAGTAATCAAGACGGTTTTCCCGTGTTCAAGGGACTCCAGAAGCCGTTGGAGTTCATGGGCATCCGCGGCCGCTTCCTCACACTGGCGGCGGTGGCCATAGGCGTGTCCTTCGTGGGATTCATCGTCTTCTCCATCGCCCTTGGGAAACTTGCTGGGTTCATCGCCATGCTGGTGATGGCCGCCGCAGGGCTGGCCACCATCTTCGTCAAGCAGCGCGGCGGACTGCACAACAAGAAACGGGCGAAAGGCATCTACATCTATAAGAACATCCGAAAAACGAATTGAAAAACCAACAAATAGAAAACAACCAATGGCACAGAACAGGAAACGGGCATTCGAGGGGCTTTACGCCCAGCTGGAAGAGACGGACGGTCATGCCGTCCTCTTTTCCGCCAGGGGCGAGCCTTCGGTCATATTCGAGATGGCCAACCCCGTGCAGCAGCTATGTACGGACGCGGAGCAGTACCTGCGCTTCCAGGACGTGCTCTCCAACCTCGTGCAGACGCTCGGCGAAGGCTACGCCTTGCAGAAGCAGGACATCTTCTGCAAACAGTCCTATCACCACGACGTGCCGGAGGATGCGGAGTTCCTGACGCGGAGCTACTTCCGCTACTTCGAGGGAAGGGAGTTCACCGAGATACGCACGTACCTTGTCATCACTCAGGAGACGCAGCGCGGCCAGTTCGTGCAGTACGACCCGAAGAAGTGGACGGAGTTCCATGCCAAGGTAAGCAAGGCGGAGGACATCCTGAACGAAAAGCACATCCGCCACAGGCGGCTGACAAGGGAGGAGGTGGACGAATACTGCCACCGCTTCATGGCCTTCCGCTTCCGCCACGGCCCGTTCTCCATGACCAACTTCAAGGCTTCGGACGAGTACCTGAAGGTGGGCGGCCGCGTGGTGCGCTCCTATCCGCTGGTGGACATCGACGAGATAAACTTGCCGTCACGCATCAGGCCCTACACACAGGCCAGCGTAAACGGCTATCCCGTTGCCACTGACCTTTTCTCGTTCCTGACAAGCGTTCCACATGCGGACTGCGTGGTGTACAACCAGGTGGTGCAGATACCCGGCCAACGGAAGCTTCTCCGCAAATTGCAGGCCAAGGCCAAACGGCACGGCTCCATGCCCGACCCGAGTAACCGTATAGCCAAGGCCGACATTGAGAAAGTGCTGGAGCGGCTTGCCGTGGACAGCTCCCTGCTGGTCTACGCCAACTTCAACATCCTGGTGAGCTGCCCGGCGGACAAGGTCACCCCGGTCACTTCCTACCTGGAGACCAAGCTGTACGGATGCGGCATCATGCCCTCTCGCACGGCCTACAACCAGCTGGAGCTGTTCACCGACAGCTTCCCCGGCAACGCCTACGCTTTCAATCCCGACTACGACCTGTTTCTCACCCTGTCGGACGCCGCCCTGTGCTTCTTCTTCAAGGAGCACCTGAAGGAATCGGAGGACACGCCCCTGACCACATATTACACCGACCGGCAGGGACTACCCGTCTGCATCGACATCACCGGCAAGGAGGGCAAGGTGAAGATGACCGACAACGCCAATTTCTTCTGCATCGGGCCTTCTGGAAGCGGCAAGTCGTTTCATATGAACTCGGTCGTCCGCCAGTTACTGGAACAGCAAACGGATGTGGTCATGGTGGACACGGGCGACTCCTACGAAGGTATCTGCGGCTACTATGGCGGCACGTATATTTCCTATTCCAAGGAGAAACCTATCTCCATGAACCCCTTCAAGGTCACGGCGGAGGAATACGGTCTGAACTTCGGCGAGAAGAAGAACTTCCTCAAATCGCTGGTGTTCCTCATTTTCAAGGGCAGCGCATTCCCCAGCAAGATAGAGGACATGATAGTCAACCAGACCCTCGTGGAGTATTACGATGCCTATTTCCACCCTTTCGAGAAATTCACGGAGAAGCAGCGTGCGGAGTTGCGGCAGAAGCTACTTGTAGATGCCAAGATGGATGACGACTACGAGAAATACAACCACGAGATGGAGGACATCGACCGCCTGATAAACGCCAATGACCAGCCGGAAGTGCCGGAACGCCGCGCCCTGCTGCTCCCCTCGGAAGTCAGGCGCATGAAGCTCGTCCGCCAGTGCCGTTCGCTCATGGCCCTCATACGCGACAAGGCCGCCTCGGAGTCTGAAAGGAAACACGCCGCACATATCGTGGAGAAATACCGCAAGGAGCTGTACGAGAACACCATGCTCGTCAAGATTGACAGGCAAATAGACCGCATGGAGGAGCAGAAGCGCAGGCTGAAAGTCAGGGAACTGTCCTTCAACTCCTACTACGAGTTCGCCGTGGAGCGCATCCCGCAAATCACTTCCCTGGAGAAAATAACATTCGACATACACAACTTCGCCGCCATCCTCAAGCAGTTCTACCGGGGCGGCGAGCTGGAAATGACGCTGAACGCCGACCTGGACGTTGACCTCTTCAACGAGCGTTTCATCGTCTTCGAAATCGACAAGATAAAAGATGACCCCGTGCTTTTCCCCATCGTGGTGCTCATCATCATGGACGTGTTCCTCCAGAAAATGCGCATCAAGAAGGGGCGCAAGGCCCTGATAATCGAAGAGGCGTGGAAGGCCATCGCCTCGCCCACGATGGCGGAGTACATCAAGTACCTGTACAAGACCGTCCGCAAGTTCCACGGCATCGCCGGGGTGGTCACGCAGGAGCTGAACGACGTGATAGACTCGCCCATCGTAAAGGAAGCTATCATTAATAATTCCGATGTGAAGATACTGCTCGACCAGTCCAAGTTCAAGGACAGGTACGAACAGATAGCCGCCATATTGGGCCTGACGCCCGTGCAGCGGCAGCAGATATTCACCGTCAACGCGCTCGACAACCACGAGGGGCGCAGCTACTTCAAGGAGGTGTGGATATGCCGGGGACAGCACTCCGATGTCTATGGTGTGGAGGAAGCCCCCGAATGTTACTGGGCCTACACCACCGAGCGGACGGAAAAGGAGGCATTGAAAACGTACCTGCGCCACTACGGCACGGTGCAGGAGGCCATCACGCACATCGAGGCCGACCGGAAGAAAGCGGGCGGCCCGATATACTTGGAGTTTGCCAGACAAGTCAACCAACACCAAAAAGTAATGTCATTATGGGAAAGCTGAAAAACATCAAAAGCGGAACGAGAGTCATTCTGACGGCCATAGCCCTGTTTGCCGCGTCCGTCCCCACGTTTGCCGAATGGCGCATCGTCATAGACCGTAACTGCATCGCCACAGTGGGCGCCAACCTGGCCTCGCAGAAACTCATCGAGGGGCAGCACAACCAACGGCTGGACTCCATCGCCTCCAAGAAGCAGAAGGTGGAACTCTACACCGTGAGCATGGCCACCATTAAGGAGCTGTACAAGCTCTCGATGGAAAACATCTCCGGTTTCGGTACGGAGAGCCTTTACTACAAGGAAATCGGAAGTTGCGCCTTCGATATCCTCAAAGACGTGCCGGAACTTATTGAAACGGTGGGCAGGGCGAAGTTTACGAACAAGCTGCTTTGCCTCAATGAACTCGGCAACCTCGTAGCCGAGACCCAACAACTGGTGGGCGACTTCGTGAACATCGTGAACAACGCCAGGGTGCAGAACCCGCTCAAAGGGGAAGCCACGGCGGAGAGGAAAAGCGACGGGTACAACCTGCTCGACCGCTACGAGCGGCTGACCCTGGCCAATCGCATATATACTGACCTTACGAAGATACGCTACAAGGTGGAGGGAATGATGCTCATGGCACAGTATGCCACAGCGGACGACCTCTTCTTTGCCATCGACCCGGAGGGCTGGGCAAACGTGGTGACCATGAAGAACCGTGTCGGTAGCCTTGTCCAGTCATGGAACGGGCTTGTAGCTTCCAATTACTGAACCAGACAACAAGAGCCATGGACTATAATATGAAAGGTATAGGAAATTACAGGGCGTTTTTTGTTGCCGCCTTTATGGCAATCGCCGTCCTGTCGCTTCCCGTCAGGGTATCGGCCGGAGTCATCCCCAAAGACCTCCCGACCATCGAGGCCCTGATTGCCTTGCACAAGGCCGTCAAGAAGGACGAGGACAAGGCCATGCAGCGTGTGGCCGCCAGCTTCGGCGAGCAGTCGCTCCTCACCAAGGGGGCCGGCAAGTTCAACGACGTGCGCACCACCCTGAACACCAAGCTGGACAATGCCCATTCCTACTTAGTGCTGGCAGGTGCCATCTCTTCCACGGCCAATGCCCTGTATCAGTTGGTGAAGGAATACAAGGACTTCACCTCCAACACGTTCGGCCATGTCAGCAAGAAGCCCTTCGTGGCGTGGTACTATGCCGACGCCAACCTGGCCATATCGAGGGAAGTGAAGCACTGCTACAAGCTTTATGCGTCGGTGGCCGCTTCCGGCATCAACCTGATGAAGGCTTCCATGGACGAGAAGCTGAACCTGGTGATGACGCTGAAAACCACCATCGACAGGACGAGGTACATCATCGACAACGCGAACCTGTACTGCTACCTCATTATCGACTGCGGATGGAAGCCGGATTACATCTGGGAGATACTGAACTCCGAGGTCAAGGACGAGATAGCGAAAACGATAATAGACAAATGGAACAAAGGATATGAAAGTTAAAGAGGCCATATTATTGCTGTGTGTAGTCTTCGCCCCGGTTGTGGCGGAAGCACAAGTGCCCGTCCGTGACAACGAGAAGAAGAAACAGTGGCAGTCCATGGAGAACGGGCCGTGGGACTTCGCGCCCGACTGGTACTATTATTTCCTGCACAAGGGTTACTCCGGCGCGGAAATGTATTGGAAATGGGCGGGCTTCAAGTCCGGCTTCCGTGTCCGCTTCAAGGAATCCAAGTCGAACATCAAACGCATCATGCCCACACGGGTCATCTCCGAGGAGACCCAGCGGCAGAAGCTGGAGAAGGTGGAGGAAGAACGCAAATATGTGGAAGAGCTGTACAAGGAGGAGCTTGTCCGGGAGGCCGACCGCGCCGTTGACCTGGTCTATCCGGCCTACAAGGACGAGTTCAACCGGATGCAGGACTGCATCACCGACGGCCTGCTCTATTGCATGACGAAAAGCGGCGGAAAGTTGAAGCCGCAGGTGGACGAACTGGGCAGGCAGAATGAAATCCTTTGCGCAGGTATTGCCTATATCCGCAAGACGGGCGTGGGCTACGGACTGGAGAACGCCAAGCGGCAGCAAGCCTACGAAGAAGCCAAAGGAAAGATGGAGGCACTCGTGAAACAGACCGCCAACCTCTGCGCCGTGGCCGCCACACATTATTAGAATTAAAATGTATTACATGAAGATAAGAATACGATTATGCAACTGTCTGCTGTTTTATTGACCATAGGCCTTCCGGCCATCGACGAGAGCCTGGACAAGCTCCTTGTCGCCATGGAGACGTTCCCCAACGTGGCCGTGCTGGGCGACGCGGTGGGACTGGCCCGTATTATCGGGCTGCTGCTCGCCCTCTGCGTGGGTTCCTACGAGTGCTGGATGATGATGCTCGGACGGCGCGGCATGGACGTAATGAAGCTCCTCCGCATCGTCGGCATCTCCATCTGCATCTCTTCCTCCTCGTGGATATGTGACGCCCTGCAGGTGCCCGGCAAGGGACTTGAAAGCGCGAGCAAGGCGATGGCGCAGGCCAAGAACAAGGAGGTGGCCGCCTTCGAGCTGAAGGTGGCTCAAAAACAAAGCGAGTACCTTGACCGGCTGCGCACCGTACAGGATTCCATCGCAACCGCGCAGCAGGTGGCCGCCATCGGACAGGACGCCGCATGGTGGGACAAGCTCATCTACAACGTGGAGAACCTTGGCAACACCATCAACAACTACGCCCAACGGGCGGTGGTGGCCACGGAGACCAAGGTCAGCGAATGGATAAACGATGTCATCCGCTTCGTGGGAGAGCTGATTTTTCAGATGTCCTACTACGGCATCCTCGTGGCTCAGCGCATCTTCATGGCCATCATGATGATATTCTGCCCCATCATGTTCGCCCTTTCCCTCGCCCCGCCGTGGAACTCGGCGTGGAGCCAGTGGATGTCCAAGTTCCTTTCCCTCTCGCTGTGGGGCTTCGTGACCTACATGTGCCTCTACTACGTTGACTTCATCCTGCTTTACAACCTCCAGCAAGACCTCGTGGCCTACGACCACCTGCTGCACGGTTCGGTCAACTCATGGTCGCAGATCGGCGCATTGGGGCTGCAGGGCATCGGCTCCAACTGCATGTACGCCATGGGGATGCTGGTCGGCGCGTACATCATACGTTTCGTTCCGGAAGTGGCCTCGTGGCTCATCCCCGGCGGCGTAAGTTCGGGCGCGGCCACGGCGGCAGGCTCCACGGCTACGGGCATCGCTTCCATGGCTGGAGGCGCGGCCGGTTCGGTGGCCGGTGGAGCGGTTTCCATGGTCAAGCCCAAATCTGGAAGATAAAATCATAAAAATAAAGAAATATGCTCATAGAATCACTGGCACAGAAAACAAGGCTCGCCATGGTGACGGTGCTGGCCACCATAGGCGGATGCGCCGTCATCTGCGGCTTCACCGTATGGTGCTGCATCTCCCTCGTAAACAAGGAAAGGGACCAGATATACATCCTGGACGGCGACATCCCGTTCCTCGCCGAACGGGCGCAGCTGGAGGCCAATTTCACGATGGAGGCCAAGGCGCACATCCAGCTCTTCCATCAGTATTTCTTCAACCTGCCGCCCGACAACGACTACATCAAGTGGACACTCGGCAAGGCCATGTACATGGCGGACGGCACGGCGTTGAAACAGAAGCAGGCGATGGACGAGAACGGCTTTTACTCCGACATCATCTCCTCGTCGGCGGTCTGCACCGTCATGTGCGACTCCATCGACTTCGACGAACAGGAACGGAAGTTCACCTACTACGGTACGCAGCTCATCAAGCGGCGCACCCGTGACCTGAAGCGTTCTTTGGTCACGACCGGATATGTCGAGTCCGTGCCGAGGACGCGAAACAATCCCCACGGATTGCTGATTACCAACTGGAGGACGCTCGAAAACAAGGATTTGGACTACTAAATGCAATTTGGATATGAGAATCAGAAAGAAACTTCGGGAAAGCAGGCTAAGGACGCACTTGCAAATCCGCGCATGGCTGCAACCCAAACTGGGAAAGGCCGGGGAAAGACTCCGCCTGGCCGGTCGCATCCGTCTGGCGAACATTTGGGCACGGAAGCATCCGAAAAGGACTTTTGCCTGTGTTACGGGAACATTGTCGCTCTTACTGGTATGCTCCCTTATCATGAACAATAGCAGGCCGGACGGGACGGACAACGCACACGGCATCGGCGTCATTGCCAATATGGAACCCTTGTTCCAAGGCTTCCGCACCATACAGTCGAACAAAGGCCTGCACCGTGCCACGATACAGGAGCTGGCGGACAGCGGACGGGCCATCCGACGGGAACTTGACTCCCTGATAGCCATGCCTCGGAAAACGCACGGTGACTCCCTGCGGATTGTCAGGCAGTACAAGCGGCTGGAGAACATTGTAAAATTTATCAATAACAACGGAGAACATGATTAAAGTCAATTTCAAACAACCCAAGTACATCTTCCCGGCGGTCATCTTCATACCACTGTGCGCCCTGGTGTATTTCGTGATGCAGACCTTCGGGGGCGGCGGAGAGCCGGAACAGGCCGTGGCCACCGACCGCATCAACACGGAACTGCCCGAAGCCAATGCAGAGGAAGCCGGGGACAAGATGTACGAGATGTCGCGCCGCTTCGGCGACGAGGATGCCTTTACCGCCGTGGGAGGCATTGGCGAGGAAAAGGAGGAGAAAGAGGAGCCGGGACACGGCTACAGCGAGGAGGAACTGGACGAGCTGGACGCAGCGGAAGCGGAGCGCATCCGGCAGCAGCAGGAAATGGAAGAATTGGAACGTTCGTTGGCGGAGTCCAGGCGGCACATCAATTCATACGCCTATGGCAACAATACGCCTTCGGACCGTCCGTCTGATGGAAGCAGTGGCATGGGCTACACTTCGCAGGACGACTTCGCCCGTGACCTTGAGGAAATCCAGCGCCGCAGCTACGAGAGGCAGAAGGCCATCGGGCGCGGCCTTGGGTTCGGCGACCCGGAAGCGGAAGAGGCGGCCAAAAGGCAGCGTGCAGACTCATTGGCGAAAGTCCGCAAGGAAGAGGCGGAACGAAACCGGCCGAACCTTGTCATCAAGTCTGCCGACACCAACGCGGACAAGTTCCATACGGTGGCCGCTCCCGATAATGCGGCGGAAGCCAGGCTGATACGTGCCATGATAGACCAGACTACCAAGGCCAAGGAAGGCACGCGCCTTCGTTTCAAGCTGCTCGATGACGTGACGGTCAGCGGTACAAAGTTGAGGAAAGGCACTTACCTTTACGGCACGGTGACGGGATTCTCCAGCCAGCGCGTGAAGGCTACCATCACCAGCATACTTGCCGGGGACAAGTTCATCAAGGTCAAGCTGTCCGTATTCGACAACGACGGCATGGAGGGCTTCTACGTGCCCGAATCCTCGTTCCGCGATTTCGTGAAGGACGCTAGCTCCAACGTGGTGCAACAGGACATCAACATCGAGTCCGACGGCGGCTACGGTTCCGGCATATCCGGCGAGGCCATTGCCTTGCAGGCCCTGCAGAACATGTACAACTCCGCCACTTCCGCCCTGTCGTCCAACATCCGGAAGAACAAGGCGAAAATCAAGTACAACACCATCGTCTATCTCATCAACTCGGACGATGCAAGGTGAATGTCTGAAACAATATCAATGTAAATTCTATAAACAATATCCCAATGAAAGCAAGGCTTATCTTACTGACTTTACTCTGTGCCGTGGGCATGGCTGCCTACGCCAACGAGAAAATCTATGTCAACCGGGATGTGACCACGCACATCGTCATGCCCGAACCCATCAAGCTGGTGGACATCTCCACCCCGAAGATTGCAGGCAACCAATGCACGGACAACATTGTCCGCATCAAGCCGTACCACGATGAGGGCGATTCCATACAGTCAGGCGGCTACGCGGAGAACGAGCTGCTGGGTACCATCACGCTTATCGGTGAACGCCACATCGCTCAATACGATGTCCTCTATACCGAAGATCCGGGACAGGCGGCCGCCATCTTTGAGGTGCCGTACACCCACACGCAGTCTTACATCAACCCCGAAGTCACCATGCCCATGTCCGAGATGGCACGCTATGCGTGGGCGGTGTACGGCAGCAGGCGTAAGTACAACCAGATCGTGACGAGGGCGCACGGGATGAAGGCCACGGTCAACAACATCTACGCCGTCGGGGATTACTTCTTCATCGACTTTTCGCTGCGCAACAAAACGAAGATTCCCTACGACATCGAGGAAATCCGCGTGAAACTCACGGACAAGAAGGAAACCAAGGCGACCAACTCGCAGACCATTGAACTGTCGCCCGTGTTCACGCTCAACTCCACGAGGAAGTTCAGGAAGGACTACCGCAACGTGATGGTGCTGCCCAAACTGACCTTTCCCGACGAGAAGGTGCTGCGCATTGAAATATCCGAGAACCAGATCAGCGGACGGGTCATCGTGCTGACCGTCGAATACGAGGACATCCTCCATGCGGACGGCTTCGATACCGACATCCTGAAGGATGCCGCCTACTATCCTTATTACCACATCTCTTATTCCGACAAATGATGAAGAAGTTTTTAATCACCTTATTCTGTGCGGTCGTTGCCATTGGCGCATCCGCACAGGAGGGCAAGCTGGCGGTAAACGCCGGCTTCCTGTTCCCGTCCACCCTGAACGCAACAATCGGCTACGAGCGTCCGTTGTCATACGGAAATGCCGTGGAACTGTACGGCGAGGCCGGCACTCATTGGCAGGAAAAGGATTTCTGGAAAAGCTACTATTGGGACGGCGGCATCGTCTACAAGCACCGGCTGGTGCGCTATAAGAACGGTATGCTGCGTTTCCGCTTCGGCCCGCAGTTCGGCGCGGTGCAGAAACGGTTCTTCATCGGATTGGAGGGAGGGTTTGAATACAGCTATGTGTTCCGTAACAGCTGGGAGTTCGCCCTGATACAGAAGAACAACGTGAACTTCCTGCACGGCGACACGTTCCGCAACGGGTTGTTGCTTGGAGTGAAGATACCTTTTTAACCACTTGTAAACAAAACAGAAGGCATGGCATTTGAAGAGACAAGGGAACAGCAGCAGATGTACAACTACTTCCGCAGCTGCATATACATCTTCCTAATCATAGAGATTGTGATGAACCTGCCCGTCACAGCGGACAACCGTGTCACGCAGTTCATTCTCGACCTGTTGGGGCGTTTCAAGGTGTTCAACACCGTATCGGGCTGCAAGGTGGCGGAGCTGGTGTGCATCTGCATCGTCTGCATAGGGACGAAAGCGAAGAAGGCGTTGAAGTTCAACGTGCGCACGATGGTGGTCTATCCCGTGCTGGCCGGGCTTACCCTTGTCGGGCTGTGCTTCGTGTTCCACGGGATGTATTTCGGCGTCAGCTGGTTCGGCTTCCCTGCCAACCGCATCCTCTACGCCATCTGCTCGGTTGTCGGCACCATGCTGGTGCATCAAGGGCTGGACGGCATCGCCAAGTATTACAACAACAAGGTGGGCGAAGACCGCTTCAACTTCGAGAACGAGTCGTTCCAGCAGTCGGAGAATCTTGTCGCCAATGACTATTCAGTGAACATCCCCATGATATACTATTGGAAACGGAAGATGCACAAGGGATGGATAAACATCATCAACCCGTTCCGTGGGACAATCGTGTTGGGAACGCCCGGTTCGGGCAAGTCCTTCGGTGTCATCGACCCGTTCATCCGGCAGCACGCAGCCAAGGGCTTCGCCATGATGGTGTACGACTTCAAGTACCCCACGTTGGCGAAGACGCTCTTCTACCAGTTCTGTAAGAACAGGAAGGCCGGCAGGCTGCCTGCCAACTGCGGATTCCGCACCATCAACTTTACCGACGTGGAGTATTCCGACCGCATCAACCCCATTCAGCGGAAGTATATCCCCGACCTTGCGGCGGCTTCGGAAACGGCGGCGACCCTGCTGGCGTCGCTCAACAAGGGTGGCGGCGAGAAGAAAGGCGGCTCGGAGGCGTTCTTCACCAACTCGGCGGAGAACTTCCTCGCGGCTATCATCTACTTCTTCGTCAACTTCCACCCCGTGGGCTTCAAGGACGGCAGGAAGCTCAGACGCTTCATCCTACACGAGGGAAAGAAGCTGGAAATCGTCATCAGAAATTGGGACGACTTCAATGCCATTGACAAGGACGGCAACGTAGTGCTGGATTTTGTGGACGAAAAAGGTAATGATGTTTCCACTGACGAAGATAGGATGTTCGTAGACTTGAATGGTTACAGCTACAAAGACCGCACAGGGAAGCTGATACGTATCGATCGCTGCTGGTATGAGGACAAGGACGGCAACGAGGTGGAACCGGACACCATTACGGGGGAATATTCGGATATGCCGCACGTGCTCTCTTTTCTGGGCAGGCCATACGACCAGGTGTTCAACATCCTCATGCAGGACGATAAGATAGCTTCGCTCATGGCGCCGTTCAAGAGTGCCTACGAGAACAAGGCCAACGACCAGCTGGAAGGAATGGTGGGCACGCTCCGCGTCAACGCCGCAAGGCTCGTGTCGCCGGAAGCCTATTGGGTGTTCACCGGGGACGACTTCGACCTGAAGATTTCCGACAGGGAGCATCCGAGTTATCTCGTGATAGCCAACGACCCGGAAAAGGAGCAGGTCATCGGCTCGCTCAACGCTCTTGTGCTGAACCGCCTGATAACCCGTGTGAACTCCAAGGGGAACATCCCGGTGAGCATCATCGTGGACGAGCTGCCCACGCTGTACTTCCACAAGATAGACCGACTTATCGGTACGGCACGCTCCAACAAGGTGGCCGTGACATTAGGTTTTCAGGAACTTCCACAACTGGAGGCGGACTACGGCAAGGTGGGGATGCAGAAAATCATCACCACGTGCGGCAACATCTTCATGGGGGCTGCCCGTAACAAGGAGACGCTGGAATGGGCACAGAACGACGTGTTCGGCAAGGCCAAGCAAACCTCGCGCTCCATCTCCATCAACGACCAGAAGGTGTCCACCACCATATCGGAGAAGATGGACTACCTCGTGCCTGCCGCCAAGATAGCGGACATGGCCACGGGATGGCTGGCCGGACAGGCGGCGCGTGACTTCACCGCCACGGACGAGAGGATGCTGGACAGGTTCGACATCGAGCAGTCGGAGGAGTTCAAGACCACCAAGTATTTCTGCAAGACGCACTTCGACATGAAGAGGATTAAGGACGAGGAGGAACACTATGTACCGCTGCCCAAAATCTATGAGTTCAAGGACGACAAAGAGAAAGAAATCCTGCTCAACCGTAACTTCAAGAGGGTCAACCAGGAGGTGGAGAACATGGTCAAGGAACTTTTGGGTATGACTTAAATGATTTAAATAATGGAATCCTTACAACCTGCATATAAACGTTCAATCCATTTGCCCTCATTGAGTGGTAGTGTACTGAAGGTCATCGCGCTTGTATCAATGGTGACAGACCACTGCGCCTACTACTTGATGGAGCACGGTACGCTCCTTTACGAGGTTATGCGCTGCCTCGGACGCATCGCCTTTCCGGTGTTTGCCTTCCTTATAGCAGAAGGCTTCCGGTATACCCAGAACCGGATGAAATATTTCTTGCAGCTGCTGGGATTTGCCATAGTCAGTGAAGTGCCCTGGTATCTGTTGAATGGCGCGGACGGGACTCATAATGTGCTCTTCACCTTGTCTTTGGGTGTGTTGGCATTAGCAGCTTTTGAAACATTGAAAAAGGATGGCATCCTCTGTGGGGCTGTCATCCTTTCTATAGCTTGCTTCGCTTTCTGGTCTGGAGTGGACTATGAGTGGCGAGGAATTTTGATGATGGTGATGTTCTACCTATTGAGTAACGTCAGCAATACTTCTTTTCCCTCCAGTAGAAAGATGCAACTATTCTGTGCCTTTCCGTTCATGATGCACTATGGAATGGTCGGCTCTTTGCTAGCTTGCCTGGTGATTGCTTGTTATGATGGAATACGCGGGTTCATCCATGGCAAAGTAGTGAAGTATGGATTTTATGCTTTCTATCCAGTACATCTCATCATAGTTTTTCTATTAAGTCTTCCTTAATAGATGTGCATAGTGTTTTGTACAATATGCGCTTGTCTTCAGGAATATCCTCTTCTGAAATGCTGAATAGTAATAGATAAGATTCTGGTATATCCAAAGCTTTGCAAATCTTTGTAATACTATTTTTTGATGGGAATGTAACCCCATTTTCGATGCTACAAATAGCATTCGTAGATATTTCACAGAGGCTGGCTAATTCCTTCTGCGTAATATTCTTCTTCTTTCTAATTACTTTTACAGCATTTCCTATATCCATAACGAATGGTTTTAAGTTATATCAAACCAATCCAAGATGTCTTTCCCAATGCTTATACATTTTATTAAACGAATCAGGGCTTCTTGAATTTTGTTTTGATGATATAATTCTATAATTTGTATAACCTCTTTCTTTTCTTCTTCTGTGAGGTTGTTATTTTCAATCTTTTTTACAATGTTCTCTTTAATCATCGAATATACTGTTAAAAATAAAACGTCTAAAAAACAACGAAACTTGAATTTTGAACGTTTTCTTCATCAGTATCGGAGGAAAAAATATGGTATCTAGCGGCTTTATAGATATTCCTTATCAGAGAACATACATGCCATTCCTGTTTTACACATGTTGACCTAGCAACATAGTAATAGCTATGAGCAACATCGTCTAAGACTGTATCTTCCAAAAGGAAATTGTTGTCGTAATATCCTTCGTACATAGTTTTGGAAGAAGCAACTTGTAACAGTAGCTTGTCCAAAGTGAGATACGATTTACGTATTGGCTCTAGCTTATTTAAAATAATTGAATAGAGACCGGTCAAACCATAACCTAATCTCAATGGAGTTTTATTTTTTACTTTCTCAATAAAAGCCTTTCGTAGATGCTCTGTATCTATGTCAGACCATTTTGATGGCTTTCTTTTTAGTTCCTTGTTTTTAAATAGTTCTACAAATTTTTCAAAACTGCTAAGTTCTTTCTGATTTAGCTCATTTATATTACGAAGAGAACTTAAAAAATAACTTCGGATTTTTCGCTCATAGGCTAGCGCAAAAATCTCAAGCTTCTTTTCATCTATACAGAAGCTTGAAGTATCGTCAATGCTATCATACCCATTACTTCTGAGCAAAGAAGTCAATGCGCACATCGGTACATTCATAACCTCTTGTATAATATCCAAAGAAGTCATGAATGTAGAGTTTTCAGTCCTATCCTCGGATAGCACAGACCTTGTTACTTCTATATTTAATATTAAGTCTTTCATTTTGCGCAAAGGTAATGTTTTAATTTGATAAACCAAAAGAAATTCTCGAAAAATACATTTTTCACTTGTATTTTATCTACTATTATAATGATGTTTTAAGTATATGAATAATTTTACGGACATACCTTGGGTCTTCCGCATAGCCGATTTTCTTCAGCCAAAGGAGATAGTCACCGCCCTTGAACTTGTACTGTACCTTGGTATAATAGGCCCGGACACTTTCCGTCCAATGGCCGAACTCAAAGTATTTCCCTGTCCGTGGATTGGTCAGGCCGAACAGGTTATGCTTGTTCCTGCATACCGGGGAGGTGAACCATCCGGTTTCAAGGATAGCCTGCGCCAATACGATTTTCGGATGTCGTATGCCGTTGCGCATGATTTCCGCATAGAGGTTGGGGATAGTCAATTCGGGAGGCATGGATTTTGGGGATGTCCTTTTGTCACCTTTTTGGCCTATTCCCTTCTTCTTTTCTTTTGTCGCCACATGAATATGCAGGGTGTCATTTCTGACACTTTGCGCATCATTGTTGATTGTATCATTCTCTTTTCCAGTCGTTTTCATCATTTTGTTTCCGGATCCGGGTATTAACTCCGACTCTTTGGTGATGGTATAGAACTGTGCCGATGCGCTAAGGGGCATCAGCAACAGCATCAGGAACGACAGAATAGTGTTGTGCATTTCTTTTTCTCGTTTGGGTGAAAATACTTTTGCAGGGTGTTCAAGCGGTTCCGGCCGCAAAATTAACCCGTAAAAACAAGTATAACGAAATGGACAACAGAAATTTATCCGAAACGCTGCCCTACGGGAAGCTGGCGATGCTGGGTATCGACAAGGAGAAGGCAGACCTTCTTCCGCAAGAGGTGAAGGAAAAGCTGCTCTCCGGCGAGGTCACGCCCCTCATGCAGGTCTCCATCCGCGCACAGAACGGCAACGACGTCACGCTGCCGCTCAAACTCCAGCTGGTGTCAGACCGGCTGGGCAACCCGGCCCTGATGGCCTATCCCGTCAGGGCAATTCTTGAAACGGAACGCAACAAGGCTCTTGGCCTGACTGAACAGGAAGCGGAACGCCTCAAAAAAGGCGAAGTCATACAGAAGGCCGTGGATGTGGACGGCGAAAAGACCCGGCAGTACCTCCAGCTTGACCCTGAGACTAAATCTGTCCTCCACCGCCGTGTGACCGAAATTCGGCTGGAACAGAAGCTGAAGGACATGGAGAAGGTGAACGACATCGAGCTGGGCACGCAGCAGAAGCAGCAGGTGCGCGACGGCAAGCCCGTGGAACTCAATGTCGGCGGCGAGAAGGTGTCGGTCGGCGTTGACCTGAGGGAGCCGCAGGGCTTCAGGGTCATCAAGGGCGACCTGAAGGAATGGGAACGCCAGCAGAAGCTGCGCTACGACGAGCTGCACCCTGAATACCTCGGACTGGTACAGACCGACAGCAACCGTTGGGAATACCGGAAGGTCGTGGACAGGCAGTCGCAGGAACGTGCCATGAAGCTGCACTCTCCCAAAGAGAATGTCAGCCAAAGTCTCAAACGCTAAATCCGTCCGCTTATGGCAAAGAAGCAAGAACAGGAAAACGCCGCAGACATGTTGCGGCAGTTCGACACGCTGAAACAGAAGCATCCCGACGCGATGCTCCTCTTCCGCAAGGGGGACTTCTACGAGATGTACCGGGAGGATGCAGTCAAGGCCGCCGCCATCCTGGCCATCACACTGACGAGCAGAGCCTTTCCCGGAGAAAAAGAACCTGTCAAGTACACCCTGTTTCCCTACCACGCCTTGGATGTATATCTTCCCAAGCTGATACGCTCCGGGCAGAGGGTGGCCATCTGTGACCAACTCGAAACTCACAAGCTGAAAAAGGATGAGCGGTCCATACAAGAAGCCGGAGAAAAGTCAAAGATAAAAGAAGAAATCATACCCAACAATACTGATATGGCAAAGAAAAAGAAAGACCAGGCCATGCAGGACAAGCCTGTCCAGACGGCCACGAATGAGGTACAGGAGAAACCTGCCCGTCAGAAAAGCACAGAACGGCAACCCGAAGCAAAGACGGATGCCAATGTGGAACAGCAGGCCGGGGCGAAAAAGGAACGCAAGCCGCGCGAACCGCAGATGGTGACAGCCGACGGCGGCAAAGTGACCCACGGCCATGCCTACCAGGGCAAGGACAACCCGGAGGATTGGTACTTCACCGCTAAAATTGACGGCCAGCAGCTCAAGCCACAAAAGATGGACGCCGCCGACCTCGCCGCCTACCAGAAGAAGGAGCTGACCGTGCCGCAGCTGATGGAACGCTACTACCCGACGAAGCTGATGCCGAAAGTGCCGGAGGACACCTACAGGTTCCCACGGCAGATGGAGGGTGCGGAAGGAGCGGTTGCCATCGAGAAGTTCAATGTCTACAAGGAAAAGGACGAGCAGCGTCCCGACTTCGGGCGGTACAAGTTCTATGCCCAGGTGGACGGCGCAAGGATGTCCGCCGTGGCCTCTCGCCAGGACCTGAACGCCTACTTCGACCGGGTGATGACCCCGAACCAGCTCATCGAGAAGAACTTCGGCGAGCGGCTGCACCTGAAGTCCGCCTACGAGAAGTACCGGCTTCCCGAAGGCGTTGACCCCAAGGGTGTCCGTGTGGCGAAAGACCACACCGACAACAAGTGGAAAGTGTACGTGGACATGGGCGACAAGGGCAAGACCGCCCGGCATGAAATCTCCTTTGACGACGGCTATTCGCTTTTCAAGACCCGTACCGCCACACGCGAGCAGATTGCAGCCAAGTACCTCACCCCGGAAATCAACGGGCTGTTGTCGGCCCAGACCACCAGGCTGGAGAAATCAAACTCCATGAAAATGTAAAAATGTCAAACCATAACCATTTAAGAAAGATACAATATGTCAGCAACAATGAGTCATGAGGAGCTGGTTGAACTCCTCCAGGAAGGCAAGATAGGCTATCTCCGCTTCGTGCTGGAGGGCGAGAACGAACAGGACTATCTGGAGTGGTGCCGTGCGCACGGAACAGACCCGTCGGACGAGTCCGCCGAGTTTTATGTGGAACAGACGGACATCCTACAGATGGAACGCCAGCTAATCGACGACGAGGACTATGGCATCTGGAACTAACCCGGCATCCGCCGGTTCCGGCCAGGCGGCCATAGACCGCTTCGCCGAGATGATGATCGGGCGCATGGAACAGATGAAGGCGTCCGACTGGAAGAAAGGCTGGATAGGCGGAGCTTCGGGATATGCGGGCCTGCCCCAGAACGTGGGCGGACGCAACTACTCCGGCTCCAACTCCTTCTTCCTGCAGCTCCATACGGCGGCCAACGGCTACGACCTGCCCGTGTTCCTCACCTTCAAGCAGGCGCACAACCTGAAAGCCCACGTGCTCAAAGGCGAGAAAGCCTTTCCCGTCATCTATTGGGACATGCTCGTGAAGGACAAGGACGGCAGGAAGGTCAGCTCGGAGGAATACCGCGCCATGAACAAAGAAGAAAGAGAAGGCATGGAGGTCATCCCGTTCGTCAAGGCGTTTCCCGTGTACAACGTGGCGCAGACCAACCTGGCCGAGGTGCAGCCCGAACGGATGCGGAAGCTCATGGACAGGTTCAGACTGCCCGAACTCCGCGACACGGAAGGCATGTACGCCCACGCCGCGCTTGACCGGATGATCGAGACGCAGGGATGGGTCTGCCCGATACAGGCCGACAAGCGCGTGGACGGGGCGTATTACTCGCCGGGGCAGGACATCGTGGTGCTGCCCATGAAGGCGCAGTTCAACATCGGAAGCACTCCCGACGAAATCTACCGTGGCGGCATGGAATTCTATTCCACCATGCTGCATGAGATGGCCCACTCCACCATGACACCGCAGCGGCTCAACCGTGACGGCATGGGCAGGTTCGGAGACCCCAAGTACGCCAAGGAGGAGCTTGTCGCCGAACTGACGGCGGCGATGATAAGCCATTCGATGGGCTTTGACTCGAAGGTCACGGACAACTCGGCCGCCTACCTGGATTCGTGGATCGGCGTGTTGAAACAGGAGCCGAAATTCATCGTCTCGGTCATGGCGGACGTGAACAGGGCTTCGGACATGATACTCGACCATGTGGACAGGCAGCGGCTGGCCTTGAACGAACAGCCCTATTTGGCCAAGAACGACCCGTTCGCCCCGCTTGCCCCCGGCGAGGAAGTGCCCTTCAGGAACGCGGCCATCGTCAAGACACGCGGCGGCGACTACGCCATCCGTGCCTCGTATGACGGCGTGGAGCTGGGTCTGAAGAAGGTGTCGAAAGGCACGGCCCGGACTTACTTCCAGCTTACGGACTACAAGGACAAGGCGGCCTTCCTGAACATGACAGCACGCAAGACCTTCGGACCGGAGATTGCCATGATGGGCAGGACGCAGGCCGTAAGCGCCAAGATGAGTATCTAATCCAAACAAAGTAATACCGTATGCCGGACTACAAGGTAAACTTCAAGGAACTCAAGTCACGTGTCGGCGTGACCGATGTGGCCTACGCCCTCGGCTACCGCCTTGACCGCAAGGCCGGCGTGGGACGTTACATCGAGCTGGTATTGGGTGACGGACGGGAGAAGCGTGACACCATCATTGTCAGCCATCCCAACGACAGGGGCACCCAGACGTTCTTCCGCCGGGACGGCTCCAAAGGGGATGTCCTGACACTTATCCGTGAGAATCTGGGTGCCTTTTTCGTCACCGGTAAGGACGATTGGCAGAAGACTGCCAAGGTCATGGCACGCTTCGCCAATATGCCCGAACCGGAATACCATGAAGATTGGGAATACCTGAAATCAGCCAAGGCTGCATCAGCTTTTGATATTTCACGATATGAAGTGAAGCAAATAGACATGGAGCGCATTCCTCAGATCTTCCACCAACGCGGACTATCCGATGAAACGGTCAGACAATTTGCCCCATTCGTTTTTCTCATACGGGACAGACGGAACGGGAATTTTGATGGCTACAACATCGGCTTTCCCTATACCGACACGGATAATCAGGTGAAAGGATATGAAGTACGCGGTTACGGCGGCTACAAGTCAAAGGCTGCAGGCACGGATTCCTCTTCGGCGGCATGGGTGGCCGACTTTTCCGGCGGTAATCCGGAAGCGGTCAGGTGCGTATTCTTTTGTGAGTCCGCCTTCGATGCGATGGCTTTCCACCAGATGAACAGAAACCAGTTGCACCCGGATGTGGCATTGGTCTCCCTCGGAGGGACATTCTCCGACAACCAGATAACCGGTGTGATGAATCGTTTTCCTAACGCCAAGGCTTTCGACTGTTTTGACAACGACATTGCCGGGCGCATCTACGGTCTTCGCATGATTGGCCTGCTGGAGGGCATCCCGATGAAAATCAGCAAGGCGGAGGGCGGCCTGCAAGTGGAAGCCGGGGGCAAAAGCCTTACCGTCAATCCGGTAAAGGCGTTGTCCTCACAGCTTGCCGCACACTTACCCATCCGTTATTGTACCGGGCAATGGCTGCCGCCCAAGGCGTTCAAGGACTGGAACGACTGCCTCCTGAACAAGCCGATAACCCCAGTTCTCGCCCCACGCAAGGAGGAACGTGACCAGAATCTGGCGGAACGGAGAAAGGGAAGCCTTAAAATGTAACGTAAAATTAAATATAGATGAAAGCAAATAGACTGAAAATGGCCGCTGGGGCGTTGGCCCTGTGGTTGGCCGGAGGTAATGCCCTTCCGGCATTCGCCCAACAGATAGATCCGGCACTGACCGGCGCGGTGACGGCACAGACGCTGGAACTGAAAAGCCTGCACGACAAGCGCAGGAAGACGCAGGAGAAGATTATCGCCGCCGAAGCCGCCGTGACTGTCGCCCTCGACCGGGTACACAGCGTGGAGGACAAGATGCTGGAATATCTCTCCAATGCACAGGGGGCGGTGCAGAATCTCTACCAAATCAAACGAGCAGGGGAACTGGTGACGACCGAGATACCGCAGAACTGCAACCTGCTGCTCAAATCGGTGGGGAGCAACCTCAAGGGCACGGCGATAGCGGCCATCGTGTCGGACGAGCTGACGGACGCGGCCACGCAGATGGCGGCGCTCTATCCTTTCATGAGGCAGCTCGTGACTTCGGGCAGCTACGATGTGGCAGGGGCTGACGGGAAGAATGGGAAGCACAAGGTCAACCTGCTGGACTCTTCGGAACGCTATTACATCGCCAACGAGGTGGTGACAAGGCTCGAAGCCATCAACACCGACCTGTTCATCCTGGCATGGCAGGTGCGCACGTTCTCGTGGAACGACCTCTGGTTCTCGCTCGACCCGGAAGGATGGGCCAGCGTGATGTCCGGCAAGAACATCATCGGCGGCATCGTGGCAGACTGGAAACGTGGGTTCAATTAGAAAACAATAAACGAATAAAAAATGGAAACAGAAAAGAAAATCATCGGCCGCTGCCCCTTGTGCGGCGGCAACGTGGTCAAGACCTGCAAGGGGTACCGCTGTGAGCACAACATAGGCGACAACCCTTCTTGCGTACTGAACATCAACGCCATCATTGGCAACCGCAAGATGGCGGACGCGGAGATGGCGGAACTTTTGGAGAAACGCCGCATCCTGCTGGACGGTTTCGCCTCCAAGGAGGGCAAGACGTTCCCGACCGTGCTGGAGCTTGCCGATGACGGCAACATCCTGATGCAGCCGGTCATCGGCAGGTGTCCGCACTGCGGAGGAGAAATCCGTGTGGGAAGCCGGGCGTTCAACTGCTCCAACTATGCCAATCAGAATGCGCCCTGCTCCTTCGCCATCTGGCGCAACATCGGTGGGCACCAGCTCACCCTGGAGGAAGCCAAGGAAATCTGCGAGAAGGGCATCACTTCTTCGGAACTGGAGATGTACCGTGAGGACGGCAGCATCTACCGCAAACGGCTCGGCGTGTCGCCGGACAAACTTCAAATTGTGAAGATATGAGACCGGGGATGAAGATTGGGATAATACTCGCCTCCATCGTGCTGTTCTGGAGCGGTGTGTTTTGTCTTGTCTGCTGTTCGGACAATCTGAATGACCGTGCGGCGGACATGGCCGAAAAGGCATTGAGGGCATCGGTGGACAATCCCGAATCCATACGGATATTGGCTGTCAGCAAGCCGGATTCCGTGTTCGGGCATACCTACATCACGCAGGAGGAGAAGATGGCCCTTTCCATGGCCATGGTGGAAATCAACAGGAAGGTGATGGAAGCGACGGACGGGCTGGAGGACTTCGACCCGGACGACAAGGAGACGGCCGCCCTGATGGAGCGGCAGATGTCAGCCATGTCGGGCCTGAGGCGGCTGATGGACTTCGGCGGCCCGCTTGACGGGAGTCCGCAACCGTTCAGCGGCTGGAAGGTCAAGGTTGACTTCGAGGGCGTGGACGCGGACGGACAGGGCTATCATTCTGAATACTGGTTCATTCTGGACAAGGAGGCGCAATGCGTGGTGAAGTCGTTTGAGATACCCTTGCCGTAGGCTTCATAAACTTTGTTCCTGAATATCTTATCTTGAAATCCTGGTGTCATCGGTTATGGCATCGGGATTTTCTGTTTTTGAACCTGTGGGCGTTCCGCTCCGTCCGGTTTTCCGATACAAAGCAACGGAAGGCCGGGGCGGCGGCGAACGACGCTCCTCTTGCCTGCGTGAAAAGCGTCCGGCAGCCTTCCGCGATTTGTGCCAAATCGGGTATTCCGGCCTCTTTTCACTTGTCACGTCCGCCTTTTGCCCCTTGCTCCTTCCGTCATGCCGTATCGTAAAAACTTCCCGGAGCGGAAGCCGCAAGGCTTCAAACAAAAGGGAAAAAGATTAGGACTTCAAAAATTCAGGCATTATGGAAATAAAACTCATTGACAGAAAGGAAAGTGCAAGCTACAAAGGCAGTATCTACGAGCTTACCCTGTTGTGGGACAGGGAGAGCATCCGCAAGTGCTTCTGCAGTATGCCGCCCTTCTTCGCCCACATCCGCAAGGACGGGGTGAACTTCGCTATAATAGATTGTTATTCAAACGACAACGGACGGTTTGTGGTAAAGAAGTTCATGCCCTCCTTACTGGCAAGGCCGGACTGGCAGGTGCGCTTCGACAGGGACATCAATACCATACCATTTTTGGAACTGCTGGCAGGACTGCCGATTTAACCGTATGGATTTTATCAACGTAAAAACAAGGACATATGAAAGGAACAGAACATTTCAAGGAGATTATCAAGGGTTATCTTGACCAGAGGGCAAAGGAAGATGAACTTTTCCGTGCCAAGTATGAAACCACGGCACGCACCATGGACGATGTGATAACATTCATTCTTAATGAAGTAAAGAACTCCGGCTGCTGTGGTTTCTCGGACAGCGAGATATATTCAATGGCGGTACACGTCATAGACGAGCCGGAACTTGAAATCGGCAAGCCGCTGTCCTGTAACGTGGTGGTCAACCATGTGTTATGTCAATCTTGACATAATTTGTGTTATTACAAGATTAAGATTATTGTAAGTTTACTATGATATATTTATAAA